>Ga0137409_10002446_pt1 | contig 19882 bp, 19 predicted proteins | sample CZODoug1_16funga_FD_122059 | JGI IMG/M metagenome (GOLD analysis project Ga0137409, IMG submission 122059) | Vadose zone soil fungal communities from Angelo Coast Range Reserve, California, USA - CZODoug1_16fungal (Hybrid Assembly) | ecosystem: Environmental > Terrestrial > Soil > Vadose zone... | reverse complement strand
AAAAACGGTTTACCGGACCGACCTTGAAAACCCTGATTTTGAATTGAAGCGATCGCTTGCCTCATAGAAAGGACACCCCATGAACGCGGATAACGCCCACCCGGCACTGCTCGTGGATCCCGCCCAACGGATATTCAAGGTCGCGCGCCGCAACTTCGTCGATCATGAAATCTATCAGGCGGAGAAAGAAAAGATCTTCGACCGGTCCTGGCTCTATCTCGGCCACTCCTCTGAATTGCCGAAACCCGGCGACTACATCACCCGCGCGGTTGCGGGCCGCAGCATTCTATTCACGCGTGACGCAAAGGGTCGGCTTCGCGCCTTGATGAATACCTGCCCGCATCGAGGCGCCCAGGTCTGTCGCGAGCGCAAGGGTAACGCCAAATCGTTCCAGTGCTTCTACCATGGTTGGGTTTTCAGTGCCGACGGAAAGCTGCGAGGCCAACCGGGCGAAGAATCCTATCCCGAAGACTTCAAAAGCCGCGAGACTTCGAACATGCGGGCCGTTCCCCGCTACGAAAGCTATCGCGACTTCAATTTCGTTTCTTTCGATCCGAACATCGTTCCGCTCGAACAATACCTTGGGAACGCCAAAGAGTATCTCGACGTCATCTGCGACCAGACCGACGCCGGCATGTCGATCGTGGCCGGCAGCCAGGAATATTCGATCCGCGCCAACTGGAAGCTGCTGACCGAGAACAGCATCGACGGCTACCATGCGATGACCACGCATGCGAGCTACTTCGACATTCTGATGAACTCGACCGACAACATGAGTGCAGGTACCGGCGGCGGCTTCGGCTACGATCTCGGCAACGGGCACGCGGTGCTGGAATATGCCGCGCCATGGGGCCGACCGGTCGCGCAGTGGATTCCGGGCTGGGGCGAAGCCGGCAAAACCGAAATCGCCCGACAATACGACAAGTTGGTCGGGCTATACGGCAAGGACCGCGCCGACCGGATCGCGCTGAAGAACCGCAATCTCTTCATTTTCCCCAATCTCGTCGTCAACGACATCATGGCGCTGACGGTGCGGACCTACTTCCCGATGGCTCCCGACTACATGGTCATCAACGCCTGGGCGCTGGCACCAAACGACGAAACGGCGTGGGCGCGCAAATACCGCTTGAATAACTTCCTTGAATTCCTGGGCCCCGGCGGGTTTGCCACCCCTGACGATGCCGAAGCGCTCGAGCATTGTCAGCGCGGCTTCCGGAATTCGAAGGAAGCAATGTGGAACGACATCTCGAAGGGCATGGGCAAGGACAAGTCGTCGCACAATGACGAGTTGCAGATGCGCGCATTCTGGACCCAATGGAACAGGCAGATGTTCCCAACGCCAATCCCCAGCATCAAGGACGTTGCAGCCTGAGGAGGCCAACATGCATTCCGTAAGCCGTTCCGACGTCGAGGACTTTCTGTTTGCCGAAGCCGATCTACTCGATCAGTGGCGTTTGCCAGAATGGCTGACCCTGTTCACCGACGACGCCAAATATGAGGTGCCCTGCACCGATCTGCCCCCTGATGCGTCACCGGACACCAACCTGTTCTATATCGCCGATGACCGTGTGCGGCTCGGCGAGCGGGTCAAGCGGTTGATGAAGCGGACCGCGCATGCCGAATTCCCGCACTCGAAAACCAGCCGGATGGTCGGCAATGTCCGGATCCGCGCCAGGACCGATGACGAGATGGAAGTGAGCTGCGTGTTCCAGACGCTGCGGACCAAGGACGGCACGACCGATCTTTATTTCGGGACCAGCAATTACCGGCTGACGACAAACGGCGACGGGCTCAAAATCCGGGAAAAGCGCTGCCTGCTCGGCAGCGAAGGGCTGCGTCCGCATGGCCGCATCAGCATCGTGCTCTAGAGGAAAATGGCTGCCAAATGGACTCCCGTTTTACCAACCAGGTTGTCGTCGTTACCGGGGCCGCAAGCGGAATTGGTGTCGTCATTGCGAAGCATTTTGCGGATGCCGGAGCCCGCCTCGTTCTGTCGGATGTCGATGAAAAGCGTCTCAACTCCGTCGCCGAGGATATCGCCGCATCGGGACGCGACAAGCCAACCGTCAGGGCTGGCGACCTTTCGCTGGAAGACGTCGCCGGCGGCGTTATCAAATCGGCCGTCGAGACCTTTGGCACGCTCGATGTGCTCGTGAACAATGCCGGCGGCGGCATCATCAAGCCGTTCCTCGATCATACCCCCGACACCCTGCGCACCACGATCGACCGCAATTTGTGGACGACGTTATGGTGCACCTGGCATGCCGTTCCCATCATGAAGGCCAAGGGATATGGCCGGATCGTGAATATCGGCGCCGATTCGGTTCGTAACGGCCTGTGGGGTCACGCGGCCTACAATGCCGCCAAGGGTGGCGTGCATGCCATGGCCACGGGGCTTGCCCGGGAATTCGCCAAGGACGGCATCACGGTCAACGTGGTGGCGCCGTGCATCGTCAACACGCCGCAGGTCCAGAAGGCGACCTTGATGTCACCGCAAACCCTGCAACGATTCGTCGATGTGGTACCGATGGGACGGGCCGGCGAGATGGATGAGGTCGCATCGATGGTCTGCTATCTGGCGTCGAAAGAAGCCTCGTTCGTCACCGGGCAGGTCATCAGTGTCAACGGCGGCAGCACGATGTTATGATTGAAATCATGACCGACACCATTCTGATCGGCGTGATCGCCGACTTTCCCGACGGCGAAATCCGGCCCGCCGCCATGCCCGACGGAACCACCCTCGCCGTCTACAACGTTGATGGAACGATTTATGCTACGGCCGATCTTTGTACACATGGCGAAGCGTCGCTGTCGGAGGAAGGCATCCTGACCGGAAAAATCGTCGAGTGCCCCTGGCATTTCGGCACGTTCGATGTCACCAGCGGCAAGCCCACTGGCATGCCGTGTACGGTTGCACTGAAAACCTTCGCGGTCAAAGTCATTGAAGAAAGTGTCTATGTCGAATTCTAAAGAACCAAAAACGGCTGGCCAGCGCAGTACCGGAATGCTGCAGGCGCCTGCCCCGCGGCAAAAACTGCGGTCGCGCCGGGACTCTTCCGCCGAGCCAAAATATGCGACGCGACGGACCCAGGCGGAACGCAGCGAAACCACGCGCAAGCAGCTGCTGGACGCCGCGACGAAACTCATTCGCCAGAAGGGTTTTGGCGGTTTGCGGACCATCGAGGTCGCGAGCGTAGCCGGCGTTTCCCGCGGCGCCCTGATGCATCATTTCCCGAGCAAGCATGCGCTCGTGGTGGCGGTGCTGACCTACGTCAACGAAGTCACTTTCGCCCAGAGTACGCGCCGCGCCCAACTGGCTCGAACCAGCGGCGACCCGATTGAAGAGATCATCAAGGACGCGCAGGACTTCTTCCTGGGCGACTACTTCTTCATCGAGTTGGCCATTGCGATGAGCGACGAAAGCACGCGCCGCGTTCGGCGCGACATCCACCAGTTCACGCGGCAAACGCGTTTCTCCATCGAAGCGGCCTGGCTGGATACGTTGATCTCGTCGGGCATTCCCAAGCAGCTCGCCAGCGACGTTCTCGCGCTGACGCTCAGCGCCGTTCGCGGGTTCTCGGTGCGCATGCTGATCGAAAACGACCCGGAGCAGTTTACCCGGCTAATGAACGTCTGGCGCGACATAATCCATCAGCACCTGGCGGCCACGATCCCTAAACCCCGCAGGCAGGATCGAAAATCATGAGCGCGGAAAAATCATCGTCGCGCATTCCGGCCGTCCAACTTTGCTATGTGAGACTGGCGGTCGCACAGCCGCAGGCCGCGGCCACCTTCGCGACCGAGATTCTCGGCCTGCAACACGTTCCCAACAAGCTGGAACCGTTCCTGTTTCGCTCCGACGAACGCTATCACACGCTTTGCCTGGCCGCTGGAACCGCGCGGTCGAGCATCGGCATCGAGATATCAGGTGAGCCGGAATTCGATCGCGTCGCGGAGGCCCTGGCCGGCGACGGATTTTTGGGGCGCGAAGCCACCGCGGACGAGTGTGCCCAGCGCTTCGTTCGTCGCGCGCTGATCGTCGAGGACGCCACCGGCAACGAAATCGATCTGGTGCTGCGGCCCGCCCAGAGCGGCCGCCGCTATTTCCCGAGCCGTGACGCCGGAATCACCGGGCTGCAAAGTGTCGGGCTGCGCAGCCGCGCGATCAAGGACGATCTCAAACTGTGGACGATGGTACTGGGCGCCAAAGTGACCGACCGGGTTGGCGAGGTGACCTATCTCGGTATCGACCAGAAGCATCATCGCGTGGTGCTTTACCCCTCGGACAAGGCAGGCCTGGTCTATGTTTCCTACGGCGTCGAAAGCATGGACGCCGTCATGCAGAATAATTACTTCGTTCAGGAACGGCAGATCAAAATCATGCACGGACCGGGACGCGAACCGGCATCGGGTCAGATCTTCCTGAGGTTTGCAGGACCCGAAGGTTACGTCTTCTCCTACGGCTATGGTTTGAAAGACATCGAGCCTCACCATCGTCCCCGACAATTTACCCTGGAGGCTTCCTCGCTCTGCGAGTGGGGCAGCGAATGCGCCGATGTCGTCGAATTGCAGCCAGCTCAGGCCAGATAGTCCCTCGTCTGCACAGGAGAGCAACATGATCGAGCTTAAAGACCTTTCTTATGTGAGACTGGGCGCATCCAATCTCGAAGAGGCCGAGAGTTTTGCGACCAAATGTCTAGGGCTGCAGATCGGCGAACAGTCGGGGAAAGCCCTGTACCTTCGGTCAGACGATCGCGCCCATACGCTGTGCTATTTTGAAGGCGATCCCACCGATCAAACCGTCGGGTTCGAAGTCGAGGACGAGAGCAACCTGAATGCCGCGGCGGCAACGCTGGACCGGTTGGGCCACCCTGTGCACGCCGGTACGCCGACCGAATGCGCTCTGCGCAAGGTAAACGCCTTCATCGGCTTCAAGGATCCCACCGGCAACCAGATTGAACTGGTGGTCCGGCCGGAACGCAGTGGCAAGCGCTATTTCGCTTCACGCGATGCCGGCATAACGGGTTTCAGCCATGTCGGCCTCAGCACCACCAATCCGACCAGGGACGAGCAGTTCTGGACCCAGGTCTGCAACGCCCGGGTCAGCGACCGGATCGGGGATATCGCGCTGATGCGGGTCAACGCCATCCATCACACCATCGCGCTGGCGCCGGGACGCGGACCGGGCATTCACCACGTCAACCACCAAGTTGAAAGCAACGATGACGTGCTGCGCTCCTTCTATCATCTCTCGGGACAGCGCGTGCCGATCGTGTTCGGTCCGGGCCGTCATCCGACGTCAGGCGCAAGATTCCTCTATTTTCAGGGCCCGGACGACATGGTGTTCGAGTATTCCGTCGGCGTCGACGAAATCGAGGACGAGGAAACGCATCGGCCGCGGCAATTCGGTTTCGAGCCCTCGAGCCTTTGCATGTGGGGATCGAAGACCGCGCGGCGATAACCCGTTCAGGCCAAGGATAGCATAACCAGCTTTGAAGGGAGCCGGCTGGCGATCCTGGCCAGGATATTGCCTCAGCTCGGCCTGGCCCTGTCGGCGGTTGTGTGCACCAGCCGGTCATATTGTATCGTATCTGGTGTCAATTTACCATCTCCGGTTGATCAACCTCAGGACCTGGCGCCTTTCATCGCGACCTCCGCCACAAGCTTGAGCAGACGGTCAAATCTTTCGCCGGCGATCGACACTTGATCGAGCACGCCAGGATCAAGCTCGTCCTTCAAACGCGTCGTTTCGTCGCCGAGTCCATCTTCTTGTTCGCTGTAGGCCATCCTGCGCTCGGTGGCACGCAGGCGGTCCGACAGCAGGATTGCAAGTGCGCGATAGAAGCGGCTGGCAAAGGCGTGATCTCCGCCGAGCTTTCGCAGCAGGACCTGCTTGTCCAGAAACAGGGCAACGGAATCGACCTTCGCGCCCACCGTGGCCGAGGGCGGCGCTGAATCGACCAGCGACATCTCACCAATGAAGTCGCCCGCCTCGATCTGGGCGATCTCGCCGGCGCCGGACACGCTAACTCCCATTCGTCCCTGCAACAGCAGGACGATCGCGTCGATCGGCACACCCTGCTGGATCAGGACGTCCTGTCGTCGGATGTCACGACGCGAGCCGGTACGGGCCATCCAGTCGATGTCGGAGTCATTCAGGACGCCGAATATGAAGAGGACCTTGCGCATGAGGGCTACCTAGATCAGTTGACGTTCCGCGAAATCCGTAAACAGGCCCGGCTGCTCCAACAGTTCGGTAAAGGTGCCGGTCTGCACGATCTTCCCGCCGGCGAGGACGACAATCCGGTCTGCCGACTGAACCGTGCTGAGCCGGTGCGCGATAACGATACGAGTGAGGTTGAGCCGTGATATCGAATCGCTGACGATAGCCTGGGTTCGGTTGTCGAGCGCGCTGGTGGCCTCATCCATCAGCAGCAGCCGCGGCCCATGGGCAAGCGCCCGCGCGATCAGCAATCGCTGGCGCTGACCGCCCGAGAGCGTATTGACGCCCTCCGCAATGATCGTTTGCATGCCCATGGGCATGGCCTCGATGTCGCCATCGAGTCCCGCAAGCCGTGCGATCTCCCAGGCGCGATCAATCGACAACTGGGCTCCGCCGCAGATGTTGTCATAGATGCTGCCGGAGGCGAGCCTGGAATTCTGCAGCACGACGCCGACCTGTCGGCGCAACAGTCCAATGTCGATACTCTCGAGGGACTTGCCGTCGACAAAAATCACGCCGGACTCGGGTGTCTCGAAGCCAAGAAGCAGACGGAAGAGCGTCGACTTGCCGCTTCCCGACGGACCGACAATGGCGAGGTATTCTCCCTCGCCGACGCTGAGGCTGACGTCGTCGAGGATGCGCGGCCCATTCCCGCCGTAGCGGAACGACACCTTGGCAAATTCGATCGAGCCGCTGATGTCGCCAACCGACTTGCGGTCGTCACCGATTTCGGTCGCCGCCGCGATGATCGGCCGGAGCCGCTCTATCCTTGGGATTGCGACCAGCAGTTCGCCGATCGCCAACGCCCACTCGCCGACCGCGGCGAGCGACAGACCGAATGCTGCGTAAAATGCGAGAAAGGAGCCAAGGTCATGCAGCAGCTTGCTGCTGGACACATTCTCGGCCAAGGCAAAGATGAGCAGCGTCGCCAGCGCAGGAAACGCCGCTTCAAGGCTCTTCTGGAGATTTCGCGCACGCTGCGACGCGATGAAATGACGCTTCTGCTCGCCGAAACGCTCAACCCAGATCGCCAGGGCGTGCATGGTCGCATTCGCGATCCGCAGTTTTCCGACGCCGGTGAGGAATTGGAGAACCACTCCCTCCAGCCAACCCTGCAGGTAAAGGCTGTCGCGTTCATTCGGCAGTCGGGCCAGACTGATCGCAACCACCATTGCAACTCGCAGCACTGCCAACGCTGCAGCTAACATGCCGAGCCGTAAATCGAGGTACAGCATCACGCCAAAACTGAAGACGCATGACACGAGGGCCAGAAACCCGCGAATGGCGCGGCCGGTGACCATCGTGCGGACGGCCTCGATGCCAAGCGTGCGGTCCGCTAGGTCGCCAACAGAAAAGCCTCGGAAAAACGAGGTCGGCATCCGCAGAAGACGGTCGACAATCGCGGCCTGCAATACCCAGTCCAACCGGCTCTCAAGCCGGAGTATGGCGATACCCTGCATTATCTGAAATCCGCCGGCAACCAAGGTGACGACAACGAGTGCGATTGCGCAGATCAGGAGCTGGTCGGCTTCCGCGCGCGGGAGAACGGAATCGATCAGCAGCTTGGTGATCAGCGGCGTGGCCAGCGCCAAAAGGCCGAGGCACAGCGCGGCCAGCGCGATCCGCAGGACATCAGCCCGCGCCATCGCGGCGCCGAACTTGAAGAGATCGCGAACCATCAGGGCACGCGAGGGCAGCGCGCGATAGAACATCACCGCCACGGGCGCCAGTTCGGCGGCGATGGCCCGCGTCAATTCGCGGCGCGTGCCGGCGCTGGGATCAACGATGATGTGGCGACCGCCTTGCCCCTGCAGGACGGCGACAGGCCGCCGGGCTTCGCCAAAAAACGCGACGAGCGGACCGACGCTGTTGGTCCACCAGTCCGCGCGCAGCAACAGGCGCCGCGTCCGCACCCGCGACGCCCTTGCGATCCTCATTACGTTCGCGAGATCATCGCTGCCGGACAGCGCGCTGGCCGGCGCTTCGAGCGAAACGCCCATCGCGTCTCCGACCTCCCGACAGGCGGCCAGCAGAGGGTTGGCGCCAACCGCGCCGGACTGTGATGATCCTGGCCCGGCAGCGATGATGCCGGCAAGACGGCCGACGATGCTGCTGGTCCGCAACCGGTTGAGATTCGAGCGCAGGCGCAGGCGGTCGGCCTCCGCGAGAGCGTCCTCGTCGATCCTGCAACACAGGCTCTCCATGACGCGCGCGTGGAATTGATCGAGGCCGGCCCAGATCTCGGCAAGCGGGAAAGCGATGCTCTCCCGAACCGCCAGGGTGGCGTCCTCGCGGGCGACGATCCACGCTCCTGGCGGAATCGGCAAGGGAACCTTGCCGGAGCCATGAGCCTCTGGCATCTCCATCACCCCGATGGTTCCGTGCTGGATCCCGATCCAGGCGACCCGCCGGCCGGATAAACGGAGAATGTCCCCTGTTGCCAGGGCGTGTCGTGATCCGATCGTAGCTTGCTGCACAACCGCGCCCTCGGGAGAGGCGGCAATGATTCGCGACACCTGCGTCGCCCATGCGTCGATGCCATCCCGATCGACAAAACGGCCGCGATGGTCGATCACGACCTCGGTCTCGAGACCGCCAACCGCAATCACGGCAATTGAATTTCCGCAGGTATCGCTGATGCCAGGCAGGCCGAAAGCAACAGCGCCTTGCTCGACCCGAAACAGGTGGCGCCGCCGGCTCGGCTCGCCTGCGGCGGTCTCCCTGAGTGCAAAAAGGTCGACATAGCCGCGCACGACATGCAAGACGAGATCGACGTCGTTCATCGGCAATGGCCGATGGCTCTCGAGCGCCATGGGGGCGGACGCCCAGCCCGCCCCCCAGTGTGCAATTTCGGGATCCGGAGGCTGGTAGGCCCTGCTCATTCGCCCGACACCAGCTGAACATATTCGCCGCCTTCAGCGACCAGCTCCTGATGCGTCCCCCGCTGCACGACCCGCCCGTTGCTCATCACGAGGATCTCGTCACAGTCGCGAATTGTGCTGAGCCGGTGGGCGACGATGATGCAGGTGCATCCCCTGCGCCGGAGATTATCGTCGATCGCCTTTTCAACGATCGGATCCAGCGCAGAGGTGGCCTCGTCGAGGACGACCACGGAAGGATTTCCAACAAGCGCTCGCGCGATCTCGAGCCGTTGTCGCTGCCCGCCGCTGAAATTGCTGCCGTCCTCGGCAACGCGGCAATCGTAGTTGCCGGCGCGGACGGCAACTTCCTCATGGATCAGCGCATCCTTCAGCGCCCGAGACACGCTGGCTTCGGGCACGGTATCGTCCCAGAGCGTGAGATTGTCGCGCGCCGTACCTTCGAACAGAAAGATTTCCTGATCGACATACGCAACCGAGTTGGTGAAGATCTCCTGCGGAATCTCGGCAATCGACCAGCCGTCAATGCGAATGTCGCCGGACCACGGCCGGTAGAGTCCGCTGATCAGCCGGCCAACGGTGGACTTGCCGCTGCCCGATGATCCGATCAGCGCCACCCTCTGGCCGGGTTCGACCACCAGCGAGAAATCCTCGATCAGCGGCGGCTCGAGCGCACCATAGCCGAACGAAATGTTGGTCAACTCGACCCGGCCCGACAGTTTCGGGGGCATGCCTGCCGGAGCGCGCCCGATCGGCACCAGGGGACGAGCGGGATAGTTGAAGACGTCCTCGATCCGAAACAGGTTGCCTTTGATGGCGAGGAAGGCGGCGGTCTGCTGCACCAGTGCGTTGACCGGTTCGACCAGGCTGGCGAGCAGCGCCTGCACGGCAACAAGGCCACCGATGGTCAATGCGCCATCGACGATCCGCAGCCCACCCACCCCCAGCACCATCGCGCCGGTCAATCCGGTCAGAAAAATCGGGCAGGCGTCGAGGAAGGTGGAATAGACGCCGAGATCGCGCTCGGCATTCAGGACCTTTGCCTGGAATCCCCCCCAGCGCCCGAACGCGTCGTCCTCCAGACCGCCGGCCTTGATCGTTTCGATCGTCCGGATGATCTCGATCGTGTTTCCGTTCAGCTTGGCGCGCTCGAGCGCCAGCTTGCGGTTGAGGTCCTCGCGCTGGCGGGCGACCAACCTGACGACGAGCACATTGAGGAGCGCCGCGGCGATGCTGATGGCGGCCAGAAGACCGTCGTAGAATGCCATCGTGACGGCGATGAAGATCACCGAGATCATGTTCAGCGCATTGGCAGCCACCCCGTTCGAAAGCAGCTGGGCAATCTGTTCGCTGGCGGCGATGCGGTTGGCGAGGTCACCTGAGTGTCGCTGGGTGAAAAACTCCATAGGAAGCGTCAGGACATGCCATAGCAGCTGGCTGACCATCGTTACCGTGAGCTTGGTCTGTATCCGCAAGAGCAGCGACTGTTGAAACGCCGTGATCAGCGCCCGGGCCACGGCGGTGATCGCCATGCCGATCAGCAAAGGCGTGAACCAGCCCTCGACGTGCTTGATCAGGACGTCGTCGACAAAGATCTTTGCGAATGCCGGAACCAGAATAGCAGGCACCACGAGCGCCATGCTGAGTGCGACCAGCAGCAGCACCGCCCCGAATGAATTCGACAATCGCCGCAGCAGCAGCGGGACAAAATCAGGCTCGCGCCCGTCGCGCTTGAAATCGGGTCCCGGCTCCATCGCCAGGACAACGCCGGTGAAGGCGGCGTCAAATTCTTCCTGGCCGACCCTGCGGCGCCCGACCGAGGGATCGTTGATATAGGCGTAATCCGAATCCAGCCTTTCCAGCACCACGAAGTGGTTGAAGTTCCAGTGGATGATCGACGGCATCGGCAGTTCATGCAGCGTCGCCGGCTCCTTCCTGAATCCCCTTGCCATCAATCCGAACTGTCGCGCAGCCTTCAGCACGTTGCTGGCTTTGCTGCCGTCCCGGGACACACCGCATGCTTCGCGCAGCTTTTCCAGCGGCACCCAGAGACCGTGATACGCCAGGATCATCGCGAGCGAAGCTGCGCCGCATTCCAGCGCTTCCATCTGGAACACCGTGGGAGTGACCCAGCGCCGCCCGACCGGCAGCGGGATGCGCCTGATCCAGTTGCCGAGGCGATCGAGGAGCGCCGGCTGGGCGTCGGTTTGGTGCGATGACGCGGTCATGCGCTGGCGATCCTAGCCGCCAATGCCGCTGAGTTGCTTCATCAGCGGGATCACCAGATCGATCGGCGGCTGCTCGCGCGTCGTTACCTCGGCCCGGGTCAGAGTGCCGCTCGACATCCGGAGCGGAGGCCCCTTGCCCGAGGTCCAGCGATACCCGCTGACGGTCGAAGGATCGCGCTCCAGGATCACTTTCGCCGCATAGGGCGTGCCGTCCTGCGAAAAGCGTTTGACCAATGCGTCGTTGTGAAGGTCCGCCAGCATGCCCTGGGGCGTCACGGGAAAATCCGAAACCGTCACCACCTTGCCGACAATCGCTCCGTATTCTTCCCGCTTGATCGTAGTCGGCTCGACACGAACCTCCATGCCCGGCCTGATGTTCTTCCCGCGGTCCGGCGGCATGTAGACGGTCGCTTCCAGGACCTGCCCCGCGATCTCGATTTCGACAACCGGCGTACCCAGGGCAAGCACGGCGCCACCAGACACCTTGACTTCGACGACGCGACCATCAGCGGGGCTGAGGATCCGCGATCCTCGTTCCAGCTCAGCGGTAAGCTGCTCGACCACCCGCCTGGCATCATTGACCTTGAATTCTGACAGCAGGCGATCGCGGTCACGCTGGCTCTGCAGATCCAGCCGCTGCGCATTGAGCTTGAGAATCTCGTTCTTTGCGTCGGTAATGCGCTCCCGCGCATTGTTGAGTTCGACACGGCGGTCCTCGAGATATTTGCGCGTCACAAATCCGCCCGCTGCGGCAGGCTCGAGCTTGGCCACCTCGTCCGTGAGGTAGACGGCGCGCTGCTCCGCGGCCGCGATCACATTGGCCAGGCCAGCGTCCTGAGCCGCATAGTTCGCAAGCTTGGCATCGATTTCCCGCGAGATCGCACCGGTGAGTTCGGCATGCTCACGCTCGCGCTCGCGCAAGACGTCCCGCGCCTGCTGAAGCCGCTGTTCGGTCTCGGTCTGCACGACGCGCGCAATCACCTGATCGCGGCGGACCTCGTCGCCGATGCTGATGTCGAGCGAGGCGAGTTTTCCGCTTACAGTGGACACGGCGTCAACCAGACGACCACCACTGCTTAACAAAATGCCTTCGCCGGACACACGGGTTGGAATGCGGCCCAGCACGCTCCACGCAAATAACACGGCGAAACCCAACGCCAGCGCCGCTGCGGCCATCCAGTCGAACGGGCGTGTGACGCCGACAACATGGTCGAGCTGTTCGGGATTCGAAAGCCGCTCGATGGCCGCTTCGCGAAAGATTCGCTCCGTCCCCCTCTTCACATAGCCCCCACAAACACCGAACCCACTTCGCCTGGGCTGATTTGGCCGGAATGCTTTCCTTTTTCAAGCAGACATTGCCTGCCCGCGCGGGCAAAGTTTGACCACCCGCTTTTTGAAACCCAAATCTTCAGTCTGCTCGCGGCCTGGCATTCGCGGAGCCACGCCGAGTTCGCTCATATCTGGCTACCGGAACAGCCTTCCGACATCGTCCGCTCGCTTGGCCGCAGCTCGCCGCGTCATGCGAAGCGCAATGCTGATATTTCAAGGCAATTTTCTTTTAGATTTGGCCTGAACTGGATCGTGTCGCCAAGTGTAGGGTAACTGGACAAAGACGAAATGACCGACGCCCCGCGCGGGACCATCGGTCATCGTAAAGGCTCGGCAATATCTAAGCCGATCCCGCCGTCACCCCAAGATCAGATAGTTGGAGTGACCTTAGCGGAGGTCATAGTTGCGTACGGCCACCCGCCGCCTGACACATCGTCCAGGGAGCTGTCGCCGAGTGCATCCTTCCCTGGCGTCGAAGAAATCTTGTTCGGCACGCCGTCCTTGAGGTTCTCACCAGGCTCCGCTTGCCCTTTCGAATTCGTGTCCTGCCCGTTGGTCATATTCAATCTCCATCTTTCATCAATGCTGATCGGGGTCAGCCCGACGTTGCAACCCTACGCTCAACTCATTTGCTCGAGACGAAATTCGCCCCATGACCAAGCTTCATATCTTTATCTCCGTCGCTCGGCGATACGGCAGATGTCGTATTTCGTCGTCGGTAAGGAGGCTAATGTAGAAAGGCCCTGCCCCGCCGCAGGGTAGTGGCGCCGTAGGAGATCCCGTGGCCGGGTGATCGCCAATCTCGGGGCAGCTACACATCCTTTTAGCGACCATTATTGATTGATTCCTTGCCGTCAACACAGGCTGCAATGATCGCTTCGTGCAATTCCTCGCCGGTGATCGGCTTGTGCAGAATACGATGACCGCTGGCGACGCGCCGCGCCTGCGGCAGCCGAGCAGAACTCGGCGACCTCATCGTATGAAAAGGCTACTCTCGCGCTCTCAGATGATGTTCAGCCCGAAGCCACTCACACCTTCCACGAAGACCTCGTTCTAGATCACAAGGCAAAGTCCCGAAAACAGCAACAAGCCCAGGATAATTCGTTTGAAGGCTGATTCGTTGATCCGTCCGAACAGGACGATACCTACAGCCGTTCCGGCAGCCAAGGCGGGCAGAGAAATGGCAAAGTCGATCAAAACCTTTAACGAGAGGCTGTGGTGCGAAAGCATGAGAGCGAGCGCGAAAAGTTGCATGACCCCTATGTAGGGCTGAACCAGGCCGCGCTGCTGAGTTTTCGGGAGACCATGGATGTCGCACCAGATCGCAGGAAGTGCGCCGGGCATCGCTGTCAACCCGCCGACCAGTCCCCCGCCAAACCCCACCAGCGCGTTCCTGCTCCGGCTGTCCATCTGACGCAAGTAGGCAGCCGTTGGCCGCAACAAGGCATATGTCGCGTAAAGCGATACGAGAATTCCAAAACCCAGTCTGAAGATCCCAGTATCCGCATTCTGCAGGAGATAGATCGCGATCGGAATGCCTAATAGTCCACCAGCGATGAAAACGAGGCTGGTTTTCCATTGCATGCTCTTGCGTAGCGCAAACAGATTGGCCGCTTGTACTGTGATGCTGCAAGCCATCATCAATGGCACAGCTTCTATAGGCGGAAAAACGTGCAGCAGGACAGCGCCGGCGACCGCCGAGAACGCAAACCCAGAAAGGCCGGAAACGAACGCGCCGGCAAAAACCGCCCCACTTAGCACCAAATAGACCGCTATGTCTGACATGGCATCGCTTCCTCTAGAACGGTGATCGTCGTCAATAGCGGGACAGCGTGGGGTCGTCCGAACTCACTCAAGTGACAACAACCAATCCATCTAGTCGCCGTGGATCGCCGTTGTTGCCGTTTCGATGGGACGGATACTCGGCACGTGATGCAGCATGTATCCTCCGACGACGTGCAAAATTCCGAAGCCAGCCAGGACAGCGATTGTCCGCGCCTTGAGAGGTGGCGATGGTCGTCGGGCGCGGGTGCTATCGGTAATTGCCATATCCAAATTACCTTCTTGTGCGCGTTCGGAAAAATCGACTGTCACTTTGAAAGCGCACTCCTTCGCAATCAAATAGCCCCCGTTGATGGCACACTCCTGCTCCCAACTGCCGAATTCAGGATCGGCTGCCGTTCAAGCGCGTCCAGTTGGGATGAAAGATATCGCTGGGTTCATTCGCAAGCGATACGGCAGACGTCGTATTTCGTCGTCGGTAAGGAGGCTAATGTCGAAAGGCCCTGCGCCGCTGCAGGTGGTGGCGCCGTGGGAGATCAGCGCCGAGACACAATCTCAACCGTGGCCGGGTGATCGCCAATCTGTGGGCACTACACATCCTTTTAGCAACCACTATTGATTGATTCCCTGCCGTCAACACAGGCTGCAACGATCGCTTCGTGCAATTCCTCGCCGGTGATCGGCTTGTGCAGAATACGATGACCGCTGGCGGTGGCTTCCTTGATGCGCGACGGGGAGGTATCGCCGGTCACGATAACGGCAGGGACCGAGCGGCCGATATGGGCGCAAAGAGCCTCGATTGCGTCCACGCCCGTAGCACCATCTCCGAGGCGGTAGTCGGCGATGATCAGATCGACCGGCGCATCGCCGGCCATTAACGCCTTTGCATGAATTTGTTGCACCTCGGCGGCAGATCGGCCGGCATAGACGCGATGCCCCTGCAGCGTGAGCAACTGCACCATGATATCGAGAACATCCCCCTCGTCTTCCACGACCATGATGCTGACGGCGATGCCTGCTGGTGATGCCCTGTTATCGGGCAAGGGAGTTTCCACCGCACTGGCTTTCGGAACCGTAACGGAAAACATCGAGCCGCGCCCGGTGACGGAGACCAGCTTCAGCGGATGTTGCAGCAGTAAGGCGGTGCGGCGAACGATGGCGAGGCCGAGGCCAAGGCCTAGCGCGCGATCCCTCGCCGGGTTCTGCAATTGCACGAATTCCTCGAAGACTATTGTTTGCTGATCTGCGGGGATGCCGGGGCCGGTATCCCATATCTGGATTTCCACCGAAGCGCCGCGCCTGCGGCAGCCGAGCAGAACGCCGCCGGATCTCGTGTATCGAAAGGCGTTCGACAACAGATTGCCCAAGATCCGTTTCAACATCATGGGATCGCTGTCCACCAGCAGACGACATTCAACAACACGCCAATCAAGGCCGCGATCCTTCGCCGCTGGAGCGAATTCGTTGCTGAGATGGTAGAAAAGTTGGGACAGATTCACCGTCTCCCTCGCAACAGTGACAACGCCGGCATCAAGCCGGGAGATGTCGAGCAGTCCATTCAGAAGGGCGCTGAGGTTGCCGACAATGGATTTTGCCTTGCCGGCCAGATCGCGTGCATCGCCGGAGGCGACAGCGCCGCGGTGACCCAACATCGCGAGCGTGGTGATCAGCAGACTCAAGGCATGGATCGGCTGGCGCAGGTCATGACTGGCGGCCGCAAGGAAACGCGTTTTTGCACGATCGGCGGCTTGCGCGCGGTCGCGTTCTTCCTGTAGGTGGCTGACCAACTCGACATTTTCCAAGCGCAACCTGATGGTCTCACGCAGCATGTGGTACGTTGTGCGGCAGTAATAGAGATTGATGGCCACAAGTCCCGCAAGCAGGGAGAGATATGCGCCGGAGATATCGCCTCCGTTGGTAATAGAGCGTACCGTGATCGGCAGCACCGTTGCGATGATCGAGCCGACCAGAGCAGGCGGAAAGGCCGAGAGCGACGGAACCGTGCCGCAGATCAGACCGGTCAAAACAATGACAGTGAATGAAAAAAGAATGGGCTCCTGAGGAAGGAATCCAACCCAGCCGAGCATTCCCCACAGCAGGCCCGACACGCAGGAAAACGCAGCCGCAAGCCAGGCCCATCGCAACGCGGACGTCGGCTCTCTATCTCGGCTGAAGAACCGGCGCGCCGCCAGGACGCGTATGGCGGTGAGCAGATACAACGCGCCGAGCCATCCGATCAACCAGTTCGTCGATACGGCGCTCCTCAGTACGTACGCTGCCGCCACGGAGATAAGGATGTTGGCGACCACCACCCCATAGGAATTGCGATACAAAAGCTCGACGAGCGACTCGCGTATCTTGTCTTCTTGCATCGAAACCCCTCCGCGCGCCGCCAGGTGCGACGGCTCCCCGTTCGCGAGTTGTGGTTGCGCTAGCCCGTTGGGAGGCCGAGCCGAACCGCGTAGGCTGTCAATTCAGCACTGCTGTGCAGATCAAGCTTCCGCATAAGATTCTCACGATGTTTCCGGGCGGTAAGCGGGCTAATGCCGAGACGGTTGGCGATGTCGCGGCTGGTGGCACCGTGAGGGATCATCCCCAGGATTTGCCGCTCACGCCTTGTGAGCGTGACCGGAGACATTATCGCAGCCGTGGGCTCCGGGGTCTCGTTCGGGCCGTCATGCTGGTCCACCGCAAAGCGAACCTCCTCCGCGACATAGGCGTTGCCTTTTCTGATGGCATCGATTGCAGCGATGAGTTCGGATGGATCGCCGCCCTTGGTCAAATAGCCATTTGCGCCTGCGGAAAAAGCTGCCCGGACGGAACGTGGCTCAACGTTGGCGGTGAGGACAAGAACTCGCAGCTCCGGCCATTGGGTTCTCAGGTCAGCTATGAACTGAAACCCGCTGACGCCCGGCATACCGAGATCGAGGATGAGAAGATCGGCGGAGCTTTCGTTCAGTAGCCGGTGAACGGCCTCACCGTCCGCCGCTTCTCCACTGACTGTAAGCTCGTCCACGGTCGACAGAAGCTGTTTCAGACCTTCCCGAATGATGGCGTGATCGTCAGCAATGATCGTCCTCACCAGTCCACACATGTATCGCTCCCGCCTATAGCGGTATTAAGATATCAATCAACTCCAATCAAGGATTTGGATCCACAAAACCATTTGCCAGATGATCCTGATACGAAATACGCCATCTGCCGTATTTTTTACATGTGGTCGCTTCGGTAATCTTGCGGCGGTTGCTCACCGTAAGGTCGCCACGTCGGGTTTAACCAATCAGCATTGATGAAAGTGGAGATTGAATATGACCAACAGGCAGGACACGAATTCGAAGGCGCAAGCCGAATCTCTCGATAGCCTCAAGGATGCCGCTCAGAATAAGGCATCCCAAATCTCGACATCTGAAAAGGATGCACTCAGCGACAGCTCCCTCGACGATGTGTCCGGCGGTCGCGTGCCTCCTACCCACGGGTTCTGACGTCCGGGTGTAGTGCTTGGCTTTGATCAAAGCTGGAGATTGGCATGTCCGCTTTGCCCCCAATTCCTGGGGGAGCGGACATGATCAATTTTTGAATACATAGCTCAGATCGCGGGCCCTTCGGACTGCCAAGTGGCACGAGACAAGAGGTGAAGCCACAAAGCCATTTTCAATAGCTCTCGACATATTCCGGAAACTAGCTGAGCGTAGATTTCAACGTCGGGTTTAACCGATCAACATAGATGAAGGTGGAGATTGAAGATGACCAATGTGCAGGATGCGAATTCAACGGCGACGGCCGAATCTCGCGAGAGCAGCAAGGACGCCGCTCAGAACAACGCATCCCAAATCTCGACGGCGTCTGACAAGGATGCGCTTGGCGATAGCTCCCTAGACGATGTGTCAGGGGGCGGTTGGCCATACGCAACTATGAGTTCTGCTCAGGTCACTCCGACCATCTGACTTTGAGCGACAGCGGGATCGGTTTAGATCTTGCCGAGCCTTTGCAATGACCGACGCTCGCGGGCGGGGCATCGGTCATTTCGTTTTTGCTTGCTGCTGCACTTGGCGCAAACCGGACCCTGTAAAACGTCAAACTGCCGTGGATGGACGCTCCGACAGAGGTGACGCCAGTCCACCCGACCGCACTCTTCGGATGAATACGGGGTGGCCGTCGTCGCCGAGTTCCACCGGCAAGCAGTCGTCAGTTCGATGTTCTGAGTTTCACGCGCGGCACTTCGCGACGAGCATGCTGGGCCCGGACATCCTATCAGGACATACGCTGCCGCCAGGAGATGAGGACGTTGGCAACCACCACCCCACAGGAATTGCGATACAAAAGCTCGACGAGCGCCGCGCGTATCTTGTCTTCTTGCATCGAAACCTCTCCGCGCGCCGGCAGGACGTGAAGCAAATCCAGTGGCATCAATGGTTCACCGCCAACGGCGTGGAGGCACCTGCCCTCCACGGCATGAGATTCGACCGAAGCTCTCTCGCGATCGCCACCGCCGCGGAGAGCTTGAGCGTGGCCAGGCTCGATGACCGCTTTGCGCCCGCCGTAAGCGGTCGTCCCATAATTGCCCTTCCGCGAATTGAGGCCCCCGCAAAGTTCTACTTCGGCAATTCGCAGCTAAGCCCTCGACTCGTCTCTCGAAAACTTGCCCGCCGCTGACACCGCAGCGTGTCCAGCTCAGCCTGCTGACGTTGGTTGTTGTTAGATTTTCTTCGATCTCTTGGTGCACACAACGTGCACACGTCGCCCTCTAACCATTTGAAAAACTTGAACTCTCGTTCCAATCCATCATGGGACCAATTTGAGCTGAAGCGCACAAACGACGGCTTAATACAGTTTGGACAACAGCGGATTCACCGCACCAGCAGCCGACGCTGGAAAGCCGGTCAAGAGAAAATGATCACTATCTTCTTCTTCGATTTCACTGGCTCACGATGATTTTTGGCTCTTTCAACTATCCCATAATACTCCAAGTCTTATTTGCCTTCACTGGTGTGACTACTGAACGCCGTGGTTGAATGAATTAACGCGGCGCTCTCTTCCCTACCATTCCTTATTCGATTTCGCGGTCACCAATCTGGATGTCGAGAAGCAGATTCACAGAAGCCGATGTCAAAGACGCTGTGGTCGCACTCCGACCGCCTTCGGGATGATCGGTGTCGCGTGATGGGGAAGCGCCCAGTTCGAACGGCGCTGAATTTCACACCATAGGAGAACGGTAATGCCGCGGCGTCCGACCAAGGTCACACAAGCAGACATCGCTCGCGCGATCCGAGCCGCCAACGAAGCCGGCGCGAGCGAGGTCACGGTCGATGGCAACGGCGTCATTCGGATTGTGTTGATGGAAAGCGCCGCGCCCATCCAGCCTGCAACCAGTCTCAACGAGGTATGGGCGCCATCGGAGGCGTTGAAACGCCATCTGAACCGCACCGAAAGCGGTTGAAACG
>Ga0137409_10002252_pt1 | contig 19885 bp, 19 predicted proteins | sample CZODoug1_16funga_FD_122059 | JGI IMG/M metagenome (GOLD analysis project Ga0137409, IMG submission 122059) | Vadose zone soil fungal communities from Angelo Coast Range Reserve, California, USA - CZODoug1_16fungal (Hybrid Assembly) | ecosystem: Environmental > Terrestrial > Soil > Vadose zone... | reverse complement strand
CTCGCGTCAGCCGGCAGTGTACCGCAACCCGGTCGGGGCGCGAGGGCCCGAATCTCGACTACACGGAGAGCGGGACATGCCCACAGAGGGTGATCCGATCCGCTGCTGCATCGCGGGGGGTGGCCCCGCCGGCATGATGCTGGGCACGCTCCTGGCTCGCGCCGGTGTCGACGTCCTCGTCCTGGAAAAGCACGCGGATTTCTTGCGCGACTTCCGGGGCGACACCATCCACCCGTCCACGCTCGAGATCATGCACGAGCTCGGATGGCTCGACGAGTTCCTGCAGCTGCCCCACCAGAGAGTCACCGAGCTGCGGGCGCTGGTGGGCTCACTCCCCGTGACTATCGCGGACTTCCGCCATTTGCCCACGCGCTGCAAGTTCATCGCCTTCATGCCGCAGTGGGACTTTCTGAATTTTCTCACCCTGCGCGCGGCCCGCTATCCAGGCTTCAGGCTCTGGATGCGATCCGAGGCCACCGATCTCGTGGAGGAATCTGGACGCGTGGTCGGCGTGCGCGTGAGCACGGCGGACGGGCCGCGAGAGGTTCGGGCCGATCTCGTGGTCGCCGCCGACGGCCGGCACTCCGTCCTGCGGGAGAGAGCCGGGCTCGCCATCGAGGAGCTGGGGGCGCCCATGGATGTGCTGTGGTTCAGGCTGTCGCGCCGGCCCGATGATCCCTCGGCGGCGATGGGACAGTTCGGGGCGGGGCGCATCTTCGTCGTGCTCAACCGCGGGGACTACTGGCAGTGCGGCTACGTCATCGCCAAGGGAACGCTGGAGTCGATTCGCGCCAGAGGGATGGAGGCGTTCCGCGAGCAGGTGGCTCTTGCCTCGCCCTGGATGAGGGACCGGACAACAGAGCTGCGCGACTGGAGCGACGTGAGTCTCCTCACGGTGCGGGTGGACCGGCTCCTTCGATGGCATCGTCCCGGCCTTCTCTGCATCGGCGACGCCGCGCACGCCATGTCACCCGTGGGCGGCGTCGGCATCAACCTCGCCATCCAGGATGCCGTGGCCGCCGCCAACCTCCTCGCCGCGCCGCTCGCCGGACGGCGGGTGTCGGTGGATGATCTCGATCGGATCCAGAGACGGCGCGAGTTTCCGACCCGCGTCATCCAGCGCTTCCAGGTGATCGTCCAGAAGCGGGTCATCGTGCCCGTCCTGGACGCGGCCGGACCGCCCCGGCCGCCGCTTCTCCTGCGGCTCCTCCTGCGGCTGCCGGGGCTGCCGCGCATTCCCGCCCGGCTCATCGGCCTGGGGATCCGGCCGGAGCATGTCCGGACGCCGGAGGCGCCTTGAATCGCGCCGGCCCGGCGGGCTAAGCTAGCGCCGGTTGTTTGCCCCGCCCGTTTCATGGCCGTCATCCTGAAGGAGCTACCGATGGCGCAGAGCCTCACCGCCTATCTCGACCTCGTCAAGCGCACCCGGCCCGAGGAGATCGTGATGATCTCGCGGGAGATCGATCCCGCCTACGAGCTGACGGCCCTCGTGGTCAAGCTGGAGCGCGAGGGCCGGCGACGGCCGGTCGTGATCTGTGAGCGGCTCAAGGGCAGCAAGTTCCCCGTCCTGACCAACCTGCATGCGAGCCGTTCCCGCCTGGCCCTGGCCATGAGCTCGGCGCCTCAGGACATGTTGCGGACGTACCTTCGCGCCATGGACAAGCCGATCCCGCCCGCGGTGGTCAAGACGGGTCCGTGCAAGGACGTGATCGTGACGGGGAGCAGGATCGACCTCTACGACCTGCCGCAGATCCTCCATCACGAGGGCGATGTGGGGGCCTACATCACCGCCGCCATCTCCTTTGCCAAGGACCCGAGCGGCGAGTCGTGGAACTGCGCCTACAACCGGCTCATGATCAAGGGGAAGGACACCACGTCGATCCATCTCACCGCGGGCAAGCATCTCTGGGAGTTCCAGAAGATCGCGGAGTCCCGCGGCGAGCCGCTGCCCGTGGCATTTGCCATCGGCGTCCACCCCGCCATCGCCCTCGGCGCCCTGGCCATCGGCTCCATCGACGAGGACGAGCGGGCGATCATGGGGGGACTCCTCGGCGAGCCGCTCGAGCTGGTTCGCTGCGAGACCTCGGACGTCCTGGTCCCCGCCCATGCCGAGATGATCATCGAGGCGGAGATCCTGCCGGGGGCGCGGACGCCCGAGGGCCCCTTCGGCGAGTTCACGGGCTACAGCCTGGGGGAGCGCGAGCGCGAGGTGGTGAAGGTCAAGGCCATCACCCACCGGACGGGGGCCTTCTTCCAGGACATCACGGTGGCGCATCTGGATCACATGCTGCTCTCGACGATTCCCATGGAGGCGAACCTCTACCGGGCGGTGCGTGCCATGGTTCCCTCCGTGCAGGCGGTGCGGGTGCCCGGTCCCTTCACGTGCTACGTCTCGATCGAGCAGCGTCTGCCCGGGCAGGCGAAGAACGCGATCATGGCGGTGCTGGGGGCGGACATGTACATGAAGCGCGTGGTGGTGGTCGACCACGACGTGGACATCTTCGACGACCGTCAGGTGACGTGGGCGCTCGCCACGCGCTGCCAGCCCGATCGGGACATCTCGATCATCACGAACGCGCGCGGGTCGGATCTGGATCCGTCGACGAAGGAAGACGGCTACACGGCGAAGTGGGGCGTGGACGCGACGGCGAAGCCATCGCTGGCGGCGTATACGCCGCGGCATCGCGTGCCGCCTGAGGTTTGGGAGCGGATTAACCTTAAGGACTACGGGCTCTAGTGCTCGCTCGTCAGTTGGACGGCGTGGCGGCGGCCGGGTGGCGCGGGCAGGGGCGCCCTCGTCCGCTCACGCCCTGCGCTCCGGGGCGCGCTACGGCTCGTCGGATTCGCTCCCGAGGGCGCCTCTGCCCGCGCCTCCCGGCCGGGAACCCGTTTTCGCCCGCGACTTCTCGCTCCGAAGCATCAGTCTTGCTCTGGTGGGGGGGCGGCTAGTGGGGGAGAACTTTGCTGGGCTGCTTGATGCGGTGGCGCGGGGGCGAGGTGATGCGGCGGCGATTCTGTGCGACGACGGCGCGCTGAGCTGGCGCGAGCTCGAGCTTCGCGCTGGGGGCGTCGCGCGGCGGCTGTCGAGGCAGGGCGTGCGCGCGGGAGATACCGTCGCGTTGCAGCTTCCGAATGGGTGGGGGTTCGTGGCTGCGCTGTGGGGCGCCCTCAAGCTCGGCGCTACTGTCAGCCCCATCAACCCACTGCTGTCCGCCGAGGAGCGGCGGAAGGTTCTGGGGCATCTGGAGCCTGCGCTCGTGGTGGAGGAGGTGCGCGAGGAGGAGGTGGTGTGGGATAGCGTGGGGGCCACGGGGCCCGCGCTCGTGCTCTACACGTCGGGGTCGACGGGGGAGCCGAAGGGTGCTGTGCTGTCGCATGCTGCGCTCCGCGCGGCCAATGAATCGTGGGCGGGGCCAGTGATGCGGCTGGTCCCGGGGGACATCGTGCTGGCGGCGCTGCCGCTGGCCCACTCGTTTGGGCTCAATGGCGCGTTGCTGGCGCCGCTTCTCGCGGGGGCGACGGTGACGGTGCTCGAGAGATTTACGCCGGAGGCGGCGCTGCGCGCGATCTCGCGCCGTCGCGTCACCGTGCTGCCGGCGGTGGCGACGATGTTCCAGCGCATCCTCGAGGCGCCTGGTCTCTCCCGCGATGATCTCGCGTCGTTGCGCCTCGCCCTGTCCGGGGCGGCGCCGTGCCCGTGGGAGCTGGCCCGGCAGTGGAAGGAGCGCACGGGGGTGAGAATCCTTCGCGGCTATGGCATGACCGAGCTCTTCCGGCCCATCTCGTATCTCGCCGACGATCCGAGTGACCTGCCGGATTCGATCGGGCGGGCGGTGCCGGGCGTGGAGGTGCGGATCATGAGCGAGGAGCGGCGCGCGCTCGGCGCGGAGGAGATCGGCGAGCTCTGGATCCGGACGCCCGCCGCCCTCGATGGCTACCTGCGCGCTCCGGAGGAGACGAAGGCCGTGATCGAGGACGGCTGGTTCAGGACGGGCGATCTGGCCACGATCTCGGCGGACGACTTCGTGGCCATCGTGGGGAGAAAGAAGGAGCTCATTCTCCGCGGCGGCTACTCGGTGGTGCCGGGCGAGGTCGAGGCCGCGCTCCTGGCGCACCCCGCGGTCGCCGAGGCGGCGGTGGTCGGTGTCGCCCATGGCGAGCTGGGGGAGGAGATTGCGGCCTTCGTCGCGCTGCGCCCCGGCATGCGGGCCACGGGCGAGGAGCTGGTGGCCTTCTGCCGTGACCGGCTCGCGTCCTTCAAGTACCCCCGGCAGGTCTCCATCGTCGCGGACCTGCCCAAGAGCGCGACGGGAAAGATCCTCAAGTCTCGCCTGCCCCTGGCGTGACCCCGGGTTCAGCCCGCGAGGAGCTCCTCGGCGATTCGCTTGACGTCTCCTGCCTCGACCTGGCCCTTGTGGGTCTTCATGATGTCGCCCACGAGCCGGCCCGCCTGCTTGGCGTCGGTGATGCCGAGGGCGGCCAGCCGCTCCTTGACGAGGGCGCGCACGGCGGCCTCGTCTATGCCTTTGGGCAGGTAGCGCTCGCAGAACTCGAGCTCGAAGCGGAGAGTGGCCGCCTGGGCAGCGCCGCGCTCACCGATCTTGTCGTATTCGGCGATGGCCTTCTGGAGCTGCTTGCGGTAGGCGCCGATGACATCGAGGACGAGGGCGTCGTCCACCACGCCCGCGAAGCCCTTGGCCGTGCGCCGCTCCTGCAGCCTGGTCTTGAGCATGCGCACCACGTCCGCCGTGCGCCCGTCCTTGTCCTTCATGGCGTGCTTGAGGGTCTCGTCGAGCGTCTGTTCGAGGGTCATGATGTTCGTCATAGTAGCGTGGGCGCCTCGACCGGGCAAAGAAAGCGGTCACACGGCCGGCGCGCTTGCCGTGCCCCGGGTCTCCGACTATCCTCCTGCCATGGCGCGCAACTTCGTGGGCTATGGCGAGACGCCGCCGGAGGCGCGCTGGCCCGGGGGCGCCCGGGTCGCCGTCAACGTCGTCATCAACTACGAGGAAGGCTCCGAGAATCGCGTGGAGGACGGCCAGCCCCAGCGGGAGACCATGGGGGAGTCGCCCTCGCCGGTGCCGCCGGAAGAGCGCGATCTCGCCAACGAGAGCTTCTACGAGTACGGCAGCCGCGCGGGCTTCTGGCGCCTTCTGCGGGTGCTCGACGAGCGCAAGGTCCAGGGCACGATCTTCGCCTGCGCGGTCGCCCTCGAGCGGAACCTCGAGGCGGCGAAGGCGATCACCGCCCGAGGATGGGACGTGTGCGCCCATGGCAACCGCTGGGAGGAGCACTACCTGATGGATCGAAAGAGCGAGCGGGCGGCCATCAGCCGGGCCGCCGCGTCGATCCGGGAAACCACCGGGCAGGCGCCGCTCGGCTGGTACTGCCGCTATGGACCCTCGCCGATCACGCGCGAGCTCGTGGCCGGCCAGGGGTCGTTCCTGTACGACAGCGACTCCTACGCCGACGACCTGCCGTACTGGGCGCACACGGCCACCGGCCCCTGGCTCGTCGTGCCCTATGCCCTCGACACCAACGACATCCGCTTCTGGCGGGGCTCGCTGCAGCTCGCCGACGACTTCTTCGCCTATCTCCGCGATGCCTTCGACCAGCTCTGGGAGGAAGGCGAGACGCGCCCGCGCATGATGTCGGTGGGGTTGCATTGTCGCATCGCGGGACGGCCGGGACGCGCGGCCGGGCTCGCGCGCTTCCTCGATCACGCGCAGCGCCGGGGAGAGGTGTGGTTCGCCAAGCGTGGGGACATCGCGCGTCACTGGATTCAGCAGTATCCGCCGCGCCGTCCTTGACAGCCGCCCGAGGCGGGGCGTTAGATAGCGCGGTATCCCGGCGCGGCATTTCACCGTCCGAAAGGAGAGTCACGTGCGGAAGAACACGGTGCGGGAGATCTGGGCTCGCGGTGAGGCAGTCGTCAACGGCTGGCTGTCCATTCCCTCGAGCTTCTCGGCCGAGGTCATGGCCCATCAAGGCTTCGATTCACTGACGGTGGACATGCAGCACGGGGTCGTCGACTATCAGGTGGGTGTGTCGATGCTCCAGGGCATCTCCACCACGGAGGTCATCCCGCTCGCGCGCATTCCGTGGAACGACCCCGCGCGCATCATGAAGATCCTGGACGCGGGGGCCTATGGCGTCATCTGCCCCATGATCAACACGCGCGAGCAGGCCGAGGCCCTCGTGCAGGCCTGCAAGTACCCGCCCCGCGGCTACCGGAGCTGGGGGCCCGTGCGCGCGAGCCTCTACATGGGCGGCGACTACGGCGATCACGCCAACGACGACGTCATCGTGATGCCCATGATCGAGACGGCGGAGGCGGTCAAGAACATCGACGACATCCTGAGCGTGCCGGGCGTGGACGCCATCTACGTCGGGCCCTCGGATCTCTCGCTGGCCCTGGGCCTCAAGCCGCGGCTCGACCAGACGGACCCTCCGGTGGTCGAGGCTCAGCAGCTGATCGCCCGGGCGTGCAAGAAGCACGGGGTCATCGCGGGCATTCACAACGCGACGGCCGCCTACGCGGTGAAGATGATCGAGCAGGGCTATCAGTTCGTGACCCTGGCGAGTGACAGCCGCTTCATGGCCGCCAAGGCGGGCGAAGAGGTGGGCGTGGTTCGCAAGACGGGAGCAAGGGCCGGCAAGCTTCCGGCGTACTAGCGCCTCGTGCAATTCGATGAGGGATTCCTCGCGCGGGCGCGCGCGAACGTGCACGCCTTCGAGCGCCGGGGCGTGGCCGTCGACGGGCGCAAGGCGGCGGCGGTGGCGGTGGTCCTCGTGCCGGACGAGGAAGGGCGCGCCTGCTTCCTCCTGACCAAGCGCGCGCCCACCCTCCGGGCCCGCACGGGGCAGTGGGCGTTGCCGGGCGGGCGGGTCGACGTGGGAGAGACCCCGGAACAGGCGGCGCTCCGCGAGCTCGACGAGGAGGTGGGACTGCGTCTGCCCGGCGGCTCCGCGCTGGGCCTGCTGGACGACTACCCCACGCGCTCGGGATTCGTCATCACGCCCGTCGTCTTCTGGAGCGATCATCTCGGTCCGTTGACGCCCAACCCCTCGGAGGTGGCGCGCCTCTACCGGGTGCCCTTCGCCGATCTCGAGCGGCCCGACCTGCCCCGCCTCGTCTCCATCCCCGAGAGCGATCGTCCCGTCATCCAGCTTCCGATTCTCGGCGCCCTCATTCACGCCCCGACCGCGGCCGTGATCTACCAGATGCTCGAAGTCGTGGCGCGGGGCAGGTCGACGCGCGTGGACCACTTCGAACAGCCCGTCTGGGCCTGGCGATAGATCAGGAGAACCTCATGGGACGGCTCGACGGGCAGATCGCGATCGTCACGGGGGCGGGAACCGGCATCGGCCGATCGACGGCGCTCATGCTCGCCGCGGAAGGCGCGCACGTGGTGGTGACCGGCCGCCGCCGCGCGCCCCTCGACGCCGTCGTCGCCGAGATCAAGAAGGCGGGCGGCCAGGCCGTGGCCCGCGAGGCCGACGTCGCCAAGCCCGCCCAGGGGCGGGCGCTCGCGGAATGGGTGATCAGGGAGCAGGGGCGCGTGGACATCTTGATCAACAATGCCGGCCACTCGAGCAAGGCGCGCAACGCGCGCTGGGTGCCGCTGGAGGAGTGGGAGGCCGTGATCAACGTCAACCTCACGGGCGTCTTTGCCCTCACCCAGGCCGTGCTGCCGAGCATGATCGAGCACGGCGGGGGCACCATCGTGACCGTGGGCTCGATGGCCGCCCTGAAGCCCGGGCTCATCGGCGGGGCGCCTTACGGGGCGGCCAAGGCGGGGGTGCTCAACTTCATGGGGCACTTGCACAACGTGCTCCGCGACAAAGGCATCCGGGCGACCACGGTGATGCCCGCCGAGGTGGACACGCCCATCCTCGACAATCGGCCGCTGCCCCCCGATGGCAAGGCCCGCGCCACCATGATGCTGCCCGAGGACGTGGCGCAGGCCATCCTGCTCTGCGTCACCTTGCCCGCGCGCACGGTGGTGGAGGAGATGGTGCTGAGCCCGACGCGCACGCGCGACCAGAGCCGGGACATCGAGGTCTCCCGTAACCTCGGGGCGCCCCCCGGCGCACCCTAGGCGGCCACCGGGCCGAGGGAGGGGAGAAGGACCCAGATGCGAGGCGCCGTCTTCATCTCGGCCACAGGCGAATGATGCTGTTCAGCGGTAAGGTCCCTTCGCGCAAGCGCTCATCGTCGCAGATGGACCCTTATCCCCGCCCTCGGTAGTCGCGGTGCCAGAGGTCGAGGTAGTCGCGCGCGTTCTTGAGGATGTCCTCGACCTCGGCCGGGCTCATCTTGCGAATGGGCTTGGCGGGTACGCCCATGACGAGCCAGCCCGCGGGCACCACCTTGCCTTCCGGCACGAGGGCCCCGGCGGCCACCTGCGCGCCTTCCTCCACCACGGCGCCCGTGAGCACCACGGCCCCGATGCCGATCCGGACGTTGTCCATGATGGTGCACGCGTGGACCACGCAGCGATGGCCGATGGTGACGCCGGCTCCCACGATGCAGGGAAACTCCGGCGTCACGTGCAGCACGGAGTTGTCCTGGACGTTGGAGTTCCGGCCCAGGGTGACGTAGTTGTCCTGATCGCCCCGCAGCACGCTGAGCGGCCACACGCTGGCGCCTTCCTCGATGGTCACGTCGCCGATGACCTGGGCGGACGGATCGACCCAGGCCGCGGGGTGCACGCGCGGCGTGCGGCCGGGGACGCTGCGGATCACGGGTACGCTATTTCCCGGTCCAGCGCGGTGGGCGCTTTTCGAGGAAGGCGCTCATCCCCTCGCGGAAGTCGGCGCTGGTGTAGGTCAGCGAGATGAGGTCGTCGCCGCCCTCGAGGCGCCGGCGCTCCTGGATGCGCCGCACCGCCTCCTTGGTCACCCGCAGCGTGATGGGCGCGTGAGATGCCAGCTCCGCCGCCACGGCCTTCACGCGCGCCTCGATTTCAGCGCCGGGCACGATCTCGTGCACGAAGCCCGCGCCGTGCGCCTCCTCCGCGGTCAGGAGGCGCGCCCGCATGATCATCTCCTTGACCCGGGAGGGGCCGAAGAGGTCCACGAAGCGCGAGTAGTTCTCCATGGAGAGGCAGTTCCCGAGGGTGCGGGCGATGGGCGCTCCGAAGCGCGACTCGGGAGTGGCGATCCTGACGTCGCAGACGGCGGCGATGGCGAAGCCGCCGCCCACCGCGAAGCCCTCGATCTGCGCGATGACGGGCTTGCCCACGCGCTCGAGCCGCCCTGTCCGGCGCTCGCCGTCGCGCTCGTACTGGATCCCGTCCTCCGCGGTCTTGAAGCTCTTGAACTGCGAGATGTCGGTGCCCGCCACGAAGGCCTTGCCGCCCGCCCCCCGCAGCACGAGCACGCGCGCGGAGTCGTCGGCGTCCACTTCCTCGCACGTCTGGTAGAGCCGCTCGTACATGTTCCACGTCAGGGCATTGCGGGCCTCGGGACGGTTGAAGGTCAGCGTCACCACGGGGCCGTCGCGGGTAAGGAGGACTTCCTGCGCCTGGCTGTCGGTTGCCACGATGTGAACCTCCCTGAGTTGGCTGCCCGGCATGGTAGCACGGCGACGGGGCGCGGCAGGGAGGTGACGGAATCTGCCAACCTCCTTGAAGGAGGCTGGTGTAAGTGCGCACTCTGCCTGGGATTTCGCCTGGGCCCGAAGCTTGCTCTCCTGAGGGCTAAACGCTTGCGTTCCTGCCTGCGTCGTACCGGCAGTGCAGTGACTCTCACCCATGGAGGATGAGCGATGGCTCGATGGACGACCTTGGTAGTGAGCGGGGCAATTCTGGCGACTGCCTGGATTCCCGCCGCGTGGGCTCAGACCACCCCGCCTCCGGCGCCGACCGCGCCGCCAACCCCCGATCCGCAGGTGCAGCAGGACCGGCGCGAGCTCCGGCGTGATCGCCGCGACCTGAAGCAGGACCGACGGGACATCAGACAGGACCGGCGCGACATCACGCAGGACAAGCAGGACATCCGCGGTGACCGGAAGGATCTCTACTCGGACCGGCGCGATCTCCGCCAGGACGAGAAGCAGCTCCAGAAGGACAAGGCCGCGGGCAACGCCGAGGCCGTGAAGAAGGATCGGGCGGAGATCGCCGGCGACCGCAAGGACATCCGCGGCGATCGGCGCGACCTCTACCGCGACCGGAAGGACCTCCAGAGCGATCGCAAGGATCTCCGCGAGGACAATCGCGACCGCCGCGAGGACCGCCGCGAGGTCAACCACGACAAGGCGAGGCTCTACAAGGACAAGAAGGCGGCCAGCGCGAAGTAGCGGGACAACGAGAGCGCGCCGATCTCGGGGTCGCCCGAGATCGGCGCGCCCTCGGAATTACCGGCGGGGCTGATCGAGGCGGAAGACCATCTGGGTGGGCCGGACGAATCGTAGGGCCACGAGCAGGACGAGCATCACGGTGACCATGTACATCACGGCCATGGCGTCGACGGAGTACACGGGCCGGACACCACCCGCGAAGACGTTGTAGAAGAGGGCGACGACGAGGGTCTGCGAGCCCGCCCCGGAGACGAGGAAGGTCAGCTCGAAATTCGAGATGGTGTTGACGAGGATGAGGATTCCCGCGGTGAGAAGGCCGGGCACCGTCAAGGGAAGAAGGACGCGGCGAAAGACCTGGAACCGAGTGGCGCCCATCATGGCCGCGCCCCACTCCAGATTCACGCTGATCTGCTCGATGAAGGGCATCAGGATGAACACGGCCAGGGGCACCATGGGCACGAGGTTGGCCAGGACGACCCCCGTCACCGTCCCTCCGATGGCGTAGCGGTACAGCGTCGTGGCGAGGGGAATCCCGTACGTCATCTGGGGGATGAGGAGGGGCAGGAAGTAAAGCAGGAGCAGGAGGGCCTTCCCCCGGAAATTCCTCCGGGCAAGAATATAGGCGGCGGGGAACCCGAGAACCAGGGCCAGGACCACGACGGCGAGGGCCACGAAGACCGTCACGCCGAGCACCCGCCCGAGATCGAAGTTCGTCCACGCGTACTGGAACCATTCCGTCGTGAATCTCGCGGGCAGGGGCGTCCCGAACCATCTCTTGGCGAAGGCGCTGACCACGACATGGCTGACGATACCCAGCAGGTTCAAGATGAACCCGAGGACGAACATGTAGAGGGCCAGGCTCCACAGCCGCCGCATCAATTCGATCTGGAGGGGAGCGGCATCGCTCCTCCCCCAGGCCCCCCCACCACACTCATCCCACGTGGCGCGTCGCGGGCCGACTGGTCCACGGTGGCTTAGCGCTTCCCGACGCCCATGGTGGGCGCCATCACCAGTCGCCGCCTGAACAGAACGATGACGACGAGGCCCGCGAGCTGGAACAGGCCCATGACCACCGCGATGGCCGAGGCGTACGACATGTCGTAGTGCTCGAAGGCCTGCTGGTAGGCCGCGATGGCGATGGTGCGCGTGGCTCCGGCGGGCTGGCCGAGCAGGATGGCCGAGGGAAAGACGCCGAAGCTCAGGACGAACACGAGGGCGAAGGCGATGGCCAGCCCGGGGGCGATGAGGGGAAGCATCACCCTCGAGAAGACGATCCACGGCCCGGCGCCGAGGGTCCTCGCCGAGCTCTCGAGGCTCGGATCGATGCCGGAGATGTAGCCCAGGAGCATGAGGAAGCAGAAGGGAAACTGCTGCATGAAGAGCGACAGCATCACGCCGGTGTAGTTGTGGGTCAGGGTGAGGGGCTCCTGGAGGAGGCCGGCGGCCAGGAGGATCTGGTTGAACCAGCCGCGGCCTCCATAGAATCCCAGGATGCCCTCGGCGAGGAGGATGACGCCGAGGGAGATGGGAAGCACCAGGATGGTGGTGATCGTCCGCTCGAGCCAGATCCCCCGTCGCATCCCGTAGGCCAGGAGGAGGGCGACGGCCACGACCACGACGGTGTTGGGGACGGCGATGCCGAAGGTGATCCACACCGTGCGGTACTGCCACTCGTCGGTGAAGAAGGCGACGTAGTTGGCGAGGCTGAGACCGCTCTGCTTGGCCGGGCGCAGGCTCAAGTAGATGCCGTGGAGAAACGGGTACACGAACATGATCACGACGTAGAGGAGTGACGGCAGGAGGCAGACGACGGCCATCGCGTCGAGCTCGCTCGCCTCGCCGGCGCGGCGCCGTCTCACGCGGCTGGCTCTCGCGGGAGAAAGATCACCTTCTCGGCCGGGAAGGTCACGGTCACCGACTCATCAGCGGCGAGGGAACGCGGAGTGCGCAGCCACACCTTGGGCCCGGCCTCCAGGGTCAGGACCGCCTCGTTCTCCCGCCCGAGATACTCGACGATCTCGACCCTGCCCCGGAATCGATTGGCCCCTCCGCCCTCGGGGCCGAGCTCGACGTCGTCGGGACGGATGGCGGCGACCGCGGCCGCGCCCGTCGGCAATGGGTGGCGCGCCCGTCCCCTCACGAGCATGCCCTGGCCCACGCCCTCCACCCCGTCGGCGTCGACGGCCGTGACCTCCACGGGGAAGAAGTTGCGGAACCCCATGAAGTCGGCCACGAAGAGGCTCTGCGGCCGGTCGTGGATCTCGGAGGGTGGGCCCGCCTGGATCACCACGCCGTCCCGCATGACCACGACCCAGTCGGAGAGCGAGAGAGCCTCCGTCTGATCGTGGGTGACGTACACGGAGGTGAGACCGAGGCGGGCGTGGATGCGCTTGATCTCCGCCCGCATCTCGATCCGGAGCTTGGCGTCCAGGTTGGACAGGGGCTCGTCCATGAGGAGCAGCCGCGGGTGCAGGACGAGGGCCCGCGCGATGGCCACCCGCTGCTGCTGGCCTCCGGAAAGCTGGCTGGGATAGCGCCCCTCGAGTCCAGGGAGCTGCACGAGGTCGAGCATCGCCCGCACGGCTTCCCGGATCTCGGGCGGGGACTGGTGCTGGAGCTGCAGACCGAAGGCGATGTTGCCGAAGACGGTCAGGTGAGGGAAGAGGGCGTAGTTCTGGAAGACCATCCCGAACCCCCGCTTCTCCGGGGGGAGGTGGTCGATGCGCTCTTCATCGACCCACACCTCTCCATCGCTCTGCGGGATGAGACCGGCGATGATGTTCAACGCCGTCGACTTGCCGCACCCGCTCGGCCCCAGGAAGGTGACGAATTGGCGCCCGCGCACTTCGAGGGCGAAGTCGCGGAGGACCGTCTTCGCCCCGAAGCGCTTGGTCAGCCGGAAGCGCAGCGAGTGGAGCGACTGGCTCACTGCTTCTTGATCTTCTGCGCCCCCACCTCCCTGTCCCAGCGCTCGATGGCGTAGTTCAGCCTCTTCACCTCGAGCATGGGCGTCACCTTCCATTTCTTGCCGATCTCGTCGTATTCCGGACGCCAGATCTCCTTCACGTACGTCTGCAGATCCGCAGGGGCCTTGTCGAGGGTGGCGGCCTTGATCGAGGGCCCGATGAAGGCGCGCCACGTCAGGACCTGCTGCTCGGGCCGGCGCATGAACTTCATGAGATCCAGGATCACCTCCAGCTCGGCGGGGGAGACGCCCTTGGGGATGGCCCAGTAGTGGCCGTCGATCACGAACGTCGTGTTCTCCAGGATGGTGATCTTCGATTCGGGCGGGATCATGCCCTCCGCGCGCGGCTTCATGTCCCACTCCATGATGCCGGCGATCATCCACCGCTGCTCCTGGGCGAACTCCTTCAGCGTGAAGCCCGTTCCCGTGGGGTAGTACTCGATCGATTGTCCGAGCTCCTTGAGGAAGGCCCACGTCTTGTCCCAGCCCTTCTCCGGATCCTTCGGGTCCCGGTCCTTGAGGACATAGGACATGCCGGCGAGGATGGAGCGCCCGGGGCCGCTGTTGGCGGGACGCGCATAGAGGAACTTGCCGGGATTGGCCTTGGCCCAGGCCAGGAGCTGCTCCGCCGTCCTGGGCGGATTGGGCACCTTCTTCGGGTTGTAGATGAATACGGGGCCGCCGTTGCTGACCACCGACGGCAGGAGGTACCCCTCGGCCTCCTCCTGCAGGGCCCGCCCGGCGTCGGTCAGCTCGTCCTTCGGGAACATCTTGTCGTAGGTGGGGAAGAGCTTGACGAGCTGGCCCGCGGATACGAGCTGGGAGGCCGCGGACTGCCCGGTCATGATGAGGTTGATGTCGAGTCGGCCGGCATCCTGCTGGGCCTTGATCTTGGCGGGCAGCTCCGGCTCCGGGGCCCGCTGCGTCTTGATCTCCTTGACCTTGTTCGGGAAGGCCTTCTTGTAGTTGTCGAGGATCACCTGAACCGAGCTGAGGTCACCGGCCACGTCGATCACGGAGATCGTGACAGGCTGCTGCGCCTCCGCGGTTTCGAGGAAGGCGAGGAGCGGGAGCGCGGCGAGAAGCCACCACCTGCGCGGTCGGCGTTGACCCATGAGAGCCTCCTGCGGCCCATTCTCCGGGCCGGCGTCACGAGTAGGGAGCGGAGCGCGAGCTTCGGAAGAGGCGCGAGCGCGACTATCCGGTAGAGCCTTGTCCGTGTCAAGACCGTGCGCCTCCCTCGCGCCGTTGCCGCTCGAGATAGCCGGGCAGGGCCAGGGCCGCGAAGGCCGTCGCCACCGGGAGATCTCGTTCCTCGTACCAGCCGGCCTCGTGCAGGAGGTTGATGGTGCCGAGTGTTCGCTCGTTCCAGACGACAGGCACGTTGAGCACCGACTGGCAGCCGAGGGAGAGGATCAGCTCGTGGTCGAAGAAGACGGCGCGGATGTCGTCAGCGGTCCGGCCCACATACGGACGCCGCTCGCCGAAGAGCCGCTCCGTCCATGCCGAGGGCGTGACCGGCTTGCGCCCACCCAACGGATAGGCCGCGGGCTGGTTGCTGTAGCGACGCTCCGACTGCGCGGCGTCGGCATGGTAGACGAGCACGGTGAAGAGCTTGTGGCCGATGACGGCGCCCAGGGCGAGATCGAGGGCCGCGAAGAGCGCGTCGGGCTGGCCGGACTCGCCTCCGGCCCGCGCGACGGCGACCAGGTGAGGCAGCGGATCTGCGAGTAGCGTCATGTTGGCGGGGATACTACCGTATCCGCCGCAGCGGGTGCGCTATACTCCCGCAGCGTGAGTCCAGGTCGCGTGAACGTTCTCGGCGTGAGGACTCGGCGATGATCGTGCGACGACGTGGCCGGACGCGTCGGTCGGGCCATGTCGCCACCGTGCTTGCCTGGTGTCTGCTCGTTACTGTCTTCGTCGAGCCAGCGTGGCCGCAGGACCAGCCTTCCGTCTCAGCGTTGCCGCCCGTTCCTGTGCCGGAAGTCTCCGTGCGGTCCGAGGAGATCGTTGCCTCCCTGAAAGCGCTCGACGAGCGGCTGGCTCCCAGCGCGGAGCTCGCGGGCATCGAGGCCCGGCTCCCCGCCATGGCCGACCGGATCCAGCGCCAGCTGGCCGAGACCCAGCGGATGCTCGACTCCGAGCCGCCGCTGGCCGTGCTGACCAATCTGGCGGACGCGTGGCGGGGTATCGCCACGGATATCGGGGCATGGTCCGACCTCTTGACGCGCGAGGCGATCGTCGTGGAAGGCGAGCTCGACCGCCTCAACCGGCTTGCCAACCAGTGGGCGCGCACGCGCGAGGAGGCGCGGCGGTCGCAGGCGCCCTCGGCCGTGCTCCAGCGCATCGACTTCACCATCAACGCCATCGGCCACAGCCGAAGCAGCGCGCTGAGCCGACGGGCCAGTATCCTGAGCCTCCAGGCCCGCGTGGCCCAGCAGCTCGCCCTCGTCCAGGATGCGCAGGCGCAAGTGGCCCGGGCGCGCGGACTTGAACTGGCGATGCTGTTCCGCCGCGACAGCCCGCCCGTGTGGCGCGACGCCGACCGAGGGCCCGTGCCCTGGCGGGAAGTCCCCGCCAAGCTGTGGGCTGGGCTCGTCGGTGAAGGCAGGCTCCTGGCTCAGTTCATGGCCGACCGCCGGGAACGAGTCTTGGTCCAGATCTTCATCTTCGTGGCCCTGCTCGTCTTCTTCCGGATCGGCCATCGTCGCGCGCGGCACTGGAGCGAGGACGATCCCGGCCTGGCCCGGGTGGTCGAGATCTTTCAGTACCCGATCTCCGCGGCGCTCGTCCTGGCTCTCACGGCCACGTTCTGGCTCTATCCGCGGCCGCCGCTCGTCGTGCGCAACGTGGTGGCGCTCCTCATGCTGGTGCCGGTCATCCGCATCCTCCGACGCCTGACGGCGCCCACGCGTCCCATCGGATTCTTCGCCCTGGGCGCCTTCTTCCTGGTCAACCGCGTGCGTGAGCTCGCCCTCGAAGTGCCGGGCCTCGAGCAGCGGATGTTCGTGGTCGAGATGCTGGTCGCGGTGGCCGTGGTCATGGTCGAGCGCGCTCTGGCCCGCCGCCGCGAAGCTCGCGAGGCCGCGGCCCCTCCCGCGCCTTCCTCATACCGCGTGGGGGTGCCTCCGCCGCTCTTGTGGATCGCCCTCGCGGCGCTCCTGCTCGCGCTCGTGCTCGGCGCCGCCGGATACATGCCGATCGCACGGCTCATCGGCGATGGAGTGCTCCGGAGCGGCTATGCCGCCATGCTGCTCTATGCCGCCGTCCGGGTCACCGACGGCCTGCTGGCATGGGCGCTCCGCAGCTGGCCGCTCGTGGGCCTTCAGATGGTCCGGCGTCACCGCGCGCTGCTCGAGCGTCGGCTTCTGCGCCTTCTCCGATGGGTGGCGATGTTCGTGTGGGTGGCGTTGACGCTCGACGCGTTGAGCCTGCTCGACCCCGTCCGTGAGCTCATCTCCGACGGTCTCGCCGCCTCGGTCACCCGGGGCACCCTCACCGTCTCGGTGGGTGACGTCCTCGCCTTCGTGATCACAGTCACCCTGGCGTTCCTCGCTTCACGATTCGTGCGATTCGTGCTCGAGGAGGATGTCTATCCCCGGCTCCTGCTGGCGCGCGGTCTGCCCTATGCGCTGTCCGTCCTCATCCACTACGCCATCCTGCTCGTGGGCTTCTTGCTGGCGGTCGCGGCGCTGGGCGTGGACATGAACCGCGTCACCTTCCTGACGGGCGCCTTCGGTGTGGGTGTGGGCTTTGGCCTGCAGTCCGTCGTCAACAACTTCGTCTCGGGTGTCATCCTGTTGCTGGAGCGTCCGATCCAGGTGGGCGACGCGATCCAGCTGGGCGATCTCGAAGGGATTGTCCGTCGCATCGGGATCCGCTCCACCACGGTCCGCACCTGGCTGGGCGCGGAGGTGATCGTGCCGAATGCCTCATTGATCTCCGACCGGGTGACCAACTGGACCCTGTCGGACCGCCGGCGCCGTATCGACCTGCCGATCGGCGTGGCGTACGGGGCAGACCCGGAGCGGGTGCTCGATCTCCTGCGTGTCACGGCGCTGACCGTGCCCGGGGTCATCCCCGAGCCGGCGCCCCTCGCGCTGTTCAAGAACTTCGGGGACAGCGCGCTCGACTTCGAGATCCGCGCCTGGACGGACCGGTTCGAGGATTGGCTGATCATCAAGAGTCGGCTCGGCGTCGCCATCAATGCCGCGTTCAAGGACGCGGGAATCGCCATCCCGTTTCCCCAGCGGGACGTCACCATCCGCTTCCCGCCCCCAGAGGAGACCTGAACCATGCCCCGGAAGTCCTTCACCGTCGGCATCGTGGGGCTCGGCTTCGGCCGCGCCCATATCCCGGCGTTCCAGGCTCACGGCTGTGAGGTGATCGCCGCCTGCCAGCGCGACGAGGCCGCCGCGCGGGCGGTGGCGGAGCGCTACGGCGTGCCTCACGTGTTCGACCGCTGGGAACGGATGCTGACCGAGGCCAGGCCGGAGATCGTGGTGATCGCCACCCCGCCCGCCCTCCACGAGGCCATCGCCCTCGCCGCGCTCGGGGCGGGCTGTCACGTGCTCTGCGAGAAGCCGCTCGCCATGAACGCGGCGCAGGCCCGGTCCATGGTCGAAGCCGCCCAGCGGGCCCGCCGCACCGCCATGACGAGCTTCAACTTCCGGTATCCGGCGGCCATGCAGCGCTTTCACGCCATGGTCGAGGCGGGATCGCTCGGCCGGCTCTTTCACGTCAACCTCCGCCACTTCGCCCCGCGCTTCGCCGATGAAGCGGTGCCCTCGACATGGCGCATGGACCGGGCCCAGGCCGGCCATGGGGCGATGGGGGACATGGGCGTGCACCTCATCGATCTCGCGCGCTGGAACTTCGGCGAGTTCAAGCGTCTGACCGCGCAGGCAGGCATGGCCCATCCCACCCGTACCACGCCCGGCGGCGAGAAGCCCGCGGACGCCGAGGACTACTGCGCCGTGACGGCGGAGCTCGTGTCTGGCGCCCAGGTGACGCTGACGGTGAGTCGCGCGGCGTACGGCGTGAACGAGCAGACGCTCGAGGCGTACGGCACGGAAGGGGCGCTCCTGTACCGCCTCGATCGGGAAACACCCCGCTGGTGGCGCGGGGAGCTGCGCCATGGTGGCAGGGGAGCCAGCTCCGCGCCCGTCAAGGTGCCCGCCGGGCTGCCCAAGGGCGCGGGCGAGGGCGATGCCATGGAGGTCGTCGGCAAGACGACCATCGCCCCGCTCGTGAAGCGCTTCCTCGCCGCCGCGCGCAAGGGCCAGAGCCCGTCGCCGTCCTTCGAGGACGGCCTCGGCGCGCAGCTGGTGCTCGACGCGGTGCTGGAGTCCATTGCGTCGGGCGGCCGGATGGTGTCTATTTAGGGCCACGCACTCACGAATCCTTGAGCCAGGCCCGGGAGGACCGCCGATGGAATTCGAATACTCCAAGAAGACGAAGATGTACATGGAGCAACTCACGGACTTCATGAACAAGCACGTCTACGCGGCGGAGCCCGTCTTCGCCGAGCAGCTCGATCAGGGGCCGACGAGATGGCAGATCCCGCCCATCATGGAAGAGCTCAAGGCCAAGGCGCGCGAGCGCGGGCTGTGGAATCTCTTCCTCCCCGAGAGCGAGCGGGGGGCGGGGCTGACCAATCTCGAGTACGCGCCGCTCTGCGAGATCATGGGGCGCTCGCCCATCGCGCCCGAATCCTTCAACTGCTCGGCGCCCGACACCGGCAACATGGAGACCATCGAGCGCTACGGCACGCCCGAGCAGAAGAAGCAGTGGCTGGAGCCGCTGCTTGAAGGCAAGATCCGCTCCGCCTTCGCCATGACCGAGCCCAAGGTCGCCTCCTCGGATGCCACCAACATCGAGTCCAGCATCACGCGGGACGGCGACCACTACGTCATCAACGGCCACAAGTGGTGGACCTCCGGCGCCGGCGACCCTCGCTGCAAGATCGCCATCTTCATGGGCAAGACCGACCGGCAGCCGCCAAACATAAGCAGCAATCCATGGTCTTGGTTCCCCTCGACGCGCCGGGAGTGAAGATCATGCGCATGCTGACCGTCTACGGTTACGATCATGCGCCCCACGGTCACGGCGAAGTCATGTTTACCAATGTGCGAATTCCTGTGACCAACATGCTGCTGGGTGAAGGGCGCGGGTTTGAAATCGCCCAGGGACGCCTCGGCCCGGGCCGCATCCATCACTGTATGCGATGCATCGGCGTCGCCGAGCGCGCGCTGGAGTTGATGTGCAAGCGCGTCCACCATCGGGTGGCGTTCGGCAAGACCATTGCGGAACAGGGCACCATCCGCGCCGACATCGCGGCCTCAAGAATGGAAATCGAACAGGCCCGCCTGCTCACGCTCAAAGCCGCTTATATGATGGATACCGTCGGCAACAAAGAAGCGCGCGCCGAAATCGCCATGATCAAAGTCGTCGCGCCCAACATGACCCTGCGCGTGCTCGACCGGGCCGTCCAGGCCCACGGCGGCGCGGGCGTGGCGCAGGACACATTTCTCGCCGGCGCGTGGGCGAGCGTCCGCACGCTGCGGCTGGCCGATGGGCCGGACGAGGTGCATGCGGAATCCATCGCGAGATGG
>Ga0137409_10002442_pt1 | contig 19894 bp, 16 predicted proteins | sample CZODoug1_16funga_FD_122059 | JGI IMG/M metagenome (GOLD analysis project Ga0137409, IMG submission 122059) | Vadose zone soil fungal communities from Angelo Coast Range Reserve, California, USA - CZODoug1_16fungal (Hybrid Assembly) | ecosystem: Environmental > Terrestrial > Soil > Vadose zone... | reverse complement strand
GTCGCAGCGGTGTTCGTTCCGATCGTGCTCGTGATCGCCCTGGCGACCATGCTGGGCTGGCTGCTCGCGGGTCAACCCTACGATGTGGCCGTCATCCGTGCGGTCAGCGTGCTGGTCATCGCGTGTCCGTGCGCGCTCGGGCTGGCGACGCCCACCGCAATCATCGCCGGCACCGGCGTGGCCGCACAGAACGGCATCCTGATCAAGGATGCCGAAGCGCTCGAGATCGCGCGCTCGGTGACGCTGGTTGCATTCGACAAGACCGGCACGCTCACGCTGGGCGAACCGCGGGTCGCTGTGGTGAAGACCAGCGCGGCGATCACGCGCGCGGACGCGCTGGCGCTTGCTGCAGCCGCAAACGGAGCGAGCACGCACCCGCTCGCAACTGCCGTGCGTGCGGCGGCAGCCGAAGCGCCGACAACAGCGCCGACCGGAGAAAGCGCACCGCAGGTGCTTCCCGGCCGCGGTGTCAGCGCGCGGATCGGTGCGGACGAGATCGTTTTCGGCAACGCGCGCTGGATGCAGGAACTCGGCCTGGTTGATCCCTTCACCGACACGGCCGCAAACCTGCAGGCGCAGGGGCATGCGATCTCCTGGCTCGCACGCAAGAGCGCCGCCGCCATCGAACCGCTGGCGTTGATTGCCTTCACGGATCCGCCGCGGCCCGGCGGGCGCGAGGCGATCGAGCGCCTCGGCGCGATGGGCATCGAGACAACGATGCTCTCTGGCGACAACGCCGGCGCGGCGCAGGCCGTGGCGCACGCGGTGGGCTTGCACCGATTCGAGGCCAACGTGTCGCCGCAGGACAAAGCGGCACGCGTGGCGCAATTGCAGCAACAAGGAGCACGGCGGGTGCACGTAGCGATGGTCGGTGATGGCATCAACGACGCGCCGGCGCTCGCCGCCGCAGATCTCGGCATCGCCGTCGGCTCGGGTACCGACATCGCGATGCAGGCAGCGGGAGTCACGCTGATGCGCAGCGATCCGCGCCTGGTCGCCACGGCGATCGAGATTTCGCGCGCGACCGTGCGCAAGATCCGGCAGAACCTGTTTTTCGCGTTCGTCTACAACATGATCGGCATTCCGCTCGCGGCGGCGGGGCTGCTCTCGCCGGTTTTTGCCGGCGCCGCGATGGCGCTGTCCAGCGTCAGCGTTGTGGCCAATGCATTGCTGCTGCGACGTTTCTCACCGCAAGGCAGGCCGCGGCACGGGTAACCCCGGCGAGAGAGGCCGCAAGCGCAGTCCAGCACTCGATCCCCGCGTTTCGTCGCAGGCCGTTGGGCCCGGACCCCCGGATCGGTACAGTTCGCCCCGCGCGGCGCCGGACCGGCGCTGCAGGGAGAACTCCGTGCTTTCGATCCGCAACCTGTCGCACGTCTATGCCAACGGCACCCGTGCGCTCGATAACGTTTCGCTCGACATCGGGCGCGGCATGTACGGCTTGCTGGGGCCGAACGGCGCCGGCAAGTCGACGCTGATGCGCTGTATCGCAACGCTGCAGACACCAAGCGCCGGTGCAATCCAGTTCACGCCAAACGGCAGCGCCCTCGACATCGTGCGCGAGCCGGAGCGGCTGCGCCGCATGCTCGGTTACCTGCCGCAGGATTTTGGGGTGTATCCGCGCGTGACCGCGCTCGAGATGCTCGACCATCTGGCGGTGCTCAAGGGAATCGGCAACCCGCGCGAGCGGCGCGCCACGGTCGAAGCGCTGCTGTCCCAGGTCAACCTGTGGGACGTGCGCAAGAAGCCGATCGCCGGATTTTCCGGCGGCATGCGCCAGCGCTTCGGCATCGCGCAATCGCTGATTGGCAATCCGCAGCTCATCATCGTCGATGAACCCACCGCGGGCCTCGACCCGGAGGAGCGCAATCGCTTCAACAACCTGCTTTCCGAAATCGGCCAGAACGTGGTGGTGATCCTCTCCACCCACATCGTCGACGACGTGGCCGACCTGTGCTCGCAAATGGCCATCATCGCCGGCGGGCGCATCGTGCGCACCGGCGCGCCGCATCACCTGATCGAGTCGATCCGCGGACGCGTCTGGCGCAAGGCGATCGCCAAGGAGGACCTGGCTGCGCATCGCGAGCGACTGGACGTGATCTCGACCCGCCTGCGCGAAGGACGCACCGTCGTGCACGTGGTCGCCGACCAGGCGCCGGAGACCGGATTCGAGCCGGTGGAAGCCGGACTCGAAGACGTCTATTTCGCCACGCTGAGCGACCAGCGGCGTGCCGCCGCTGCAGCGGCCTGACCGGACCGGCACGATGCTCGCCAAGATCGCAGCATTCGAGTTTCGCTACCAACTGCGCGCGCCGCTGTTTGCGATCGCGTGCGCCATTTTCTTCCTGCTCACTTTCGGAGCGGTCACGATCGATCAGGTCCAGATCGGCGGCCGCGGCAACGTCCACGTCAATTCGCCGTATGCGATCCTGCTCACCATCGGTGTGATGACCGTGTTCGGGCTTTTTGTCGTCGTCGCATTCGTGGCGAACGTGGTCGTGCGCGACGACGAGACCGGTTTTGCGCCGATCGTGCGTGGAACACCCGTCACCAAGCGCGATCTCCTGATCGGGCGTTTCGCCGGCGCAACCGCGGTTGCATTCCTCGTCGTGGTGGCGATGGCGGCCGGGATCCTGGTCGGCTCGTTCATGCCGTGGCTCGATCCCGAACGAGTCGCGCCGCTGCATCTATCGCACTACGCGTACGCGTTGTTCTTCTTCGCGCTGCCGACCCTGCTGGTGCTCGCCGCGCTCTTCTTCGCGGTCGCCACCATCACCCGCTCGATGATGTCGAGCTACATCGTCGCCGTGGTCTTTCTCGCCCTGTTCCTGCTCGCCACGGGCGCACTCAGCGATCCGCGCTGGGACAACGTGGTTGCCCTGGCCGACCCGTTCGGTCTCTCGGCGTTCCAACTGGCGACGAAATACTGGACCGCATCAGAGCGCAACACGCAGTTGCCGGCAATCGCGGGCTACCTGCTGGCGAACCGTGCGCTGTGGTTCGCGATCGCCTTCGGCGTGTTCGCGCTTGCCTACTCGCTGTTTCGCTTCGAGGTGCTCGGCAAAAAAGCAAAGAAGGCAAAACCAGGTGCGACAGCGGCCGTCGCGCCCCCTGCATCGGTTCCGGTGGTCACGCGCTTCGGCCCCGGGACCGGCTGGCACCAGTTGCTCTCGCTCGCGCGCTTCGACATGGCGTTCGTGTTTCGCAGCCCTGCGTTTTTTGTGTTGCTGGGGATCGGCGTCCTGAACGCGGCGGGCGGTTTGTGGTTCGGAACGTCGATCCTGGGTACGGACATCTTCCCGGTGACGCGCGTCATGGTCGAGCGGCTGCAGGGCTCATTCGACATCATCCCGCTGGTGATCGGCATCTACTACGCGGGCGAACTGGTGTGGCGCGACCGCCAGCAGCGCGTGCACGAGATCGTCGACGCGGCGCCCGCGCCCGACTGGGCGCACGTCGCGCCGAAGATCGTCGCGATCGTCCTGGTTCTCGCGGCGACGCTGGCCGTGTCGACCCTGACCGCGATGATCGTGCAGGCGGCGAAGGGCTACTTCGAATTCGAGTTCGGCCGTTACCTCGAGTGGTACGTGCTGCCGAACCTCATCCGCTTCGCGCAGTTCGCGGTGTTCGCCGTGCTGGTCCAGGCACTGGTGCCGCAGAAGTTCATCGGCTGGGCGGTGATGCTGCTGTACATCGTCGCCAACGTCACGTTGGGCAATCTCGGCTTCGAGCATCGGTTATATCGATTCACGGCGACACCACCGGTGCCGCTCTCCGACATGAACGGCAGCGGCCGTTTCTGGATCGGCCGCGCCTGGTTGCAGGTCTACTGGTCGGTGTTTTCGGTCTCGCTCGCGCTGCTGGCCTACGGCCTGTGGCGCCGCGGCGTCGACTTGGGCCTGCGCGCGCGCCTGCAACGTCTTCCGCGCCGCTTCACCGGGCCCACCGCGGTCGCCGCCGCGGTCGCATGCGTGCTCCTGGCCGGCACCGGCGGCTGGATCTACTACAACACCAACATACTCAACGTCTATCGCAGCGACGTCGACCGCGAGCGCGCGTCCGCCGACTACGAGAAAGCGTTGCTGCAGTTCGAAACGATCGAGCCGCCGCGCATCACCGACGTGAAGCTGCAGGTCGACTTGTATCCACGCGCAGCGCGCGCCGTCACCCACGGCACCTACACGATCGAGAACCGCTCCGGGACGCCGATGAACGAGGTGCACGTGCGCTGGATGCCGCGCTTGCGCATGGACGCACTGACGATCGACGGCGCGACCCTGCAGAAGGAGTACAAGGATTTCGACTACCGGATCTACAAGTTCGATCCGCCGCTGGGCGTGAACGAAAAGCGCTCCGTCAGTTTCGCCACCACGCTCGAAGAGCGCGGTTTTCCCAACAGCCGGCCGCTCACCCGCATCGTCGATAACGGCACGTTCATCAACAACATCGAGATCACGCCGGTGCTCGGCATGGGCCGCGACGACCTGCTTACCGACCGCAACAAGCGCCGCAAGTACGGACTGGATCCGAACCTGCGCATGGCGAAGCTCGAAGACGAAGCGGCCAATGCGCACCACTACCTGCGCCACGACAGCGACTTCGTCAACGCCGAGATCACGCTGTCGACCGACGCCGACCAGGTGATGGTGGCACCCGGACGCAAGGTCGATGAGGTGCAGAAGGACGGCCGCAAGACCGCGCGTTTTGTGGCCGATGCGCCGATCCATCATTTCTTCTCGCTGCAGTCGGCGCGTTACGCGGTAAAGACCGAGCGCATCCAGCTACTGGCCGGGCCGGTCGATCTCGCCGTCTATTACTACCCGGCGCACGTTTACAACGTCGATCGCATGCTGGCGGCGATGAAGACCTCGCTCGAGCTCTACAGCCAGGTGTTTGCGCCGTATCAATTCGCCCAGGCGCGTGTGCTGGAGTTCCCCGCGTACGCGACGTTCGCGCAGGCCTTTGCGAACACCATGCCGTATTCGGAGGCGATCGGTTTTATCGTCGACCGGAGCGACGTCGAGAAGATCGACCTGGTCACCTATGTGACCGCGCACGAGGTCGGCCATCAATGGTGGGCGCACCAGGTGATCGGCGCCGACAAACAGGGTTCGACCATGCTGTCGGAGAGTTTCGCCCAGTACTCGGCGCTGCTGGTGATGGAGAAACTCTACGGCCGCGACGGTATACGGCGTTTCCTGAAATACGAACTGGATCGGTACCTGCGTGCGCGCGGCGGCGAAGTGGTGGAAGAACTGCCGCTCGCGCGCGTCGAGAACCAGGGCTACATCCACTACCAGAAGGGCACGCTCGCGATGTACTGGCTGAAGGAAGTGGTGGGCGAAGAAAAGGTCAACCGGGCGCTGGCGCGTTTCCTGGCCGCGCATGCATTCAAGCCGGCGCCGTATCCCACCTCGCTCGACTTCCTGAAGCTGCTGCGCGAAGAAGCCGGCCCCGAGCACGACGCGCTGATCACCGATCTGTTCGAACGCATCACGCTGATCGATGCCAAGACCACGGCCGCGCGTGCTGTCAAGCGTGCCGACGGCCGCTATGACGTCACGCTCGACATCGAAGCACACAAGCTCTACGCCGATGGCAAAGGCAAGGAAACCGAGGCGCCGCTGGACGAACCGTTCGATATCGGCGTGTTCGCTGCGGAGCCGGGCAAGAAGGACTTCAAGGCCGAATCGGTGCTGCTGTTCGAGCGCCGGCCGATCCATACCGGCAAGCAGTCGATCACCGTGACCGTCGACAAGGAACCCAAGTTCGCCGGCGTCGATCCGTACAACAAACGTATCGATCGCAACTCGGACGACAACCTGAAACGTGTCGAATGATTTTCTTGACGCGGATTACGCGGATTAACGCGGATCAGAAACGTTTTCGCTTTTATCCGCATCGATCCGCGTAAATCCGCGGCAGAAATTCAGTGGCGCGCAGCCACCGAGCTATCCTCCGCTCGATGTTTGCGCCGCGCGTCTGTTTCGTCGACATCGAGACCACCGGGTCGTCACCGGCGCGCGAGCGCGTGACCGAGGTGGGCGTGGTGTCGGTCGAGGCCGATGGCGACGACCTGCGCGTGTCCGAGTGGTCATCGCTGGTCAACCCCGGCGTGCCGATCCCGGGCGAGATCCAGTGGCTCACCGGCATCACCAACGAAATGGTGCGATCGGCGCCGCCGTTTTCCGATATCGCGCCCGACCTGGCAGCACGTCTGCACGACTCGATCTTCGTCGCCCATAACGTTCGTTTCGACTATGGGTTCCTGCGCGCCGAGTTCGCGCGCTGCGGCCTGACCTGGCGCGCTCCGACCCTGTGCACCGTGCGCCTGTCGCGCCTGCTTTATCCCGACCGCGCGCCGCATTCACTGGACGCTATCGTTGCCCGCTTCGGCATCGACGGCGAAACGCGCCACCGTGCGCTCGGCGATGCACGCGTGCTGTGGCGTTTCCTGCAGCGCCTGGTCGCGCTCCATGGCCGCGACGAGGTCGAGCAAACGGTTGAACGGCTGCTCGCGCGGCCGGCCACGCCGGCCTTTCTGCCGCCCGAGGCGCTGGACGAAGTTCCGCCGGTGCCCGGCGTATATCTGTTCTACGGGCTGAATGCGCACCCGATCTACATCGGCAAGAGCGTCGACATTCGCGCCCGCGTTGCGGGACATTTCAACGCCGATTACGCGAACCCCACCGATGCGCGGCTCGCGCAGGAAGTGCGCCGCATCGAGTGGGAAGAGACGGCCGGCGAAATCGGTGCGCTGCTGCGTGAAGCCGAGCTGATCAAAACCCGCCTGCCCGCTCACAACATTGCGTTGCGGCGGCGGGCGCAGGTGGTCTTCACGCAGTTCGATTCGCTTGGACGGCCGCGCCTGATCAGCGTGGCCGATTTGCAAGCAGATCGGCTGGCAGACCTGTTCGGCCCGTTCGGTTCGCGCGCGGGTGCGCGCCGCCGGCTGTCCGATATCGCGGTCGAGCACACCTTGTGCCTGAAGGCGATGGGACTCGAGGCGCGCGCGCGCCGCGCCGAACCCGATGCGCCGTGTTTCAACTATCAGCTACGGCGTTGCCACGGATGTTGCGTCGGTGCCGAGCGCGCGGCCGATCACGCGCAGCGTGTTGCGCAGGCGGTCGAGCCGCTGCGCGTCCCCGCGTGGCCGTACCTGGGAGCTGTTGCACTGGTCGAACGCAATGCGCAGACCCAGCGCGAGGACTGGCATCTGTTCGACCGCTGGTGCTGGCTTGGCAGCGTGCGCACGCTTGACGCGGCGCTTCAGCTGGCGCGAACCACCGAACGGAAATTCGAGATCGACGCCTATCGCATCGCGCGGCAAGCGATCGCGCGGGCAAATGCCGGAATGTTGCAGGTCGAGTCGCTGGCCTAGCGGCTGAGCGAAAACTCAGGCGCGATCGTCGAGCGTCTCGACCGCGCGCACCAGGGCGCGCAGGGCTTCGAGCACCATCCACGCGACCAGCGTGGCCATCAGCGCGCGCGCCGCGGCCAAACCGAACGACGGCGCGGAAGCGATGATCGGACCGGTCACCCACTCGGCAACGATTCCCAGCGCAAAAGCGAACTTGAACATGATGTCGGGCTCAGCTCGGCCGCGCTCCAACATGGACAAACGCCGCCTGTACCTGATATCGGCGCCGCCGCGCCCGACTTGAGTGATGCCCGGACTCAGCGCGTTCCGGTGCGACGAAGCGCGTTTTCCGGCACCTTCACGTCGACATAACGCTCGCGCAGGCGTGCCAGTTCGCGATCGGCGTCATCGTCGCGCCCGGCGTCGCGCAGCGCGATGATCCGCTCCATCCACCGCACCGGGTCGTTCTCCACCGACTCTTCGCTCATCGCAGGGGTGCGCTCGACCGGCCGCGCTTTGGCAAGTCGCTCCGGTGCAGACGCGTCGGTCTCGGCCGCCGCGGGTTGCTCGGCGCGTGGGCCGGCTGCGCGCAGCATCGCCGTGTCCTTGCTGCGCTCTTCCTTCAGCGGCGGTGCGGCGGCCGGTGCCGGCGGCGCGGGAGCAACCACGGCACCAACTGCCGGCGGCGGCGATGCCGGCGCCGGAGCGGTGTTGCTCGCTACGGACGAAGCACCGCTTGCCGCGCGTTCCAGGTCGCGGCCTGGTTCGCCGGCATCGGCGAGTGCGCGGTCGCGTCGTAGAGAATCCTGCCGCGTGGAAGGTGCCGGCGCAGCCGACTGCAGGTCACGGCGCTGCATGTGTGCCGGTTGTGCGGGTGGCACAGCTGGCTTGGCCTCGGCCGGCGCGGCCTGCACCTTGTCGGTGGCGGCCGGATCGGACGTCTCGTGCATCCTGGTTGAGCCGCCCGTCTCGCTCTTTGCCCGCAGATCGCCATCGGCTGGGGCCGCGGGCGTGTTCGCGGCTGTTTGCTCGGGCGCCTTCGACGCGACCGCACTTTGCGCCGAGTCATTGCGTTCCTCGTTGGTCCGCGTTGCCAGCACAAGAGCCACGGTCGCGACCAGGAACGAAGCGACCAGCGCGAGCGGGCGCCGTGACGGCCCGATACGACTCGAGAGATCGCGCAAGCGCCGTTGCCGGAGCGAGGTTGCACCGGATTGCACGTCCTGCGGTTCGGCGTTGACCGCGCGCGCCGCCGCCGCCAGGATCGCCGCGCGCGTAGCCGCCCGCGGTTGCTCGTCCAGTGCCGCCGACGCCGCCCGATAGGCGCCGACCACCCCTTCATCGCGGGTGTTCGTTTCGCCGTTGCTCATTGCCAGACCTCCATCGCCGCGCGCAGTTTGCCGAATGCATACCGCAGGCGGCTTTTTGCCGTTTCAAATCCGACCCCGGTGGCCCGCGCCACTTCCTCCACCGTCAAGTCACCTTCGATGTGCAGCAAGAATGCCTCCCGCTGCACGGCTGGAAGCGCCTCGACCGCCGCGAGGAACGCCTGCGCCTGCGCGCGTGACATGGCCTGCACTTCCGGCTGCACGTGCGATCCCGCCGCGATGCTGTCGAGCAGCGCCTCGTCCGGGTCGTTGGCGGCCTCCGCATCCAGACTCACCATCGGCGTTGCCGCCCGCCAATGGTCGATCAACTTGCTGCGCGCGATCGTGAACAGCCACGTGGTGAATTTCGCCCGCGGCACGTACCCGGCTGCATTGCGGACGACTGCGAGCCAGACTTCCTGCAGCAGATCGTCGGCCGCCGTCGCGTCACCCAACGATCGACGCAGGAAACGGAACACAGGCCGTTCATGCCGTTCGAAAAGCAGCGTGAACGAACGCGCATCGCCGCCCTGGTAGGCGGCCATCAGCGCCTCGTCCGAGTTCGAACCGTCCACGCGCGGGATTATCGCGGCGCCCGGCAGCGCCGCGGCAGATACATCGACCATCATCCACTCATCGACCAACCATCGGCCACTCCTGGCAACTTGTTGGGCAACTAGCGCGGCGGGTCGGGCACGAACCCGAGCTGCGAGTTGGGAAACGGTTTTGGTCCCGGCGCAGGAACAACCGGCGCGGCGATCACGCCCATCGCAAGCAGGTTCTCGCGGCTGTCGTAACGAATCGTGATGACCTCGTCCGGCGAAGGCCGCGCGCGCTCGAAGTCGGTGTATGTAACCCGCGAAGTTTCGCTGCGCCCATGACCGGTTCCAAGGCGCGATTCTGCGCGCTGCGCGCTGGCGCCGTCGCGTTCGCTCGCCGCGCCCTGTGCGCTGTTGGCAGGGCTGTTCGACGAACTGCCCGCATCGGAACTGTCCTTCGACAACGGGGCCGGTGCAGCCGGCATCAACTCCGGTCGCGCCATTTCGCGAAACACGGCTACGCCGATCACACCGACGTTTTCCGGCCGCCCGGTCCTGGCGGCGTATGAATTGTCCAGTGCCGTGAATTCGAACGCCGCTACGCGCTCCTGGCTCTTGCGCCAGCCCCGGATGTCGAAGCTGCGGCCCGGATCGAGAACATAACCGGTCTGCTCCCATGACGCGGTTTCGCCGCTCACTGCATTCACGCCGTCGACGGCGATCACCGTCAGGATCCGGCCGTTGCTGCGATTGCGCACGGCAATCGCATACCGATGCCCGGGTGTACCGGCGATCCAGCGTTCGCCCCGAAACCAATAAACGGGGAGCGTGGTCCCGTTCGTACGGTCAACTACCTCGATTTGGGCAAAATTGCCCGCGGCAGGTTGGACCGACGGCGGTACATGCGCAGCAGAGCAGGAAGCGGTCAGGGCGGTGATCACAAGCAGCGCAACAGTGCGCAATTGCATGGCGGTTCTCCTTGTTGTCAGGGTCATCGCCGGTTATTAACGGGCGGGGCGGGGTTTCGGGGTTAAACGCCAATGAAGACCGCGCACTTCGCCCCACCCTCGCCGCCTGCGCCCCCGCCAGCGGGGGAGGGGCTAGACGCTTGACTCGGCCAACGCCGAGCGGTAATGAGTCCCGCCATGCATTTCGAGCATCTGGTCCAGATCAATGACCCGCTGATGCCTTTGCTGGACCCGCTGTCGCGAACGCAGCTCTGGCGCGGCCTGGTGCGTCGCGCGGAAGAGCCCACCCGTTTCGTGCTCGGCCTGGAAAGCGCGACGATCGACAGCCGCACCGAGCGCACCGACCGGTTCGAGCTCACACGAACCCTCGACTTCGGGTCGTTTCGGGTTAACGACCGGGTGGTGCTTACACCGATGACCGCCAGCGTCACTCACGTCGAGGCATGCGAGCGCTTCCCGGCCAGCCGGATGACGATCCGCATCGAGGAACCGCACCCGGACATGTTCTACTTGCGCTTCATCTACGAATTCGACGATGGCGCCGCCGCCAACGACGCCGACGAAATCGACGCCGCGACGACGGCGCTGCGCAAGCAGGCCTACACCAGCTCGGACCTCGACACGGTCAAGTGCATCCGCGACCTGGCAGAAGCGGGCGAGCTCGGCTAACGGGAAAATCCAGTCCGCGCGACCCGCGGGCGCACGGAATGGCTACAGGGCGTCGCTCAACGAAAGACCGATACCGAACGTGGTCTGGCGCCAGTTGTAGTCGATCATGCTTTCGCCATAACCGCTGAACAGTTGCAGGTAACCGCGCACGCGCCGCTGCAAAGGAAAGTTCCACGCCGCCTGCAAAGCGCCCTTGCCGGTCCCCGGGTTGTAGCGCCCGATCAACGAAAGAGTGTGATCGCCGTACGCGTAGATGGCCGTGACATCGCCGTAGCCCAGGTAGTGCGTGATGTCCGGGTTGTCGTCCTTGTCGTAGTGCTCCTTCAGGCGCAGCCACGGCCGCACGAGCAAGGCGAAGTTCTCCTGCTCGACGCCGAACAACAGGTAGACACGGTTCCAGCTGCGCGACAGGGGATCCGAGCGGCCATTGCTTTGATGGTTCAACCCGAGCGCCGCCAGCCGCCAGCGCCATCCGAGCACCTGCTGGTCGGGAAAAAACGCCAGCATCAGCTCCGGTTCGTAGTTGGTTTCACGAAACGGCCGCGACACGTGCGGGTTGTAGACCTGCCATTGGCTCTGCTGCGTATAACCGACCCATAACGCCGCCGGCGGTACGCCCGGCAGCGTCTTTTCGAAGTCCGCCACCTTTACCTTGAAGCTGAGCTGGAACTTGGCTTCGGTCGGATCGATATCGAGCGGCTCGGTGAGCGGCTGCTTGGTTGGCGACGTAGGCAGCGTGTTGGGCGCGTTGCTGTAGCGGGCGATCAACAGGTAACTCGCCTTGTGCGGGCGCAGGTCGAAGCGGCTGTCGCGGTCGGAAATGCCGATGCCCCAGCGTTCACCCAGCAGCGAAGGCTGGTCCTCCGGCTCACGCGCAGCGGGGGCACCGGACTTGTCAGTTGGCTCGGGCACCAACTCATCGAAACAAGCCAGGCGTGCTTCGGGGTTGGTTATCCGCGCACAGCGCTCGAGCTGCTCCTTGGTGGGTTGCTGCGCCGGCGCCAGGCCAGCAATCAGCAAGAGCGCGAGCGCAACGAAAACGCGGGCGAAGTGCATGGCTCGCGGATCATAACCAGCCGCGCCCAGCGCTCGAGACGAGGTAACCCGTGGGTTTTCCTGATGCGCCGATTTTTCAGTGCACTGTCGACAGGTACGCGATCAGGTCGGCGCGATCGCGCGCATCGCCAACCTGGTAGTTCATGCGTTGGCCGGGCACGGTTTCCTCCGGATTGGCCAGCCAGCGATCCAGCATCGGAGCGCTCCAGGAGAACTTCGCGCCGCGCAAAGCGGGCGAATAATCGAACCCGTCAACGCTGCCGGCGCGGCGGCCGACCAGGCCGCGATGGCGCGGCCCGATACGGTCAGCTTCGATGGAGTGACAACCGATGCAGCGAGTCTCGTACAGCTCGCGCCCGCGCGCAGCATCGCCGGCCGCAACTGCGGCGACCGGCAATATCGCGAGGAGCAACGCGAGGATGACGATGGCGCGCATCGATGCGACGCTCAAGCGCCGAACGACAGCGCGTTGGCCGGCAGCGCGCGCGACAGCGTCGTGCTGAGCGCGGTCCAGTGCATCGTTTCGTCGGCGGCCAGCCGTGCGGCCACCTGGCCGAGCTTGGCATCCTTGAACGCAGGGATCACGCCGAGATACGCATTGGTCGCACCGAGTTCGAGCCGCGCGGCGAGCATCAGCACGTCGGTCTGGTTCTTCAACGACCCGGCGTTGAGCGCCTTTGCGTAGTCGTCCAGCGCCTTCGTTTCGACCGGCTTGCCGCCCAGGCTGTTGATCGCACCCATCAGCGCGTCGCGATGCGCCTTGTGATGCGACTGGAACAGCACGGCCACGTCGAGCGCGGCCTTTTGCAGCAAACCACTCTTGGCGCCGAGTTCATACGCGCCGATCGCTTCGTGCTCGAGACCAAGGGCGACGTTGAGAATGTTGACGTCCGCCATCGAGGCGGTTTGTGCGTGCGCGGGCGTCGCGCGGCCCGCCAGCATTGAAACGGCGGCGGCGGACAGTACGCCGGTGGTCGAAACGGCAAGGAAGTTGCGGCGGGGCTTGATCAGGCTTTGCATGGTGGTCCTTCGATGCGTGAGTGGGTTTGACGACTGCACTCGCTCTACGGGTGAATCACCGCACTGGATGTGTGATCGAGGGTCACCAGGAAAAACGGCCGCTGGTGCGGCCGTTGCTGGATCAGCGGAGGAAAACCTAGCGCTGACAGGCGCGGTGATGCGCGAGCGTGTCGACGCGATGGCGAAAGCGCGCCACCTGCCCCTTTGCATCGAAGTGCCAGATGTGCACTTCGTCTTCCTCGACCACGCGCTTGCCGGTGGCTTTTACGGTGAATTCGATGTTCACCAGCGCAACCGTGAGATTGTCGCCGGCAAGGATCGAATTGACGCCGAAACGATGGATGTCCATCCCGGCCAGGCTGGCGAAAAACGCACCCGCACCTTCACGTCCGTGCCCATGCTGCAACCACGGCGCGTCGTTGCTGGTCGCGGCGTATTCCCAGTCGATCGACTCCGACAAACGCGACAGGATCGCCGCAATATCGCCGCGCCCGAACGCCGCATAGATTTCCTGGGTCGTCTTGAGGTTGTCCATCGTTGCCTCCAAAGCGTTCTGTACGACCGCAGATCAAGTCTGGATTGCGCCCACCAGGATCACCGGCCCGGTCGGTGCGCCCGTGGGCGACCCGCCGGCCGGTTCGACCGAAACGGCGAGCGTTGCACCCGCGCGCAACCGCGATCGGTGCCCTTCGGGAACGATCAGCCGCGCGTCGAGCCGCCCGAGCACCGCCAACGAAAGCGGTGCACCACCTTCCTTCGGAATCAGCCACAGCTCATAACTCTGCGCCGGTCCAGCCTCGATCGGCCGCGCGGCGCGCAGCTCGAGAAACTGGCCGTCGCGCGACAGCGACGCGGTCACCGTCGCCGGTTGCTCCTTGGTGCCCAGGCGTGCGATTTCGGTGAGCTGGCGTGGTCCTTCGAACTGCTGAATCTGGATCCCGGCCAGGAGGACCAGTGCCGCCGTCGCCGCGGTGGCCCACAGGCGCCACAGGCCGACCCGCTGCCACCACCGCCGCGTGTAACGCGACAGTTGCAACTCGGATTCGAGCCTGCGCCACGTGTTCGGATCGGGCTGGACGCGCATTTCGTTCGATGGGCGCGGCGCATACGTGCGCTGCCAGTACGCGAGCCTTGCCGCCACCAACGGCTCCTGCTTCAACGCACGCTCGAAGCGGCGCCGTGGGCGACCCCGCATCGTGCCGACCAGGTACTCGCCGCACAGAGCGTCCAGCTGGCGATGACGTGCGAGCCTCATCGTCCGTCCTTCGCCGCGTGCGGTGCGCTACTGCGCGGATCCATGCAATGTTCGACGCATTGGCGCAGGTTCTCCATGCCGCGCCGGGCCCAGGTCTTGACAGTGCCGAGCGGCTTCGCCATATGCGCAGCAAGATCGCCGTGACTCATGCCGTGGTGATAGGAAAGCACCAGCACCTGTCGCTCGACCGCCGCCAGTTCACCCAGGCAACGGCGCAGGAAACCACGTGCACGGCGCAAGTCCTCGGCCTCCTCCGCACCCGCTGCGTTGTCGGACCAGTCGAAGAAACGATCGAGCACTTCATCCGAGTCGCCATCGTTGGCAAGATCGCTCACGCTCTCCACGCGCGCATGCTCGGCGCTCGCAACCAGGTCGAGCGCGCGGTTGCGGGCGATCGCCACCATCCAGGCAACCGGCTGGTTGGCAAGCGGATCGAATGAGCCGGCAGCGTTCCAGATCTTGACGAACGTGTCGTGCAGCACTTCTTCGCCGAGCTCGCGCCGGCCAACTACCCGTTGCGCAACGCCGAGAACCAGCGACGCGGTCAGGCGGTAGAGCCGGCCGAACGCATCCGCCGCGCCTTCGTCGCGAGCGGCGGCGCGCAGCAGCAAACGTTTGATTTCCTGGTCGTCGAGCATGGAGAAAGGTCCGCATCGCAGCAAGCGCGGTGCGGACGCTTGTGGCCTGTCTGTTACGAATACGGCGCGCGCGGCCGTTTGGATGTTGGTCGCGCCCGATGGTGCCTGCACGCTGGATTTGACCGCGACTATAAGGGTGGAGCGCCCGGCAGCGTCGACGCGCCCTCGGTACCTCTGCACCACACCCTTTGAGCTACCATCCCCCGCGCCTTGGAACGCCATGACCATTTGCGGGGTATGCGGTGGCCGTATCAGATGAGGGGTTGATGCGCGACATCTTCGTATTGCTGTTGCTCGTCCTCCTGTTGGTGGCGACGGGCACGGCCACGGCGCAAAACCAGACGTCTCAACCCCAGGCGACGACACTGAAACCCGAGGAGATCGAGGCGCTCGTGGCGCCGATCGCGCTCTATCCGGATCCGGTGCTGTCGCAGGCGCTGATGGCTTCAACATATCCGCTCGAGGTCGTGTTGGCCGCCCGCTGGATCAAGGCCAATCCGAATATCAAGGGTGAGGCGGCCGTCAAGGCGGTCGAGAACCAGACCTGGGATGTCAGCGTGAAATCGATGGTTGCGTTTCCGCAGGTGCTCGAGCCGATGAGCGACAAGCTCGACTGGACGCAGAAACTGGGCGATGCCTTTCTTGCAGATCAGAAGGCGGTCCTGGATGCCGTTCAACGGCTGCGGGCGAAGGCGCAGGATTCGGGCCACCTGAAGTCGAACGAGCAACAGACCGTGATCGTGGAACCGGCAACCACCACGACGACGACCATCGTGAAAATCGAACCGGCGAATCCGGAGGTGATTTACGTGCCGGCCTACGACCCGACCGTCGTCTATGGCGCGTGGGGCTATCCGTACTACCCGCCTTACTACTGGCCGCCGTATCCGGCCTATTACCCGGGTTACGCGTTCGGCGCCGGCATTGCCTGGGGAGTCGGCTTTGCAGTCGGGGCCGCGATCATTGGTGGCATCACCTGGGGCGGCGGCGGCAATGTGAATATCAACGTCAACAGAGCCGCCAACATCGATCGCAATTTCGATCGCAACAAGGTCGACGCGCGCGGCAATTGGAAGCATGACGCCGGCCATCGCAAGGGCGTGGCCTACCGCGACAATGCAACCCGGGAAAAATTCGGCCGGGGCACGCCCGGCGCCGACGCGCGCAACAACTTTCGCGGCCATGGCTCTGATGGCGCTGGGCGGGGCGGGGTCGGCGACCGTGGTGGCGCGGGCGGTGCCGCTGACCGCGGCAGTCTCGGCAATCGTCCTCAGACAGCCGACCGCCCGAGCATCGATCGCGGCGCAGGCGGCAGCGGTGCTCACGACCGGGCATTCCAGGGTGTGGGCGGTGGCACTGCAACCCAACGCGACTTCGATCGCGGGCGGTCGAGCGCGGGGGCATCCAGGGGCGGGGGACGCTCAGGCGGCGGGGGGCGCGGTGGCGGTGGCGGTGGACGCGGCGGCCGACGTTAGGAAGGTGCACGCATGAAATCACTGGGCTTTGTTGCGTCCCGGCTCGGCTCCTTTGCTCGCTCGGTCGCGGCCGCATTGACGCTTGCGTTCGTGGCGATGAACAGCGCCTACGCGCAGAAGGTCTTCGAGTCGCCCGACGCCGCGATGGCCGCGTTCGGCGACGCGCTGGCGTCCAACAGCGATACGGGGCTGAAGTTGATCTTCGGCGCCGCTTTTCGCGACTTCATCCCGCCCATCCCCGAGGAAAGCCGCTTTCGTTTTCTCGCCGCGTGGGCCCGTTCGCATTCGATCAAAGCAGTCGACGACACCCACGCCCAGATCGTGGTGGGCGATGACGGCTGGACGCTGCCCGTTCCCGTCATCAAGTCGGCCAAGGGCTGGCAGTTCGACACGCGCGCGGGCGCGGAGGAAATGCGCGTGCGCCGCATCGGCAAGAACGAACTCGGCGCGATCCAGACGATGCTGGCAATCTGCGATGCGCAGGCCGAGTATGCGCAGAAGAACAGCGGCGCCAAGGGCCTGGTAGCGTACGCGGCCAAGCTCACCAGTTCACCGGGCAAGCGCGACGGCTTGTACTGGCCGACGGACCCGGGCGAGGAACCGAGTCCGCTCGGACCTGCGTTCCTTACTGCCGCGCGCATGGCTTCACCGGATGGCTACAACGGCTACGTCTACAAGCTGCTCAACCAGCAAGGCAAGCATGCGCCGGGCGGCGCGTACAACTATCTCGTGCGTGGCAAGCTGTTCGGGGGCTTCGCAGTGATCGCCTGGCCTGCCCGTTACCAGGACACGGGCATCAAGTCTTTCATCGTCAGCCATGACGAGCAGATCTACGAGCAGGATTTCGGCCCGGACACTGCGGCGATGGCCGCGGCGATCAAGTCCTTCGACCCCGGCCCCGGCTGGACAAAAGCCGCACCGTGATACGTGGTGCGGCGCGTGACGCCGCCGCCGGGGGCTGCGGGATTTGCCCCGTGCGCCCGCTCAACAGGCAGCCGGAGCCGACGTCGATCGTCCGTGCGTCCAGCGATCGATCATCGTCTTCAGTTCCTCGGCACGAAACGGCTTGGAAAGATAGTCGTCGAAGCCAGCCGCAAGCAGGCGTGCGCGCACACCCACCATTGCATCTGCGGTAACGACGATCGCCGGCGTGCGACCGTTGAGCGACTGTGCGCGCGCGTCGTTGCGGATCGCGGTGAGCGCTTCCGCGCCGTTCAGTCCCGGCATGTGCATGTCGAACAGCAGCACGCCGTAGGCGCGCTCGCTCGCCAGCGCAAAGGCGGTGCGACCGTCGCCCGCATGGTCGACCTCGAAGCCGTACATGCGCAGCAGCGCAACCGTGAAGGTGGTGTTGATCGCGTTGTCTTCCGCCAACAGGATGCGCAGCGGCGCTTCGACCGGCGTGCGCTCGGTGATCTTGCTTCCCGGCACCGTCGGCGGCCGGTCGCCGCGCGAGATCAGCACGCGCAGCGCCAGGTGGAAGTCATCGCGCTGGACCCGCGCCGGTCGGCGCAACCATCGCGCCGGCAGTTCCTGGACCGGCGCCCCAACGTCGCCTTCCAGCCAGAGCACGCCCTGCGCGGCTTGCGCGGCCCGCTGCAGCAGCTCCACCGAAAGTGGCGGTGCACTGCGGTCCCACACGTCGATGACCACGACGTCGTACTGCTCGGTGGGTCCATCCTGTGCATCCGGCTCGAGTGCGTCCGCAAGCGCGTCACTGCTGGCAACCGTTGCTACGCGAATCCCTGCGGCATGCATCCAGCGTTGCAGTCGGTTCGCGCGTGCCCCATCCCTGGAAAAAAGCAGTGCGCGCCGCGCGGTGAGCGCCGCAAACGCGGCCTGCTGCGGGCACTCGCGCAGGTGCGCGGTTGGCGGTGCCAGATCGATCCAGAACGTCGCACCGGTGCCCAATCGGCTTGAAACGCCGATCCGCCCACCGAGCAGTTCGACCAGCCGCCGGCACAGCGCGAGGCTGAGCCCGGCGCCGCTGCCCTGGCGCGCGAGCGCGGACTCGTCCTGTTCGAAGTTGTCGAAAAGTCCACTCTGGCGTGCTTGGGCAACACCCACGCCGCTGTCCTGCACTTCGATGCGCATTCCGCTCTGGCCGGCTTCGGCGCTGCGCGCCGCGACCCGCAGCAGCACGCTGCCGCGCGGCGTGAACCGGATGGCGTTATCGAGCAATTTCGCGATCACCTGGCGCAAGCGCGGCGCATCCACCTGTACCGCGACTGCCAGTTCGGGGTCGATCTCGCTTGCCAGGAAAAGGCCCTTGGCAGCGGCCTTCGGCTCGAATTCGCCGAGCAGGTCGTCGATCAGCCACCACAGGGCGACCGGCGCTACCTCGAGGGTCAACGTTCCCGATTCGCAGCGCGCGAGATCGAGCAGGTCGTCGGCAACCGTCGCAAGCGTGTACGCCGACGCCTCGATGGTCTGCACGCAGGCGCGCTGGCGCGCATCGAGGCCGGTGTTGGCCAGTACGCCGCTGGTGCCACGGATGCTGGCGAGCGGCGCACGCAGCGCGTGGCCCAGGTTGGCCAGCAAGCGTTGATGCGCCGATCCGATCGCGTCCACGCGCGTGCGGGCCTCCTGCAACGCGCTCGACCCTGCGCCCACGCTAAGTTCGAGTTCCGTCGCGCGGCGGCGCAACGTCGCAGTTTCTTTTTCGGCGCGTACGCCACCCCGACCGGCCAGTGCAAGCAACGCGAGCGCGCCAGCCAACGCAACCGCCGCCGCGGCGCTGGCCAGCCAGGTCGAGCGTGTCCAGGCCTGGAGCGCTTCGTTACGATCGATCACCGCCGTCGCGACCAACGGGTATTTGTGCACACGCTGATAGCTGAGGATCTTGGTGCGGCCGTCGGCCGGCGAGGGAACTTCCAGGGTTCCGCTGCGATCCTCGGTGACGAGCCGCGTGAATTCCAGCGGGTCGTTCAACGCGGGTCCATGCGCGGCGGGCACGCGCGCCATTACGGTCGCGTCGGTCCGCACCAGCACGATGGCACCCCGCTGGCCGACGTGCGCATCCGCGAAAGCGCGTTCGAAGACTTCGAGCGGGATGCATGCCACCACCACTCCCTCGAACTGGCCCTGCGGCCCTTCGAGCCGCCGCGAGAGGATGACAATCTGCTTGCTGCTGCGACGCGCGGGCAGCGGGCCATCGATTGACAGGCCACTGGCACCGTTGTCGCGATGTGCGTTGAAGTAGTCGCGATCAGCGATGGTCACCGGCTTCGCATCACCGCCGGCATCCATGCGCTGCTGGCCCTGCGCGTCGAAGATCGACACCGAGAGCGGCAGGTCGAGCATGGCGTGCCGTTCGGCAAGACGCGTCAGCAGTGCCGCGCTGGTTGATGCCGAACGCGGTGGGGCCTCGCGATAACGCTGCGCCAGTTCGAGCAAGGTCAGGTCGACCTTGTCGAGCATGCCCGAAACCATGCGCTCGGCGCTCCGAACCGCTTCTTGCGAACGCGCGCGACCGGCGACCAGCTCGTCGGCGTGCAAGCGCCACGCGTCCACCGCGAGCAGCGTCGCGAGCAGCGCGAGAGCGGTG
>Ga0137409_10002441_pt1 | contig 19894 bp, 18 predicted proteins | sample CZODoug1_16funga_FD_122059 | JGI IMG/M metagenome (GOLD analysis project Ga0137409, IMG submission 122059) | Vadose zone soil fungal communities from Angelo Coast Range Reserve, California, USA - CZODoug1_16fungal (Hybrid Assembly) | ecosystem: Environmental > Terrestrial > Soil > Vadose zone... | reverse complement strand
TATGCCAAACCTCCACGCGATGCCAAATTCCTCTGCTGCTTAGAAAGCAGCAGCCTCCTTTGGCGGAGCTTATGAAGAAAATTGGCATCCTGATTTCAGGCCGCGGGTCAAACATGCTGGCGCTCATCCGGGCGGTCGCCGACGGATGCATCCCCGGAGCCGAGATCGCAATCGTCATCAGCAACGTACCGGACGCCGCCGGGCTTGAAAAGGCGCGCGAACATGGCGTCGAGGCCGTCGCGCTCGATCACCCGGGAAAGACGCGCGAAGAGCATGACCGGGCGATGGCCGCCGAATTACGCGCCCGCGAAGTCGATCTGGTCTGTCTGGCCGGTTATATGCGGTTGCTCTCGCCGTGGTTCACGCGCGAATTCGAGGGGCGCATTCTGAACATCCATCCGTCGCTGCTTCCGGCCTTCCCGGGACTCAACGCGCCGCGACAGGCTATTGAATACGGCGTCAAATTTTCGGGCTGCACCGTCCACCTGGTTGACGAAAAGCTGGATCACGGCCCGATCATCAAACAGGCCACCGTGCCCGTCCGTCCCGGCGACACTGAAGAAACGCTCTCGGCTAGAATTTTGACTGAGGAGCTCAGAATATACGCGGAAGCGGTGGCATTGATACTGAGCGGCCGATTCAGAATTGAAGGGCGGCGAATAATCTCTGAGCAGTGAGGCGAAAGTTTACGATAAAGCTCATTTTCCATTTTCCATTTGATATCTGGTATTTGTCATTGTAGGAAATCGCCCGATGTTCATTGGGCGTTGACTAATTTGACATCTGCCAATGACAGATGCCAGATATCAAATGGAAAATGGAAAATGAAAGGGAAGACCTAATGGAAGATAGGGAGCTATATCTGGTAACCGGAGGCGCGGGATTCATCGGCTCGCATATAGCCGAAGCGCTCGTCAAACGCGGCGACCGCGTGCGGGTGTTGGACAGTCTAATTACCGGGCGACGCGAGAATTTATCATCGATCGCCGACAGGGTAGAATTCATCGAGGGTGACATCCGGGATTTCGCCACAACGCTGCGGGCCGCCGAAGGCGCGCGCGTAATATTTCATCAAGCCGCCGTGCCTTCGGTGCCTCGCTCCGTGGCCGAGCCTGCCCTTAATCACGACATCAACGTCAGCGGGACTTTCAACGTCTTAATGGCCGCGCGCGAAGCCGGCGCGCGGCGCGTCGTTTACGCCGCTTCCAGCTCGGCCTACGGCGACACCGAAACGCTGCCGAAACACGAAGAAATGTCGCCCAGCCCGCTCTCGCCTTACGCGGCGGCGAAGCTCTTCGGCGAATATTATTGCCAGGTTTTCACGCGGGTCTACAATCTCGAGACCGTTTCATTGCGCTATTTCAACGTCTTCGGGCCGCGGCAGGACCCGTCTTCGCAGTATTCCGGCGTGATCTCGAAATTCATCGCGACCCTGCTCGACGGCGAAGCGCCGGTGATTTATGGCGACGGCGAGCAGTCGCGCGATTTCACATACGTCGACAACGTGGTCGACGCGAACTTGCGCGCGGCTGAATCCGGAGAAGCGGTCGGGCGCGTCATCAACCTGGGAATAGGCGAGCGGGTCACGATCAATCAAGTGCTCGCCGAATTGCAAAAGATCATTGGCTCGAATCTTACCGCCCGTTACGCGGAGACGCGCGCCGGCGACGTTCGCCATTCGCTCGCCGCCATCTCGCGGGCCATGGACCTGATCGGCTACCGCCCGCTCGTCGGATTGGCCGAAGGTCTGAGGCGCACCGTCGAGTGGTACAGAGGTGGGATTGCGGATTGAAGACATTCTACAATTACGTTCCCTGCATTTTGCAATTTCAGGTTGCCGATCAAGGCTCAAAAATCCGCAATCCGCAATCCGCAATCCGCAATCTCTATGCGCTACATCCTGATTCCAGTCAAAGACCTTAGGCGCGCGAAGCAGCGCCTGGCCTTGCTGATGACGCAAGAAGAGCGAACCCGCCTGGCGTGGGCGATGCTCGAAAACACATTCGCGGCGGCGGCCGGGGCGCGGAAGGTCGATCGCGTCGCCGTGGTCACGCTCTACGCGCCCGCCATCGAACTCGCCAGGAAATACGGGATGGAGTCGATCGCCGAGACCGAGCAGATTTCAGAAAGCGCCTCGGTCGATTTCGGATCGAAGGAGGTGAAGAAGCGCGGCGCAACCGCGGTCTTGAGGTTGCCGATTGACCTGCCGCTTGTCACCGCCGACGACATCGATATCATCCTTGAACACGACGGCGAGGGGCCTTCGATTGTGGTCGTCCCCTCGCGCGACGGCATGGGGACGAACGCGATCCTGCGCCGTCCGCCCGACCTCTTCCCTTCACATTTCGGCCCCGACAGTCTGGCCAAACACCTGGCGGAGGCCGTGGCGGCCAAAGCCGCTTGCAGAGTGATCGAACTCCACCGCATCGCGCTCGACATTGACGATCCGAGCGACGTGTCCGAATTTATCCGGCGCGGGCAAGGCGCGAGCGTATATGAGTTGCTCGCCGCGATGGGCGTTCCAAAACGACTCAGCGTCAAACGACGTGACGGCTCTGGCTAGCGAAGTCGAAATAGGGCATGATGGCGCCTCTCTCCAAAACCATCTTTCAGAGAAAGAAGGAGGTTGCTCTACATGAAAATCAGCGCGCCGTCATTGGCTACTCCGGCCGAACCCCGCACACGCTTATGCGAGGGAATGGAGATTACAGGCGAGGTGAGGTTCACTGACGCAATGAGAGTGGAGACCAAAATCTCCGGCAAGGTGGTCTCGGACTCCGGCAGTCTGGTGGTGGGCGAGAAAGGACACCTTCAGGCGACGATCGAGGTAGGGACCGTTGAGGTCTTGGGAACGGTGGAAGGAACTATTATGGCGAAATACAAGGTGCAGATCCGCTCCGGCGGGCGAGTCACCGGCGACATCTTCACGCCGGACCTGAACATCGAGCACGGGGCGTATTTTGAAGGAAAATGCCACGTGACCGTCTGATTCAGGAAATAGAATTTTAGCCACGAATGAACACGAATCTTCACGAATAGAAGCAGGAAAACGGTAGCCAAACAGCTTACGAGACCGGAAATAATATTCGTGTTCATTCGTGTTCATTCGTGGCAAAAAACATTTCATCCCTCCGTTGTTGTTCCCACACATTTCTAGCCCATTGAGCTGAAGCGCTCCGGCTTGACTTTGTAGAGCACGCGCTGCTCGCCGGGTTGGCGGAACGGGTAGACATCCTTGTTCAGATATTTCTTCGCCAGTTTGTTGATGTGATCGTCAGCGCCCTTCTGGGTCCGTTCGGCGACTTGACCGCGAACTTCCAGATAGCGGTACGGGTTGTCGGGATCGACCAGCACCAACGCCACGCGCCCGTCACGCTGCAGGTTTTTGTCCTTCTGACGGCCCGCCGCTGTGTTGAACAAAACGTACTCTCCATCGAAATCGATCCAGACCGGCGTGACCTGCGGCGAACCGTCAGGCATCAACGTGACCAGGCCCGCGAAAATTTGCTTGTCGAAAAGGTCTTTATACTTGCTGGGTATAACCTCTGCCATGTTGCTCTCCTTATGTAGATTTCAAGCAAAGAGTTTCAACCACGAATGAGCACGAATAGCGGTAAAGGGGGACAAAACAAATGGATTACAAAGACCAGGCAAGAGATTCGTGTCCATTCGTGTTCATTCGCGGCTGAAATTCTTTTTCTCGAATGCCATATTTATTCAATTATAGCGCCAGCTCGGCCATTACGCGCAAAGTGTTAATGTCCGATGCGCCGCAAATAAGCGTCGTAATTCCGCACTCTTTCCATGCCGCGAGCCTCTCGGCGATCCGTTCGCGAGGTCCGCACAGCGCGACCTCATCAACCAGTTCATCGGGGACAGCCATCACCGCCTCCATCTTTTTGCCCGCCAAGTAAAGGTCCTGAATTCTGTTGGCGGCATCTTCATAACCGTAGCGACACGCGATGTTAAAGTAGAAATTCTTTTCACGCGCGCCCATTCCCCCGATGTAAAGCGCCAGATGCGGTTTAATCATATTTCGGCAATTCGCTACATCATCGCTCATCTGGATCGCCACAGTCGGCGCCATATCGAACGAAGAGAGATTTTTTCCGCCGCCGGCTTTGGCGAAGCCTTCGTCCAGCCATTCGCGGTAAACGTGTACGCGCCGGGGCGAGAAGAATATCGGCAGCCATCCATCGGCTATCTCGGCCGCGAGCGCGACGTTCTTCGGGCCGACGGCGGCGAGGTAGATCGGAATATTCGAACTCAGCGGATGGATAATCAATTTGAGCGGCTTGCCCAATCCCGACCCTGACCTCGTCGGGATGTCGTAATGTTCGCCGTGATGCTCCAACGGTTGTTCGCGATTGAGGATTTTGCGGACGATCTCGACGTACTCGCGCGCGCGCGTCACCGGTTTCCCGTAAGGGACGCCGTGCCAGCCCTCGACCACCTGCGGCCCCGAAGCGCCGATCCCGAGCAACATCCGCCCGCCGGTCAGCAGATCGAGCGTCGCCGCCGTCATCGCCGTCACCGCGGGAGCGCGCGCCGTCATCTGCATAATCGCCGTGCCGACGTTGATCTTTTCAGTCTTCGCAGCCAGCCAGGTCAGCGTGGTCACCGCGTCCGAACCATATGCCTCCGCCGTCCAGACCGAATGGAAGCCCAGACGGTCAGCCTCACGCGCCAGCGCCACATTGTCTTCGGGATTCGACCCCCAGTAACCCAGGTTCAATCCGAGCCGCATTGATGTTCTCCTTCAGAAAACATCCACGAAGTCACACGAAGAAACACGAAGGGAAATCTTCGCGCTCCTTCGTGTCGCTTTGTGGATGTTTTTTTCCGTCTGCTTCAGTTTTATAAAGCCGAACTTACCTGCGCCAGGAGCTTCAGGTATTCAGCCGTAGGCGCGCCAGTCTCCTTTTCAACTCGCCTCCATAACAGATCGATGATTGCGCGTTTACCATTATCGCCTTTGCGCGATTCTTCCCATTCAGCCTCGCGCGCCAGACAAGCCACATAAAACAGCCACATCATTCGATCAACCACCGGTTTGAACAGAACGCCGGTCGAGAGTTCATCCGCCGCAGTTATCGAATCCAGTTCATCGCGTAAGAGGCGAACTTGGCTGACGCCTTTGTCGCGCAAATCAGCGTAAGCGAGCGAGCCGAACCAATTGTCGAGCCTCGCGCAAAACTGTTCGTGCAACTTGAGACGTCGAATGTCGCGCGCCGATTGCGAGATCAATGTATTATGCGCGCCCTCCCACGCCTCGAAGATCACGCTGTCGCGAAGCAATCGCGGCAGGACCGAGAAATTCTCCATCGCTCCGTTGCCGCCCAGGACTTCAATCCCGCGGCGGATGACGTCGGTGGCCGAAATTGAAGAGCGGTATTTGTTCAAATTGACCGCCAGACGGAAGAACTGTTTACCCGTTTCATCGGCTCTGCCCGCTTCGATCTCGTCGCGCAGATGGGCCAGATAGAGACTGCCTGAAGTGATCGCCATTGTCACGGCTCGCATCTCGGCCAGCGCTTCCTGCACGAGCGGAAAGTCTTTGATGGCCACGCCGAACGCGCGCCGGTGATGCGCGTATGTCCAGGCGATGAGGTAAGCGCGCCGCGCCGCGCCGGCCGATCCGACCGCGTTGTAAAGCCGCGACGTGTTGATCACGAAATCCATCGCGTGCTGAAACCCGCGACCGGGTTCGCCGATCTGATATGCGATTGCGTCCTTGAAATCCACTTCGGCTGTGGCCAGCGATTTCGTGCCGAGCTTGTCCTTAAGGCGGCGAATATAAATTCCGTTCAGCGCGCCGTCAGCCAAACGTCGCGGAAGGAGAAACAGCCCCAAACCTTTCGTGCCCGCGGCTGAATTCTCAGGCCGCGCGGTGATCAGAGCCAGATCAGCCGTGACGTTCGAACAAAACCACTTCTCGCCATTGATCAGCCATTTGTTCTCTCTGGCATCCTCTCTGGCATTTGGGAGCGTCGCGGCGCAGGCGTTCGCGCCCACATCCGATCCGCCCTGAATTTCGGTCAGAAACTGCGCGCCATGAAACCGCGTCGCGTAATTCGGATCGAGCAGTCGCGGCAGATATTTCTTTTTCAATTCTTCGCCGCCTGCGTGTTGCAAGGTTTTGATCACTCCAGCCGTGCAGGCCAGCGGACAGTTGTGTCCCGCCTCACCGTTGTACGACGACAAATAGAACAGTGCGAGAGCGAGCAGATTGCTCTCAGGCTCGGCGTAGACGCTCATCGCGCCCGAACCGTAAATGTATCGCCCGGCCAGATGATGATCGGCCGAATGCGCCACGTCCTCGGTTCGCTCACCTGTCGCCGAATAACGATCGAGCCGCGGCAGGTTTTCAGCCAGGTTCGCGCGCCTGACCGCAGGGTCGACAATCATCGCGGCCTCGTCGCCGAACTTTGAAAGCCTTCCGGCGTGCGTGCGAAAACGATCGGCGCCCCAGTAAAATTCCAGTACGCTTCGCAAGTGGAGATCGGTCTCGTAGAAATTGACCGACTGAGCGCGCTCCCATTCGGCCAAATCAGCGCGGCCCCGCGCAACCGGGTCGGTTTGCGCCGCACGCCCCAATTCTTTCGACGGTGTGCTCATATCCCCTCACTTCGCTAAACGGACATTGCTCGGAAAGCCGCGAAAGCTCCCTTTCAAGACCTCCATGCCGTCCTGGTTGGTGTAGCTAACCGCGCAGAAAAATTGCCTCTTCTCTTCGTCCTTCTCCATGACCGTGACCACACAGGTGACAGTGTCGCCGACGTAGACCGGCTTCAGATATTGAAAAGTCATTTCGGTCGCGAGAAAACCCATCATTCCGCCGATGTGCGTGGCCATGCTCGCCGTCAATAACCCCGGAATGTTGCGACGCTTGAACCAACTCTCGCCCGCGAACATTTCATCCTGATGGTACGGATTTAAATCACCCGTCACGCCGATGAAGAGCGATACATCGCCTTCGGTGAAAGTGCGGCGGTAGGTAAATATTTGCCCGACTTGCAAAGAGTCGAAGGCTTCGCGGAGTTGTTGTTTGAATTGCTGTGTCGCGTCCGGCATCTTCACTTCCTAATCTTCCGATTCATAGCGGCGTTTCTTCATCAACTTTGCCACTTGGCCGTATTCGTCTTGTTCGTCGCCTTCCAACAATTCGAGCGAATCATGCTCAATATCCTTGCCGCGTATACCCAACTTACTTTTCCAGGTTCCACTGCGCGTTTGTCTTGCCACATGACTTAGTAGCGAATCCCGGTCCACATATATTGCGATCTTTATCTCGCGCAACTTGGCAAGGGATTCGGATGGCAACGATCGAATGCCCATCAAAACCTGCTCAAAAACAGCCTGTGACATAATTCGAACTCCTTGTATCGAACCTGGCATAAGGATCATAATGACACGCCTGGCGCGTGGCAATCACGCGACCTTCGTCCTGCGCCCCTTCTCCAAAACCTTCCTCGCCGCCGACAGATGGACCTGATCAATCATCTTGCCGTTGAGCCTGATCGCGCCGAGCCCTTCGGCCTGCGCCGCCTCCATCGCCTCGACCACTCGTTCGGCTTCGGCGATCTGTTCGGCGGTCGGCGCGAAGACTTCATTGATGGTCTCGATGTGCGAGGGATGGATGGCCGTTTTGCCGTCGTAGCCCAGGTTTCGCGCCCCGACGCATCGGCGCCGCAAGCCTTCAAGATCGTCAATCGCGAAATGCGGCGAATCGTAGGCCGCGACCCCGGCGGCGCGCGCGGCCAGCAGAACGTGCGAACGTGCGAACAACACTTCGGTCTCGTCTTCGCTCAAAACGGCGCCCAGATCGCGCGACAGATCGGCTGCTCCGAACATCAACCCGGCGACCAGTTCGTTTGATTCGGCGATCTCGCGGCTGGCGAAGACTCCGCGCGGAGTTTCGATCAGGCAGAGCAGTTTGCGCGATTGCCCGCCTATCGGCTGGTGATACTTGCTTTGCATAATCGGGGCGACTGTAGTCAAGTCTTCGACGCTTTCGCACTTCGGGATGAGCAGGCCGGGAGCGCCGACCGCAACGACCGCCCGCGCGTCTTCCAATCCCCATTCAGTAACGAGCGCGTTGATGCGGACAAATATCTCCTTGCCGCCGAAATCAATTTCATTAAGCAAGCGAACGACTGTCGCGCGAGCTTCGAGCTTCTGATTCGGCGCGACGCCGTCTTCAAGGTCGAGTATCAAACCGTCAGCCGCCGAATCGCGCGACTTCAAAATCATCCGTTCGGAAATTCCCGGAACGTAGAGCAAACTCCTCATCATCGTTATTTCCCGCATTGTGCTTCGCTCGCCGGTCTCTTCGGGATCAGCACGCGGCGGCGAAAGACCAATACCGCCTCGCCGCGCTGATTTCGCGCGCGGGTTTCAACATAAACGACGCCGCGATCGGGTTTGTTCTCCGACTCGCGTTTGTCGAGCACTTCGGTCTCGGCGTAAATCGTGTCGCCGTGAAAGGTCGGCGCCAGATGCCTGATGTATTCGTATTCAAGATTGGCGATGCACTTTCCGCTCACGTCCGCCACCGACATCCCGACCGCCAGGCTAAAAATGAGCGTACCGTTGACCAAGCGCCGCCCGTGCTGCGTGTTCGCGGCGTAATGTTCGTCGATGTGCAGCGGGTTCTGGTTCATCGTCATCAGACTGAACCATGTGTCGTCGTGCTCTGTGATAGTGCGGCCGGGCCAATGTTTATACACATCGCCGGCGGCAAATTCCTCGAAGTATCTTCCGTAGCTCATTTCTATCTCTCCGGTACAGTACCGATTATTTAACCGGATATTTTTCGACCAATCGTCTTGCGATGACCAGCCGTTGCAATTCATTGGTTCCGCCGCCGATCACCAGCAGCGGCGCGTCGCGGTAATAACGTTCGACGTTCAGGTCTTTCGAGTAGCCCGCGCCGCCGTGAACGCGCATCGCCTGCCAGGCCACATCCTGGGCGGTCTCGGTGGCGAAGAGTTTCGCCATTCCGACCTCCATGTCGCAACGTTCTCCGCGATCCTTCTTCTCCGCCGCCGAATAGGTCAACAACCTCGCGGCTTCAATCTTCGTGCCCATCTCGGCCAGCATGATCTGGATCGTCTGGTGTTCGCAGATCGGCTTGTTGAACGTGTGGCGTTGTTGCGCGTAGCGGATCGCGTCTTCGAAGGCCGCGCGCGCCAATCCGATTCCGCGCGCCGCGACGTTGATGCGCTCGCTCTCCAGCCCCGTCATGATTTGCTTGAAGCCTTCATTTTCGCGCCCGCCGATGAGATTTTTCGCCGGGACGAAGAGGTTGTCAAAATAGAGTTCGCAGGTCTCGACGCCGCGATAACCGAGCTTGTCGATGTCGCGGACGATTTTGAACGCCCCGCCGTCTTTCGCGCCCTTCTCGACGATGAACGCGGAGATGCCTTTGTGCGGCTGATCGGCTTTGGCGTCGGTCTTGGCCGCGAGCGCGAACGTGTCGCCATAACGCCCGTTGGTGATCCACATCTTCGATCCGTTGATCAGATAGCCGCCTTCCACGCGGGTCGCGACAGTGCTGATGCGCTGCACGTCGGTGCCGGCGTCGGCTTCGGACAGCGCCAATCCGCCGCGCCTGGAGCCCGAGGCCAGCCCCGGCAGGTATTCGCGCTTCTGCTCCTCGGTCCCGAAGCGGTTGATGATGTCGCAGATTACCGAATGCGTGCCGATTGGCCCGACTATGCTCATCCACCCGCGCGACAACTCTTCGATGATCATCGCGAAGGTGGTGTAACTCAACCCCAATCCGCCGTATTCTTCGGGCACGTTGCAGCCGAACAGTCCCATCTCTTTCATCTCTTCGACGATTTCGTGCGGGTATTCGTCTCGGCGTTCAAGCTCCCTGGCCGCGGGAATGACCTTGCGTTCGACGAATTGGCGGATGCCGGCGACGATCCGTTGTTGAATTTTGTCGGGAGTAAACATCGATCGATCCTCAATAGATCAACCACGGGGAGCACGGGGGACACGGGGAGACATCTGTATTGCCTTTCCCCGTGATCCCCGTGCTCCCCGTGGTTGGTTCTGTGCCAATGCTTGTTGGTTCGATTTAGTCCGCCCGCGCCCGCCGAACCAACGTTCGAGCGTGATCGCCCACGAGACCACAAAATAGTATATCGGAAGGGCGAGCGAGGCCCACACGAACGGCTTCGGATTATCGAAGACGCCGGCGACGATCAGCGCCAGCAGGACTCCCCAGACGGCGCAGAGTATGTTGGTCAGGCGGCTGAGACGCCCGCCGCGCGACGTGTATAGATAGAGCGACGGCACGAAGGTCAGGAGCGCAAACGCGATGATCAGCGCAAGCGCTAGCCAGACCGGCGGTCGCAGCCAGTACAGATAGATCGCCACGACGTTCCAGTACGACGGAAAGCCCACGAAGAAATGTTCTTCAGAGCGGCCAGAGTGGGCGGACTTGGCGCCGGAGGTGTTCGCGCCTGAAGTTTTCGAGTCTGACTGCGAAAAGCCGTAGACGCTGGCCAACAGGGCGGTGAGCAACCACCAGCTCAGATCGGGGGGCAGGATTCCCGCGCGCCAGATGAAGAGCAGCGGCAGCGAGGTGTAAGTCTGAAAATCAATGATATCGTCAAGGCGACTCCCGTCAAATCGCGGCAATATTTCTTTGACGCGCGCGCGCCGCGCCAGCCACCCGTCGGTCGAATCAATGATCGTCGCGACGATCATCAGCGCGATGGCCCGTCTGAACGATTCCGCGGCGCCCCGCACGATGAAAACGGCCATCCCCGCCGCGGCGACGAGTCCGAGCGCGGTGTAACAATGGGCCAGCCAGGCTGTGAGCTTACGCGTAACCATCAATCTTCATACGGGCTTCATACGGGCTTCATACGGGCTTCGAACGAGCGGCGACCCGAATCCAATGACAAGCTCGCAGTCTACACTGTCGACACAAGCGGACAAAAGATCAAAGGATTAAAGATGGGATAGTGTCCCTTGTTTTCCTCAATAGTAGAGATATTTGCGCCAGGCGGCGTCGGTGCGGCCAAGGTAGCGCATGATTTGGCGGTTGACGTGCATGCTGAACGATTGCGGGCGTTTGACCAGCTTCATCCCGACCTCTTCGGGCGTGGCGTTGCCCTTGCGGTTGTTGCAGCGTTTGCAGCAGGCGACGAGGTTGTCCCAATTCGAGCTGCCGCCGCGCGATTTTGGGAGGACGTGATCCAGTGTCAGCTCCGACGGGTTGAAGACCTTGCCGCAATACTGGCAGGTGTAATGGTCGCGGAGTAGGATGTTTTTGCGCGAGAGGCTCTTGCGCTCGAACGGAATGTGGACGTATTCGGTCAGACGGATGACCGAAGGCGCGGATATCCTGGCGCGCGCCGAATGCAGTTCGGTTTCGTGGCGCTCCTCGGCGCGCGCGACGCCTTTCAGGATCAGGATAATCGCTCGCCGCATTGTGCAGACGTTGATCGGTTCATAAGTCGAGTTCAGAACGAGTACCCTGCCATTCATCGCGACACCTCATGAAAAGCGAAAGCGCCGACACTCCAGGCCGGCGCCGCCCGATTGATCCTTGCGCGCTCCGAAACGCGCCTGATGATTGCGAATTTGGAATTAATGCCGAAGAGGCCCACGGCGCGAGCGAGAGCGTCACGCCATGATTGCGCTTGATGGATTGAACAAAAGCCTGGGAATGGATGAGTGCTAAATGACCGCCTAGAGAAGATCGCACCTCACAAAAATTTATTGATATTGCCGATCAAACTCTCTCAATCGATAAATCGTTCGATAAATCGTTAAAGGCCGGGCCGTTCGCCGCCTCCACCCCGCTTGCCGCCCCGGAAGAGGCCGCGCTGGAAGAGATTGAAACGACGCGCGAATTATAACATAGGATGCGATGTCCGATAGTTAAACCGGGATTAAAATCCGCATGGGCCCGCATGGATTAGGATTCCATTTTGATAAGAGCCCTGCGCAAAGCCAGTTGGTTTTCGAAGAGGAGTCCGAGGCCGCGGATCACGGCGCGCTGCGGGCTTTCGGTCAATCGGACGGAGAGGTCGGTCTCTCTTGTGAGCCGCTCGTCGAACCCGGCCAGCAGCGACGCGCCTCCGGCCAGGATCATTCCACGGTCGTAAATGTCGCCGGAGGCTTCAGGCGGCAGCGCTTCGAGCGCGTCCTGTACCCCGCGGACGATGCGATTGATGACCGTTTCGATCGCGTCGTGAATCTCGATGCTGTTGACGATGGCCATTTCGGGGTTGCCGGCGATGGCGCTGCTGGCCTTAACCATGGTGGTGTTCTCCTGGTCGAGCGGGACGGCGCAGCCCAGTTCGATCTTGACGCGTTCGGCCGTGCGCGGGCCGACCAGCAGACTGTGGTTCTGCTTGATCATGTCGAACAGCGCGACGTCCATGTCGTTGCCGCCGAGGCGCAGCGTGCGAGTGAAGATCAGATGGTTGTGAACCATCGCGGCGATGGTGGTCGTGCCCGCGCCGACGTCGACGACGAGCGTCGCGCGCTGGTCGTCGGGATCGACGCCGGCGCCGAGGATCGCCACGTAACCTTTGTTGACGAAATGGACGTTGGCGACGCTCGCCTCTTTGGCCGCGTAGCGCAACGCGTATCGCTCGATGTCACTGGCGTCGGCAGCGATCGAGATCAGCACGCGTCGCGACAGCGAGCGCCCGTCGCGGGCCTTGCGGATGTAGAATTCGAGGAGTTTGCCCGCGAAGGTCGAGTCGGCCACGACTCCGTCCTGCAGCGGGCTGATGATCTGTATGTCTTCAGAAGCGCGCCCTTCGAGTTCGAGCGCTTCCAGACCGACGGCGACGACCTCGCTCGATGGAGAGTCGTACGCCAGCAGTGAAGGCTCATTGACTACGATGCCTCGTCCGCGCGCGAAGACCCGCGTGCGCGAAGTTCCGAGGTCGACGCCCAGGTCGTCAGTCATCAGATTGAAAATCGAGGGCAGCTTCATAAGTTTATGGTTTGATCGCCTCACGTGATATTTTAAGCGTCAGGACAAATTAGATTTCCAGGCTCGCCACATATATGTTAAGCAGCCGCAAGTCGCTTCAGCAAGTGGTTAAACGCTGAATTCATTCATGGCTCTCGCCAAAATCAGAACGTTGACCTTTCCGGCGCCGCCGTCGAGCAGGACGCGGGCGATTTCGCCCGCCGTGCTTCCGGTGGTCATCACGTCGTCGACGAGGAGCGCGGCGCGCCCCTCCACCAGACGCGGCGCCCGGACGCGAAAGGCGTTCTCCAATGAGCGGGCGCGTTCCCGCGCGCCCATCCCGGCGCGGTGGCGTTCGGTCTTTTTGACGCGGGACACGGCCGTCGAATTCACCCGCAACCCGGTCAGCAAGGCCAGTTCGCGCGCGATGACCTCGGCCTGATTGAAACCGCGCTCCGCAACCCGCTCCGTGTGCAGCGGCATGGGAATGATCGATTCGATCAGATCGGAATCGGGCAGCGCGGCGAAAGCCCGTCGCAGCGCCCCCCGCAAACGCGCGGGGATGTGAGGCGTCCTTTTCAGACGCAAAACGGTCTCGCGCACCGCCCCGCGGTAAGGCCCGCAGGCGCGAACGAAATCGAAGGCGAATTGATCGCAAAGCCCGCATCGCCTGGCGCCGGCCTCGACACGCGACGCCGGCGGCGGGAGCGGCGCCCAACACTTCTGGCACTTCGCGCAGAAATCGGCGTCCTCCCGTTCGATCTCACGCCAGCACGCCGAGCAGGCCACGCCGTCGCGCCACGATTCGATCACATCGCCGCAGACGCGACAGGCGCTCGGATAGAGCGTCGCCACCGCCGCGTCGCCGAGCGTGGCCGAAACTCGCGAAGCCTTGTCGAAAAAATTACGCAGGCCAGCTATCATTCCTAAATCTTCTCACTTTCGCGCCCTTCTTTCGCCGCGTAGCGGCGGGGAGACGCGAGCCATTATGGGCGAACTGTAAGATTCATCACGTTTATAGTCTACAGTTCGACTAGAAAATTTTGGGGCCGTAGCGCACAATGAAACTTCACGGGCGCGCGGTTCGTTTGCATTATTTCACAGAACCACACAACCACTCTATGATTCTATGATCGGTGAAACCATCTCTCATTACCGCATCATCAAGCGCCTCGGGTCAGGCGGGATGGGCGAAGTGTATCAGGCTGAAGACACGAGGCTGCGCCGCCCCGTCGCGCTGAAGATGATGCTTGACGACGGCGATCACAACGCGCAGGCGCGGACGCGTTTCCTGCGCGAGGCTCAGGCGTCTTCCGCCCTCAATCACCCAAACATCGTCACGATCTACGAAATTGACGAGGTCGAACGCGACGGCGCGCGCTACAGCTTCATCGTCATGGAATACGTCGAGGGGCGGACGCTCAAAGAAGTCGCCGGCGAATGTTCCACCGAGGAGGCCGTAGACATCGTCATGCAGATCGCCGACGCGCTGGCCCAGGCCCACGAGCGGGGCATCGTTCATCGCGACATCAAACCGTCGAACGTGATCGTCACACCTCAGAACCGCGTCAAGGTGCTCGATTTCGGCGTCGCCAAATTCGACCCGGCGTCGTTGCCATTTGGGCCATTCGGTGAAGACAGCGAGACGGCCAGCCTCTTCTCGACCGAATTCGCCAAGACCACGCCCGGCGCGGTTATCGGCACGTTCGCTTACATGTCGCCGGAGCAGGCTCTGGCCAAAGACGTGGATCACCGCAGCGACATCTTCAGCCTGGGCGTCCTGGCTTATGAACTGGTCGCCGGCCACCCAGCCTTCACCGGCGCCTCGTCGCTCGCGGTCGTCGACGCGATCCTCCACTCGGACCCGCCGCCGATGGCGCGATTCAATCTGCAGACACCGCCCGAACTCGAGGCGGTCGTCAGGCGGATGCTGGAGAAGTCGCCGGAACTGCGTTATCAGAGCCTGCGCGACGTTCACGCAGACCTGGACGCTTTGAAGCGTGAGACTGTGACGCAGTTGCTGCCCGGCCCGAGTTACGAGACCAATGCCGGCTATACCACTCAGGTTTTGTCCTCAAGGAGTGGCGGGAGCGCGGCGGCCAGTGGCGGATCAGGGGGCTTCGGCGCGCGACAATTCAGCCCGCGCGCGGAGAAGAGCGTCGCCGTGCTGCGTTTCAACAACGTCACCAAAAGCCCCGAAGACGACTGGCTCGGCGTCGGCATCGCCGAGACCGTGACCGCCGATTTGAAGAACGTCGACGGGATGATCGTCATCGGGCGCGAGCTGATTTACGAGGCGCTGCGACGGTGGAACGCCGAAAACCACACCGACTTCGACGAGAAGTTCGCCACGCGCGTCGGCCGTGAGGTCGGCGCCCGATGGATCATCGGCGGCGGATACCAGCGCATCGGCGAGATGTTGCGCATCACCGCCCGCTTCGTCGAGGTCGTCACGGGCGAAGTGCTCAAGACCGTGAAGATCGACGGGCGGATGAGCGAGGTCTTCGATCTGCAGGACAAGATCGTTTACGACCTGTCGCGCAACCTCGATCTGGACAGCGGCAAGCTCAAAGGCGTCGCACGGCGGGAGACCGAGGTGATCGAAGCCTATGAGGCTTGCACCCGCGCCAGAATGGAGTTGTTCAGCGGCAGCCGCGGAGGGCTGGACGAGGCGGTCCAGCTCCTCGAAAAGGCCATCGCGCTCGACCCGAATTACGCGCAGGCTTACGCCTTCATGGGCTACGCATTCTCGCTCAAGGCGCAGTTTCTGCCGGCGCCCGCGCTGCTCGATCGAGCGGTCGAGTATCTGCAAAAGGCGATCGAGTTGCGCCCGATGCTCTCGGACAGTTACAGCGCGCTGGGAATGACCTTCATCGCGATGAACCGCGTGGACGACGCCATCGGGGCGCTCAAACGCGCGATCGCGATCGCCCCTCACGACAGTTTCGTGCATGCCGCTCTTGGCCGCGCCTATTACATCGGCAAGGGGTTGTTCCGCGAAGCCGCCTATGAGTACGAGCAGGCGCTCGACGACGCCCAGGAAGGCAATTGGGTTGCCCCGGCCCTGTCGCATTGCCTGACCTATCTGGGAGAATACGAACGGGCCGGACAAATGGCCCGCCGGGCGATCGAGGCGCAGGAGCAATACCTGCGAGGCCATGAAGGCATGCAAATCATCGGCGCCTATGCGCGGCTCGGCCACGTCCATTACCTGCAAGGCCGCTACGACGACGCGATCGCGGAGTATTACCGCGAGATAGTCTTCGCCCGCCAGAGCGATCACGTGCTCAAAGAGCGGGTGCTGATCGAAGTCTATCAGAAACTGACGAGCGCCTACGCGCGGCAGGGGAGCATGGACGACGCCCGCGAGGCGTTCGGCCACGTCACGTCGGATTTCGCGGAGCGTCTGGCCAAAGGCGCCGACGACCCGTTCACGCGATATTACGTCGCCTGCGCGCACGCGATGATGGGCGACAAGGCGGCCGCCTTCGAACATCTGCGGAAAGCGATCGATGGCCGCCGCAACTTCAACGCCGCGCGCGCCCGCCTCGAGATCGACTTCGAGAGCCTGCGCGACGACCCGGAATTTCAAGAACTGGTCAAATCCTGACCCGGGTTCAATTTTCTCCGCATGCTCCGAATTCGCTATCGTTCTATTCGGTAAGGGGCAGTGAGCGCCCCGCGAGATCGGTACGGTACAGGGAGCGGTAGCGACCTGGCGCCCCGCGAGACGCACATAACACAAGGACCAGGTCGCTACCGCTCCCTGTACCGTATCAATATGCTATAAAATATCCGCACCCTTTTGATTCCCAAGATGACTGTCGTCGCCGGAACAAGATTCGACCGCTACGAGATCATTTCGCCGCTGGGCGCCGGCGGGATGGGGGAAGTTTATCTGGCCCGTGACATGCGGCTCGAACGAAAGGTCGCGCTCAAGCTGCTGCTCGACGAACGAACGAAGGACGATCAGCGCGTGCTCAGGTTCGAGCAGGAGGCCAGGGCGGCCAGCGCGCTCAACCACCCGAACATCATCACCATTTACGAGATCGGCGATTACGGCTCGACACATTTCATCGCCACCGAATTCATCGAAGGGTTGACGCTGCGAAAGATTCTGGCCGAAGGGAAGATGCCGGTGATAGCCGCGCTCGACGTCGCCATTCAGGTCGCCTCGGCGCTCTCGGCGGCGCACGAGGCCGGAATTGTTCATCGCGACATTAAACCCGAAAACGTCATGCTGCGCCGCGACGGCATAGTCAAGGTGCTCGATTTCGGATTGGCGAAGCTGATTGAAATGGGAGCGGGAGAGCGGGAGAGCGGGGGAACGGGAGAGCAGGAGAGCGGGCGCAGCGGGGACAAGGAGAATTTAAATTCCCCGCTCTCCCCCTCTCTCTCACTCCAGACTGATCCGGGCACGGTCATGGGCACGGCGACTTACATGGCGCCCGAACAGGCGCGGGGTTGGCGGGTGGACGCGCGCGCCGACATCTTCAGCCTGGGCGTGGCGCTTTACGAAATGGTCGCGGGCCGCGCGCCGTTCGACGGCCCCACGCCGATTGACATAATGACGCAGGTGCTCGACCGCGAGCCTCGACCTCTGACCTCGTTCTCTTACGGCGCGCCGGTCGAATTGCAGCGCATCGTCGCCAAGGCCATGCGGAAGGACCGCGAAGAGCGCTATCAGACGGTCAAGGATCTGCTGATCGACCTGAAGAGCCTCAAACGCGAGCTCGAAGCCACAACGACAATGAGTTACTCCGCCAGCGCGGAGACTTCCAGCGGGTCGAGAATCGCGATAGGGCCCTCAGCCACGTCATCGCTCGAACCGATGGTCGTTCGCGCGATTTCGAGCGCGGAATACATTGTCGGCGAGATCAAACGTCACAGGCGCGGCGTCCTGCTCATGGTCGGCGCATTGTCGCTGATCGTCTTCGCGACGTTGATGTTCACCCTCAACCGCCATCACACGATCGAATCAATCGCCGTTCTGCCGTTCGTCACTCAGAATGACGACCCGCAGGCCGGATCGGACACCGCCATGCTCGGTGACGCAATCACCGACAACATCATCAACGACCTCTCGCAACTGCCAAACCTCGACGTCAAACCGCGCGGCGCCGTGCTGCGCTACAAAGACCGCGAGGTCGACCCGCAGGAGGTGGCGGCCGCTCTGGACGTTCACGCCGTGCTGACCGGGCGAATAATCCGGCGCGGCGACACCGTGCAAGTCATCGTCGCATTGGCCGACACACGCGATAACCGCAACCTGTGGGGCCAACAGTACAACCGCAAAATCTCCGATCTGCTCCTGATCCAGCAGGAGATCGCCAGCGACGTGTCTGACAACCTGCGCCTGAAACTGAGCGGCCAGGAGAAGCGCCGTCTCGAAGCGCAGCAGTATTATATGAGAGGCCGCAACGCCTGGAACAAACGCACCCCCGACAGTATTCTGGAGGGCGCCGAACTCCTCAAACAGGCGATCCAGGTCGATCCGACCTACGCGGCGGCTTACGCCGGATTGGCCGATTGCTACAACATGCTGGTCAATTACAGCGTGCTGCCGCCGAACGAGGCTTTCCCGAAGGCGAAAGAGGCCGCCGAGAAAGCGATGGAGCTCGACGAGGATATGGCCGAAGCCCATACGGCCAGGGCGTTCATTTATTTCATGTGGGAATGGGACTGGGCCCGCGCCGGAAGCGAATACAGGCAGGCCATCGAATTGAAACCCAATTACAGCCCGGCCCTACAATGGAATGCGAGCCTGCTCGCCGCGACCGGCCGAAGCGACGAGGCGCTCGCGGAAGTGAAAAAGGCGCGCGACATCGATCCTTTCTCTCTCTCCATCATCGCGCATCCCGCCTGGATCAACTACCTCTCGCGCAACGCCGAGGCCACCGTCCGGGAGGCCAGACAGGCGCTCAAACTCGACCCGAACTTTTTACCGGCGCGGCGTTACCTGGCGCTGGGCTACGATCTGCAAGGCAAATACAACGAGTCCGTCCAGGAGTTTCAAAAAGCCCTTGCGCTATCGCCCGGAAGCACGCTGGTCAAAGCCGAACTCGGATACGCTTACGCCAAATCGGGAAGGCGCGAGGACGCCTTGCGAGTGCTCGACGAATTGCAGCGGTCGCAGGGGCAACGGCGCGCCTCTCCTTTCCATCTCGCGCTGGTCCATATCGGCCTGGGCGAAAATGATCGCGCGACCGAACTGCTCCGCAACGCTTATAGCGAACGCGGGGAGCGCCTGGTCTGGCTCCGCGCCGACGCGCGCTTCGACCCGCTGCGCATGGATCCGCGATTCAACGAGATCCTGACAGGAATGGGACTGGCGCGCCGCTAATGGAAACAGGCCAGAACCTCATCGATCACGCGCCCGTGAACGTCGGTCAGCCGCATATCGCGCCCGTTGAAGCGATAGGTCAGTTTCTCGTAATCGAGCCCGAGCAGGCGCAAAATGGTCGCGTGCAATTCATAGATCGACTTCCTGTTTTCGACCGCGTGGTATCCGTACTCGTCCGTCGCGCCGACGACCGTTCCTCCTTTGACTCCGCCGCCGGCCAGCCAGACGCTGAAGCCATTCCCGTTATGGTCGCGACCGTCCATGCGCTCCGAGATCGGCAGGCGTCCGAATTCGCCATGCCAGATGACCAGGGTCGAATCGAAGAGGCCGCGGCTCTTGAGGTCCTTGATCAATCCGGCGATGGGCTTATCGGTCTCGGCGCAATGCAGGTCGTGATTGCCCTTCAAATCCCAATGCGCGTCCCAGCTCGGTTCGAAGTTGCCGCCCCCGGAGAAGATCTGCACGAAGCGCACTCCGCGTTCGACGAGTCGCCTGGCCATCAGAGCCTGCCGGCCGAAATAATCGGTCGGCTTCTCGCCCACGCCGTAAAGCCTCTGCGTCGCCGATGATTCCTTGCTGATATCGATCGCGTCGCTGGC
>Ga0137409_10002440_pt1 | contig 19898 bp, 15 predicted proteins | sample CZODoug1_16funga_FD_122059 | JGI IMG/M metagenome (GOLD analysis project Ga0137409, IMG submission 122059) | Vadose zone soil fungal communities from Angelo Coast Range Reserve, California, USA - CZODoug1_16fungal (Hybrid Assembly) | ecosystem: Environmental > Terrestrial > Soil > Vadose zone... | reverse complement strand
GGCTTCGCGAAAATGTCTTCCATGCCGAGCGTTTCGAAATCGTGGAATTTTTCGATGCGATAAAGGTCACCATGGAACACTTTTTGCTCGGCGTTCTCGGCGCCGTAAACGTGGAGGAGAGTGAACGTAGGACTCGTCACGTCGTCTTCGGCAGCGGCGCCGAGTCCGCTTACGATGCCTTTGGTCAGCGTGGTTTTGCCGCTGCCAAGATCGCCAGAGAGAAGAATCATCAGAGGCGCTTTTACGCGCGAAGCAAATTCCCTGCCCCAGGCGATGGTTTCTTCCGCGGAGTGGGTGACGATTTCTTCAGGCACCGAGGCGAATCTCCTGAAGAAGTCTGCGGCGCACCATGGGAATGGCAAGGGCGACGCTGCTCGACAATTGTCCTGAAGGATCGGCCCAGCCCAACGCGTGTTGCGAGGCTTTGCCGTGAAGATAAGCGCCAAGCGCCAAGACACGAAGCCAATCGCTGGTGCCGAATTGTCCAGTAAGCGCGGCGAGGACGCCGGTGAGGACATCTCCTGAACCACCCTTCGCGAGGGCTGGGCCGCCGGTTGTGTTCACCCAGACTCGACCGTCCGGCGCGGCAAGCACTGAGTGAAACCCTTTAAGAATCACGTATGCATTCGCACGTTTTGCGGATTCTGTGGCGGCTTTGACTCGGTCGGCTTGGACTTCCGCGTTCGAAATGCCGAAGAGGCGAGCCATTTCTCCAGGATGCGGCGTGATGCACAGAAATTCAGACTTGCGCTCGCGTAGCGCGTTGAGGCCACCAGTGAACGCGTTGAGGCCGTCGGCGTCGAGGATGATCGGATGTGGGACGTTCTTGACGAGGTGGCGAATAACGTCCTGCGTTTCGGAATCGGTGCCGAGGCCCGGGCCAATCGCGAAGACAGTCTTGCCCGGAAGAATCTTTTCCAGGCGACCCGAGGCGAGATTGAAACGAGCAATCGAACCGTGACTGGTCGAAGCGAGTGGCTCAGTCATGTACTCGGGATGAGCGGTAGCAATGATGGGTTGAACGACGTCGGGTGAGGCGACGGTCGTCAGGCCTGCACCGCTGCGAAGCGAAGCGTACCCTGCAAGAATCGCGGCGCCGGGTTTACCAGTCGAGCCACCAACGACGAGAATGTGGCCGAAGCTCCCTTTGTGTGAATCCGCGGCGCGCACGAGCGGGAGTTGGGCGAATTCGTCGGGCCCGGACCAGCGGAGAGCTCCCTTTCCTGTTTCTTCAACGAGGCTGGCGGGGGAACCGATCCATTTGACGTGAAGTCGGCCGCAGCAGGGCGAGGCGTGTGAAACAAGTTGGCCGATTTTAGGGGCGGTAAACGTGATGGTTTCGTGCGCGCGGAAAACGGGGCCCACGGCGAACTCACCGTCGGAGGGCAATCCGGACGGAGTGTCGACTGCAAGAATGAGGGCTGGGATTGGCAGGGTCGCGTTGTTCGAGAGTCGATTCAGGTCGTCAATCGCTTGCGCAGCGAGACCTGTCACAGGCCCGCGCAAGCCGGTCCCGAATAGGGCGTCGACGACGACATCGGCGGCAGCTACTTGCGGGCGGGCCTTGTCCCAGTCGTTCTTTGAAGAAATAGTGGAAAAGGACCCGCCTGATTTTTTCCAACGTTGCGCGTTCTTGAGCGCATCGCCGCGCAGTTCGTTTAACTTTCCGAAGAGGAAGAGTCGGACTTCGATGTTGTGCGCGTCCTTTGTCACGCCTCGCGCGACGACGAATCCGTCTCCTCCATTGTTCCCTTTGCCACAGAGAATGACGACGCGGCGAGGGCGCTCGACTTGCCAGTGCGCGAAGAAATTTTTTATGCGATTGGCTATGTGGCCGCCGGCGTTTTCCATGAGTTGCAAGCCGGAAATGCCATGCCGCTCGATGGTGAGCCGGTCAACTTCGCGCATTTCGGCTGCGGTGAGTGCTTTCATGGAAGTGGCAAATTGCGGCTACAGCATCCAGCCGCCGCTGACGTTTAGAACCTGGCCGGTGACGTACTCCGCTTCTTCAGACGCGAAAAACGAAACGGCAGCGGCAACGTCTTCGACCGTCGGCGGACGGCCAATGGGAAACCGCGCGTCTCGCATGCGGCGGGCTTCGTCAAGAGTCAGGTCCTTCTCATCGATGCTAGACGGATTGACAACGTTGACCGTGATGCCGTTCTTCGCTTCTTCCAAAGCGAGCGAACGAGAAAGCGCTACGACCGCCGCCTTCGCCGAAGCGTAAGCGGAAATTTTTGCCTGACCGAACGCGCGTTCTGCCCCGACCGCGCCCAAATTGACGATGCGGCCCCAGCGGCCGCGGCGCATATGCGGCAATGCGGCTCGGCTCATGAAGACGACGCTCATCAGGTTCGAAGAGAAAATATTTTGCCAGTCGTCCAGCGAACCTTCGGCGAGCGTGCCCCAGCGAAAATCCCCGACGTTGTTGACCAGCACGTCGAGCCGGCCGAAACGGTCTGAAACAGTTTTCAGAAATTGCTCGGCGCCGACAGCGTTCGTGATGTCCGCTTCGACGGCGACGCAATCCGCTCCGGCAGCCTGCAATTGGCGCAACGCGCCTTGTGCCGCGGATTTATTCGAACGATAGCCGATGGCGACGCGCGCACCATCTCGCGCTAGCTTTAACGCGATGCCGCGGCCGATACCGCGCGTTCCTCCAGTAATCAGTGCGACTCGATTGCGCAAAGCCATTCAGAACCTCTAAGTGAATTGCCGTAGAAGAGACAGTATAGCGCAGGCATTTCGCGGCAACTATTCCATCCGCGCAACGATTACCGTCATGTCGTCGGCTTGTTCGGGAGTGCCGGCCCATTCGTCGGCGGCCTGCATCAGCCCGAGCGCTACCGCGCGGGGAGCAGCCGATTGCAGCCGAATCGCCGCTTCGCGCAAGCGGTGGATGCCAAACTCCTCGCCGTAGACGTTTTCCGGCTCGATTAAACCGTCGCTGTAGCCTACGAGCGTGGCGTGCTTCGGAACGAGATGCTTCCCTTCCGCGTATTCGTAGTCTTCGACTACGCCCAGCACCATGCCGCCATCTTCGAGCGCAACGGCGGCGCCTTCGCAAATGCAGAACGCCGGTAGATGACCGGCGTTTGTGTAGCGCAGAATTCGCGAAGAGCTATCGTAGATTGCGATGAAGAACGTGGCGAAGCGATCGTCACCCGTATTGCGCACGAGGTGATTATTCAGCCGCGAGACGAGTTCAGCTGTGCTTAGCGTGGCGTTGCCCGGCGCGAGCAGTTGGCTGCGAAGCGCGGCCTGCAAACTGGCCATCAGCAGCGCGGCGGAAATTCCTTTGCCGGAAATATCGGCGACGGCGATAGCGATCGTCGTCGAGTTGAGCTGAATGAAGTCGTAGTAATCGCCGCTGACCATGCGCGCCGCTTTGCAGATCGCCTCCAACTGCACGCCGGGAACCAGCGGAAACCTTTGCGGAAACAATTGGTTCTGCACTTCGCGGGCGATGGAAATTTCGTTCTCCAGCCTCTGGTGCTGCTTCTGGTCCTCGATGAACTTGTTGATGGAGTCGGTCATCAAATTGAACGATTCGCCGAGCACACCGAGTTGGTCGCGGCTTTCGACCTTTACGCGGTGGGAAAAATCCTGGGCTTGCACGAACTGCGTCGCCTTATAAAGGCCGTCGACGGCGGAAGTGATGCGGCGGGTCATTACCACGCCAGTGACCAGGGCGGCGACTTCAAGTAACAGAAAAACGATTGCAACAACGCCGAGTCCGTAGACGTAAGACTGTCCCAGATCTCCGACGGAGGAAAACATCCGCGCGTTCAATTGGGATGGGCGCGCGTGGAAGTTTGCAAGAACGGGGTATGAGCGCTCAACCTTTCCGTCGCTGCCTTCCGCGACCGCCTCGAAGCGAGTCACGCCGAGCACATCACTGTCCCAAAATCCCTCAGCCGGCTTAAGAGTCCTGCGCCGATCAAATATATTTATCGCGATTTTATATTTGGTCGTACCGGCCTGATAGGTGATCAGACTCGCCTCATTTTCAGCGAGCGGCTCCAGAAGAGTGAACCCGACGGGGCCGAGATCCGGAGCAAGGCTGGAAACAAAAGCAGAGGTCACCGGAACGCGCACATGAACGTAGCGCTCTCCGTGCGGTGTTTTGGCCGCACGGAGGCCGACGACGAAGAGCTGTGTTTGAGTTTGCACCAAGCCGGCAAATTCGCGCTTGGCCCCATTCGCGACTTTGCCGAGCAGTGGGAGGTGATCTTGAAACTCAATCGTCAAGCCTGGGAGGTCTTTGTCAAAGACGGCGTGCTCCTGCGCGGAGATGATTTTCTCGGCGGTCTCTTCGGAAACGCCAGGCGGAACACTCTCGAGCGCGACGGCAATTTGCTCCGTCCCGGCATCGACCATGCCTATGCGGCGCTGAATGTCCTGGTAAAGGACATAGCCTCCGAGCTGCGTGTACAGAAGCTTTGCAGAAAGGAACGTGAGCACAACCGTGAGCAGCACCGGCACCAAAGCGATGAAGAGATATGCCACGATCAGGCGATTGCGAAGGCTCCAAAGGAGTCTGGAGCGCCACCAGCCGATGAAGCGAACCAGGAGATAGCCCGCGCAGAGCAGAGCAATATACTTTACAAAACTAAATACGGTGCCGGATTTTCCGATCACCAACAACAGCGTACCTGTGACTACCATTCCCGCCGCGAACAGGTCAGGAAGAGAGAGCCGCCGCCAAAACTCTTTGAGTTGGTTCTGAAGGGACATCATGAGCGAGATAGAAAGAATACTTTACCCGAAGAGAGGACTTGTGACGAGTGCAGGTAAACGATGTCGACGAAACCGGGCGACTTCGCCAGGGATCTTCGGCAGCAATCACGAGATTGTCCCGCACCGCACAATCGGTGTAGGTGCAAGTTACTTCTGGGATGCTTTCTGGACTTTGCTGTGATAGCGGCTATAGGTGAAATACACGACTAGGCCGATGACGAGCCAGATGATGAGGCGAGCCCAGTTGACCCAGCCAAGTTTGTACATCATGTAGCCGTTGAAGGCGATGCCAAGAAACGGAACGATCGGAAGCAGACCGCCCAGATAAATCCCGGGGGTACGGAAGGGACGAGGCTGCTCCGGATTCGTCCTGCGCAAGATCACCACCGCAATGCAAACGATGATGAACGCCAGTAGCGTACCGATATTCACCATTTTTCCGATGTCATCAATTGGCGTGACGCTGCCCACAATGGCCGCGAGCAAACCCACCAAGAGGGTGTTCTTGTACGGGGTGCGAAACTTCGGGTGAATGGCGGCAAAGAATTTCTTCGGCAGCAGTCCGTCGTTTGCCATGGAGTAGAGCACACGCGTCTGACCGAGCAACATGACCAGCATGACGCTAGTCAAACCAGCGAGCGCTCCGACAGTGATCACATGGGAAGCCGTCGTCAGACCTCGATCAAGGAAGGCGCGCGCGATCGGCGCTTCAATATTCACGTCCTGCCAGTGAACCATGCCAGTCAGGACGCCAGCGACAGCAATGTAAAGCAGCGTGCAGATAAAGAGTGAAACGATGATGCCGATGGGCAAGTCGCGCTGAGGGTTCTTCGCTTCCTGCGCGGTCGTGGAAACAGCGTCAAAGCCGATATAAGCAAAGAAAATGTAGGCGGCGGCTGATCCGACGCCAGCGAATCCGTAGGGCGCGAAGGAGTGCCAGTCGGTACCCCAGTTCGCCGTGTGGACAAATTTGCTGCCCAACGCGATGACAAAGAGAACGACGGATACCTTTATGACGACGATCGTCGAGTTGAACCGCGCGCTTTCTTTGATGCCAATCGCGAGAATCATGGTGATGACGAGAGCGATGAGGAAGGCGGGCAAGTTGAAACCGATTTCGTAACCGAACAGGTGCGGCGCGTTCACAAGGTCGTGAGCCCGCTGAACAAGTTCGGATGAATTCGCGACCGTGATTTCTTTCACTTTATCGAGGAATGCCTGAGTGCCGGGAACGAGCGAGGGATCAGCGGTATGCGCCATTTGGCGTGCCACGATGCCGGAGGCCGTCCGCAGCCCGGTCCAATGGTCGTAGGCAAGCCATAGCGGCATTTTGATGTGAAAAATATCCAGAAGTTCGATGAAGTGGTTCGACCAGCCTGAAGAAACCGTGCTCGCACCCATCGCGTATTCGAGCGTAAGATCCCAGCCAATAATCCAGGCGAAGAGCTCGCCGAGCGTGGCATATGCGTAGGTGTACGCGCTGCCCGCAAGCGGAATCATCGCGGCGAATTCGGCATAACAAAGTGCAGCAAACGCACAGCCCAAACCAGATAGAACAAACGAAAGCATCAATCCCGGGCCAGCATAATGCGCACCGAGTCCGGACAGGACAAAAATGCCCGCGCCAATAACCGCGCCGACGCCCAGCGCCGTCAGTTGGAACGGCCCGAGCGTCCGCTTTAGGCTGTGCTCGCCGGTTTCTTTCGCTTCGTCGAGCAGCACGCTCAGCGGCTTTTTCGCAAACAAGGGGTTGCCCATGCAACTCCTCCTTCAGAAATTAACTTGGTGCGTCTATCCGAAAACAGCCAAATTGGATGCCGCCATTGTAGTGGCGGACGCCCATCCGCCCTACAAAATAATTCCTATGTCGTTGAGCTTTTTCGCGACCAAAGCAGGTATACCGGCACGCCGAGCAACACGATGAGCAGGCCGCGCCACGCGGTCTGCGTCTGGTACAGAATCAGGACAAACATAATCGCGAGCGCCGAGACAATGTACAGAATCGGCAGTACCGGATAGCCGAACGCGCGGTACGGACGCTCCGCATCAGGCCGGTTCTTCCGCAAGACGAAGATGCCGGCGATGGTCAGCACATAGAAAATCAAAACGGCGAAGACCACGTAATTCAGAAGATCGCTGTAAAGATTGCCGTACGTACCGTCCGGTTTGCGCGTGCGAAGCAGCAGCAACACCGTGATCCAGACGCCTTGGAAGACCAGCGCGGTGCCTGGGACTGCACGCGAATTGAGTTTTCCCGTCGCGCGAAAGAAAAGACCATCTTTGGCCATAGCGCAAGCGACGCGAGAGCCGGCGAGAATCAGTCCGTTGTTGCATCCGAACGTGGAAATGATGATGGCAACGGCCATTAAGACGGCTCCTTTCGAGCCGAGAATTGCGCTGAGGGCAGCCGTCGCAACGCGGTCGTCCGGAGCATTCTGAATTTGCGAAAGTGGCAACGCAAAAAGATACGCAAGATTCGCGAGGCAATAGAGAATGGTCACGATCACCGTGCCGAACGCCATCGAAAGCGCCACGTCGCGTTTCGGATTCTTCACTTCGGCAGCGGTAAAGCCGATGTTATTCCACGCGTCAGAAGAAAACAGCGAACCGACCTGAGCCACGCCGAACGCAACAAACAAACCGAAAAATCCGCTGGCGGCCGTCACCGTGGGGATAAAGCTCTTCAGAAAATTCGCGCCCGGTTCAATCGGCTGCGCGTTCCGTACGGCCCAGAAATGCGAAAAATTATCGGCGATGGCCGCATGATTCCGTCCAACGAAGACGCCGAGAAAGATCAAGCCGATCAGCGAAAGAGTCTTGGCGGATGTGAAGATATTCTGAATCCATTTGCCGAGCTGTACACCGAGCGTGTTCAAGAACGTAATCAGCACAATCATCAGAATGCCGACGAACTGTTGAACGCTCAGACTGACTGCGTACTTCGAACCGAGATTAATTGGATGAATGATCCAGGCTTGCGAGGAAATCGCGGGAAACAACACGCCGAGGTAGCGCGCAAAACCGATCGCGACGGCCGCGATAGTTCCCGTTTGAATGACCAGAAACAGCGTCCAGCCATACAAAAAGCCCCAGAGCGGAGAATAGGCTTCGCGCAGATAAACATACTGCCCGCCAGCGCGTGGAAAAAGCGCTGCAAGTTCGCCGAAGGACAATGCAGCGGCAATTGTCAGAAAACCAGTGATGATCCAGGCAAAAATTACTCCTGCTGCCGATCCCGTCTGCCGCGAGATGTCCGCCGCGACGATGAAAACGCCCGAGCCAATCATCGAGCCGACGACAATCATCGTTCCGTCGAACAACCCAATCGCGCGAACGAAGCCCGGCTCTTCCCTTCGAGACGCCTGCACCGACCGCGAGTCGAGTTCAGCCATGGACGATTCGCCTCAATTCTTTGCCGACCGTATGAGCGGTTGCACTAAATCCAGAAATTGCCGCGCCCGCTTTCCCGGATTCGGCGCACGCAAGATATCGCTGATGACGGCAAGCGAGTCCGCTCCGGCTTCGATCACTTCTCGTGCGCGCTCCAATGTAATTCCGCCTATCGCCACAATCGGCTTTTGCGTCAATTTCCGCGCTTCTCGAATCATAGCCGTGCCGACCACGGGATCGGGATTTGCCTTTGAGTCTGTTGCGAAAACGGGACCTAGCGCGATGTAGTCGGCGTCCGTGGCAGCTGCCGAGCGGAATTGCTCGAGATTGTGTGTGGATACGCCAAGAAACTTGCCGGAACCCAGCACGGCACGCGATTCCGCCACCGGCAAATCGTGTCGCCCCACGTGAACGCCGCTCGCGCCGGAGAGATAGGCGACATCCGGGCGGTCGTTGACAAAGAAATTTGCGCCCGCCGGCACAAGCTCCCCAGCTAACGCGGACGACGCTTGTAGCAATTCACGCGACGATCCGCGCTTGTTGCGGTATTGAAACAACTGCACGCCGGCGTCAGTCAATTGTTTGGCGACATCCAGTTCAGAGGTGGTGAGCAATGCTGCGTCTAATATCACGTAGAGTGGCGGCAGCACAAGGCTCATACGCGCTATTTTCCGTTTGTTCCCAGCAGGCGTTCGATAAAGTGCGTGTCAATTTTGCCCGCTGCGAAATCCGGATCGGCCAAAATTCGCCGGTGCAGCGGGATGGACGTCTTGATTCCTTCGATGACGAACATTTCGAGCGCGCGTTTCATACGGCCAATGGCCTCGGCCCGGTCGCGGCCCTTGACAATCAATTTCGCGATCATCGAGTCGTAGTATGGCGGGATCACGGCGTCCGCATAGGCGGCCGAATCCACGCGCACGCCGGTACCGCCCGGGGCCTGGAACGTCGTAATTCGTCCCGCGGACGGAACAAATGTGACCGGGTCCTCAGCGTTGATCCGGCATTCGATTGCGTGGCCGGAGAATACGATCTCGCCTGCCGCGTCTTCCATTTTTTCGCCCGATGCGATACGAATCTGCGCCTTAATGAGATCGACGTTCGTAATCAATTCGGTCACGGGATGTTCGACCTGAATGCGCGTGTTCATCTCGATGAAATAGATCTCGCCGGCCTGGTCCATCAAAAATTCAACGGTGCCGGCGTTGGTGTAACCGATATTCTCGAGCGCCTTCACAACTCGCGCGCCAAGTTCCTTCCGGCGCTTCGCATCAATTCCGGGCGAAGGCGATTCTTCAATCAATTTTTGGTGGCGCCGCTGAATGCTGCATTCGCGTTCGCCCAGATGAATCACTTTGCCGTGCTGGTCGCCCAAAACCTGAAATTCGATGTGCCGGGGATGCTCCAGGAATCGCTCCGCATAAACATCCGGCGTGCCAAAGGCCTGCTGCGCTTCGCTGCGCGCAGTCTCGTATGCCGAAAGCAACTCTTCCTGCTTGCGCACAACGCGCATGCCGCGACCGCCACCGCCAGCCACGGCCTTCAAGATCAAAGGGTAGCCAATCTTCGCCGCTTCCGTCGCTAGTTGCTCCTCGCCTTCAATCGCGCCATCGCTGCCGGGAATCGTCGGCAGGCCCGCGGTTTTTACTTCCCGCCGCGCGCGGTCTTTCTCGCCCATCATCTCTATGATTTCAGGACGCGGACCGATAAACGTGATTTCACTTGCTTCGCACACCTTTGCAAAGTTGGCGTTTTCAGAAAGGAAGCCGTATCCAGGATGGATGGCATCAACATTCGTAATTTCCGCCGCGCTGATCACCTGCGGAATATTCAGATAGCTTTCGCTGCTGCGCGCCGGGCCGATGCAGACAGCTTCATCAGCGAAGCGGACGTGCAACGAATTTCTGTCGGCCTCGGAATAGACAGCGACCGTGCCGATCCCCAGTTCTTTACAGGCACAAATCACGCGCAGGGCGATTTCCCCGCGATTGGCTACGAGAATCTTCTTGAACATAGAGTTTGGAGACGCCTACTTTTTGCGACTCGGGCGGATGCCAAAGAGCGGCTGCCCGTACTCGACGGGCTGGCCGTTATCCGCGAAGACGCGCAGCACTTCGCCGCTGACGTCCGATTCAATTTCATTCATCAGCTTCATCGCTTCCACGATGCACAGCGTCTGGCCGGTATCCACGTGGCCGCCGATTTTCACGAATGGCTCCGCGCCCGGGCTGGGCGATCCATAGAAAGTGCCTACGATCGGCGACTTCACGAGGTGAAGGTCTTCGGTCGCTCGCGGTTCGGGAGCTGCCGACGGAGTAGAAGTTGGTGCGGTCGAAAAAGACGATCCCGCCACGATAATTTCGGGCGCTGCCAAAGATCGAGGCGCGGCAAGGACTATTCCCTGAGAAGGTTTCTTCACTCGAATCCGAAGATCGCCTCGGGAGTACTCGAACTCCTCAAGGTTGTGTTCCGACATCGTCCGGAGGATCTGCTCGATCTGCTCCAGCTCCGGAGTTGCGGCTCGCTTGGGTGCTGCTGACTTCGAAGGATTTTTGCGTTTCATGCCTGTTCTAGGTGTTAAAGCTCGATGAAATCCCGCGGAGAGCGGGTCAAGATTTCACTTCGATCCTCATGAACTGCAACGTCGTCTTCGATTCGAATTCCTCCAACCCCTGGCACATAAACTCCGGGCTCGATAGTGATCACAGTTCCAGGTTCCAGCCGGGCCTTCTGACCGCGTGCAACCCGGGGGTCTTCGTGAACTTCCAGACCCAGCCCATGCCCTGTACTGTGAACGAAATATCTGTCCAGCCTGTAGCCCGCTAGGGTTGTACGCGCAGCGGCGTCCACTTCCCCACAGGTAACCCCCGACCGAACCGCCACGATAGCTGCCGTTTGCGCTTCCAGGACGGCTTTATACCACTCCCGGACCCGCTGGGGAGCAGTTCCCACATAAACCGTCCGCGTGATATCGCTGCAATAGTGGGCGAGTATAACACCCAGGTCCAGCACGACCAACTCATTTTTCCTCAACCGCTTGGAGGTCGGCCGCGCGTGCGGCAGGGCGGCCCTCTTGCCAAATGCAACGATGCTTTCGAAAGCTGGTCCTGATGCTCCGCCACGGCGCATCTGAAAATCGATCTCGGCGGCGATTTCAAGCTCCCGCACTCCTGGTTTCAGCAACCCAATGGCGTGTTCGACCACTTCGCTCGCCAGAATGGCCGCCTTTCGCATTTGCGCCAGTTCCAGCGAATCTTTATTTGTGCGGAGGGCAAGTACAAGTCCTGAAGTCTGTTTAAGTGCGCACCGGGCGCCAGCTGCCTTTCGCAACGACCCATGCTGAGCAACCGTGAGTTGTGCCGGATCAAAACCCGCGTGACGAACACGCGCTTGCTGCAGAAATTCTCCAACCGCGGAGAATAGCCCCGACTTATGTTGGATGATTTGAACGCCGGTCGTTTCATCCTTACCCTGAGTAATGAAGCGCCCATCGGTGATCAGAGTGGTCTTGTTGCGGCCAACAACGAGCGCTCCGGCTTCTCCGGTGAACCCCGTCAAGTAATACCAGTCCGGCGGGTGAGTTATGACCAGGGCATCGATCTTCCGCGCGGAAAGCGCTTGGCGCAAAGCGGATTGTCGTTTCGAGTAAGCAGTTGGCATAAAAAAATCGAGGAGGCCTTGGCCTCCTCGATTGTAAGGAAATTGGCGAAGTTTGTCCGGTCCCGGAACTGATCCGGGCCTAGATTACCCAGGGATGATGCGCGGCGTCAGGAAGAATAGTAATTCCTGAGACTGCATGTTCACGTTGGTCCGCTTAAACAGATGCCCAATCACAGGCAGGCTGCCCACGATGGGTACCTGCGTCACGTCAACGCGCTGTGACGAGATGATGATTCCGCCGATGACCACAGTTCCGCCATCTTCCACGAGAACCTTGGTTTCCGCCGACTGCGTGTCCAAAGCTGGCGTGCCCTGCACACGAGGAATACCTTGATCGATCTGCGTGTTTTCCACCAGAACATCCATGAAGACCGTTCCCTCGGCAGTAATCTGCGGCGTGACTTCCAGCTTGAGGACGGCGTCAATGAAGGTCACGGAAATCGTGTTGTTGATGGTGGTCTGAATCGGCACCTTGGTACCTTGCTTGATCACTGCCTTGATATTGTTCTGCGTCACGATGCGCGGCTTCGAAAGCAGCTTACCAACGCCTCGCGCTTCCGAAGCGGTGATAAAGAAGTCCACGGCGAAGTTCGGCGAACGGTGTGAAAAACCGAGACCGCTCGTCGGAACGCCCGCGCCAAGGCTGACTGCCAGTGGCAAGCCCGTGGTGGTTGAACCAGAAGGGCCAGCGCTCACAACTGGCCCTGTCGGAATGGAACCGCCGGTCGTTACATTGCTGCTGCCACCCTGGCCTCCAAAGAATAGGCTACGGCCGTGGGTTGTCGAACCGGAGAAACCGAGCTCAGTTCCGATATCCTGCGCAAAAGAACGCGACGCGGACACGACCCTCGCTTCAATTTCTACCTGTTGCGACTTGCGATCCAGCTGGTGCAGCAGGTTATCAATCACGGGAATGACCGCAGGAATATCGCGGATGATCAACTGATTTGATGGTTCATCCGCAAGAATTTCTCCGCGCGAGGAAAGGAACCGCTTCAACGTTGCAGTCAAGGCGCTCGCCTTGCTGTAGCTCAAGACACGCGTCACGGTAATCGGAGGAATCGCATCGGACTGAGCCTTTTCGAGGTCGCGAACCGATTCCGCTTCCCTCTTCAAAGTGTCGTGCGTCGCGATCCGAAGCACATTGCCGTTCAACTGTTTATCCAAACCGTTGTTCAAGAGAACGATATCGAGCGCCTGATCCCAGGGCACTTCATCCAGGACGATCGTCAGCGTACCTTTCACGGCGGGATCCAGCACAACGTTCAATCCGCTGATTTCGTGAATCAGGCGGAAGAAGTCGCGAAGGTCCACGTCCTTCAGGTTCACCGAAATCGGTTCGCCCGTGTATTTCGCCGGAGCTGAACCTACTTGGCTCGTCGAACTAGCCATGGTCGTCGCCGCACTGTTCGCCTGCTGCGCCGCCTGCAACGATGCGTTGCCATCGGGGCGTACAGGCTCCCTCTCCTCGCCATACGATGCCAGAACGACTGAGGACTGGGTCAGTTCGCCGGGCAACGCGAAGCGAGGAGCGGAAACCTGCAAATTCTTGGAACTAGGGGAGACCGCGCGGGGAGCTGCGGCTGCGTAATGGAAACTTGCCGGAGTCGTGTGGCTCTCCGAAGTAATCTTGGCTGCGCCGGCACTCGCTGGAACCGCTGGCTGCACATCGAAGAACACCACAACGGCGTTGCCGTCACGTGCAATCTGATAAGGCGTTGTATCGGTAAGGTCAATCACCACGCGAACGATATCCGGGCGGAATTGGCCGAGCCGCACTCCGCGCACAGGAGCCGAGACCCCAGGGATCGTCGTCTTTTGCACGGCGAGCCGTGTGCCGGCAAAGTCCAGCACCAGGCGATCTGGATTCTGCATGCGCGCCGCGCGGGCATCGAGGTGGCCTTCGCCTTCGACACGGACGCTTGCGCGCTGTGCTCCCTGCGTGATTGCCACGCTTGAGATCACCGAAGCGGTCGCCGTTGCACCGGCGGGCTCCTGCGTTTGCGCAAGCGCGGGCATGGAACCAAACGCCACGCTTGCGAGGATCAGGCAGCCATTACGTAGGGCCGGCCAGTTCGTAATCATTGCTGTTCTCCTGCCATGGAGTAAATTCTCTTATTTACTTGGCGCTCGACAGGTTTGCCGAACGCGTCCTTACCTTCTTCATGGAAAGTGACGCCATCCATAGAAATCTTTTCTACGGCTCCGTCATACAGACGGTCGCCTTCGCGCAGAAAATAAGTGCGCGCTTGTGGATTAGTTACGACTGCAATCATTCCGCTGTTGGCCTTCACGATGCCATCCACACGAAGCGTGGAAACTTGCAATCCTGCTTTTCCTGGAGGAAGATTTGCCCTGTTCCTCGCATCCGCTTGCTGACGGCTGACCAAAGATTCGAATGGGTCGCGGCGGGCTGCCTTTACCGCTGCTGCGCCCTCCGCCGGCTTTTCGTTGCCGCCAGCCCGAGTCGGCGTCGCAGGCTGCTTGGCCGACTTCTTCGGCGCAGTCTTCGGAGCTGGCTTGGAAGTGTGCTTGGCCGTTTGCGGCTTCTGAGGGGCCACCGCCGCGGGTTTCGTTCCCCCCACCGCGTTCTGCACAAGTTGCTTCGTGGCGGCGGGATTGGTCTGCGCGGACAATCCAGGTGCGATTGCCGCGAGCAGGAACCCAAGGATGATCGTCATTGCTGGACGCATAGTTCGCTCATTCCGCTCAGGGTTTCCCAGCCGGCTTGGCAGTCGCCGGAGGCGCCGCTTCCGCAGGCTTGGTAAAGTAAGTCGTTGCCGTGAAAGTTCCCACAACCGTGGATCCAGGCTTCAGGGCGTACTTCGTGGCCTTGGTACTGTCTGGATCGTTGAACTGCAAATCTCCGACGTTGATAATCCGTGAGAGTCGGCTCAGGCGTCCGAAGAAGTCGAGGATGTTGAAGTAAGGGCCATCGGCCTGCACCTCAAAAGGCATTTCGAAATAGTTGTTTTCCTTCGATCCAACCGCCAGCGCTTTCAACCTGCGAAGGTCCACATTCGAAGCGCTCGCCGCACCTTGCAACAGGCGGATGAATTCGTCGGTTTCCTTTTCTTCGGGAACGATCGTCTTCAGCGTATCCAATTGCTTGTTCAGCGCGTCCATCTGTTGCGTCAATTCGCCCTTGCGCTGCTTGTACACCGAAAGCTGCTGAACTTCCTGATTCAGTTGCGCCCGCTCCTTGACCGCTTTGTCCACTTGGTCGCGCTCTTGCGCAACGGGCGAGAAGGGCACATAAATTCCAACAAGGACCAGAATGACCGCAATGGCGGCCGCCACCAGGCCCTGCATGATCACCGACATGTCGCGAAATGGATTTGCCATGGCGCTGCCCCCTTATCCTTTCTTCGCCGGTGCGGCGGCGGATTGCCCAGGAGTGCTCGCCGGTTTGGCTTGCCCCGCCGGAGTTGGTCCGTTAGGAGCGATTTCGGCATTTAGCTTGAACGTAAAGGTCAGCACGCCAGTTGTCGCTCTCTCGTCCTGCTTGGATTCTTCAATTTCCACTTTCTGGAAATATCCGGATCGCTTCATCGCGGTAATAAAATTTGCGACAGAATTGATCGAGGCGCTTGAACCCTGCACATTCAACGTGTTTCCCTTGCGGCTCAGGTCCGTCAACCACAGGTTTTCCGTGCGGGCCACCGTGTTCGCGACCATATCCAGTAACTCTTGGCCGCCTGTACGGTCGCGTTGCAGCTTTTCAATCGTGTCCACGCGCAATTGAAGCGTCTTCTTTTGCCGGTCAAACTCTTCCACCTGCGCCTTGATCTGCTGCAGTTCCGTTTTTTGCGCGCGAAGCTGCTTGATCCGATCGTTTTCAACGCTCAGTTGTTTCTGCCAGGAAAGGTAGATGTAGCCAAGAACGAGTCCGCCGAGCACAAGACCCGCTCCCACGAACACGATGGGAAGCGCTGCGCCCGTATCTACCGGGCGGCGGGACGCCTTTGGCCGTATTTGTCCTAAAAGGTTTATGCGGATCATGGCTAGTCGAAGCTCCTCAATGCCAGGCCTACCGCAATCGCCAGCCGCGGTGCCATATCGCGGATCTGGTTTTCACTGTGCTTGCCCGGGTTGATCAGCACCTTACGAAACGGATTCAACTCTTCCACCGGCATCGCGAATTCCTCGCGCAGCAGGTCTACCAGGCCCGGCACACGAGCCGTGCCTCCCGCTACCACGATGCGCTGGATATTTTCCCCGCTCGCGGTTGCGCGGAAGAAGTCGAAGGTTTTCTGAATTTCGAGCGTCAATATATCTGAAACGCTCCGCAAAATCTGCTGTCTTTGCTCGTCCGTCACGCTGGGCAAAGTCTCGCCCTTCTTCAGGCGCTCGGCGTCCTCGAAGCTCAGGTCCAATTCCTTTTGCAGCGCGTCTGTGTATTGATTGCCGCCCACGCTTACGTCGCGCGTAAACAACGGAATACCGCCGCGCACGATATTGATGTTCATCACGCTCGCGCCGATATTCAGCAGCGCCACGGTTTGCCCTGCGTCTGGTTCGTAGTTAATTTCGAAGCAGTTCTGCAAGCCGAACGCGTCAATGTCCACAACGACGGGCGTCTTGCCAGCCTGCGCCAGAACGTTCGTGTGATTCAGAATCTTGTCTTTTTTCACCGCAACCAGCAGAACGTCCATTTGCGCGTCCATGGACTCGAGCAACTGATAGCTCAGGTTCACGTCCGCAATGTCGAAAGGAATATGCTGGCTGGCTTCCGAAGGAATCCTGTCATACAGCTCTTCTTCGGACATCAGCGGCAGTGGCACTCGCTTCACGATTACAGAATGTCCCGAAACCGAGGTCGCCACGTTCTTCGTTTTCACATGTTCGTTGTCGAAGATTCGGCTGATCGCGTTGGCAACCTGCGGCGCGTCCATGATCGCGCCATCAACGACCGTATCCTGGGCCAGCGATTCCATGCCGAAGCTGACCAGTTCGTAGCCAGCCTTCGTGGATTTCAATTCGACTGCCTTAATCGAACTCGAACCGATATCGAGCCCGACCAGCTGCCTGCTTTTTCTGCCGCCAAGTAACCCCATATCGCAGCCCCTCTTTAGAACTGAACCCTTTTGCCACCGCTGCTTAACGCCGACGCGAATGCACCTGGCTCATCTTGCGTTCCATCCAGCGGTCGAGGATCGTCTTCCGAAGTTTCCAACGATTTCCGAGTTTGAACGCGGGTATTTCGCCCTCGGTGATGTAACGGTACAGGGTATCCGGGGATATTCCCAGATATTGAGACGCCTGTCGTACGTTCATCACTTCGCGCGATTCACTCACGAGGAACGCCACCCTGGCGCCCGAACAGCGCCAAAAACTCTTCAGACCACTTCGCACTCCAACTTGCGCTGCGGACTCCACGGAGTGCTGCCGTGCAAGCGTTATGACATTCGCAAGCTCACAGCGTCAAGCGGTTCTCGCCCGAAGTTGTCCTAAGAACACAGGCAATCTCCGGCATTTTTCGGGTTTTGCCAGCAAGGCACTCCACTAATAGACACGCAGCCCTGCCGATGCACAACCTGTTGCGCTTTTTGACGAAAAAGAGCCTGTACAAAAGGACAGTTATTCTTTGCTCTCACTCTACATCCAGAAACCCGTCAAATCCATTCCTTTCAATTGCCATGGACGCGTTCCCTGCGCGGCGTATAATTCCGCCGCGCTCATCGCGCTGTCAAGGAAACCTTCATGTCAATTCGCAAAACGCTTGTACTACTGGTTGGTATTACTATTGTTTTAGGACTCGCTGTCGCTGCGCACACCCCAAAGCTGGACCCGCCCGGATTCCTGTTCATTGCAAATCAGTTCGAACACACAGCCCTACTGTTGGATTTGCGTACGAAGTCAGTTATTTCGCGTGTGGAAGTCGGTGTAAACGGCCATGAAGTCGTCGTCTCACCCGATGGTCACTTCGGCTACGTTCCGATCTATGGAAACTCAGGCGTCGGAAAGCCCGGAACCGATGGCGACCGCATTGACATTATTGATTTGCAAGAGCACAAGCTCGCCGGCAGCATTGCGCTCGGCAAGCCGGTTCGCCCTCACTGCGCAAAATTCGGCCCCGACGGCTTTCTCTATGTAAGCGCCGAGCTGGCGCAGGCCATCTATGTTGTTGATGTAAACGCCAGGAAGGTCGTAGGAGAAATTCCCACCGGCGCCATCGAGTCGCACATGTTCGTTCTATCACCCGACGGCAAGCGCGCTTACACCTCAAATGTCCACGCCGGCAGTGTTAGCGTCCTCGACCTGGAAAAGCGCGCACTCATCACCGTAATTCCCGTGTCCAAGATTGTTCAGCGCATTTCGATGACTGCCGACGGCAAACGAGTCTTTGCGCACGACCAAGCCGAGCCGCGCATCGCCGTCATTGATACCGCAACCAACAAGATATCCGGCTGGATCCCTCTCCCCGCAACGGTCTATTCCTCCGCACCTCTCCCGGACGGCCACACCATGGTTGCCTCTTCGCCTTCTGGTAAACTCTTCTCCATTGATTTGGGTAATTTGCAGAAAACCGGCGAGTCCGACGCCTGCGCCGCGCTAGGTGAACTCGCCCTCACGTCCGACGGCAATCGCGCTTTCTTGACCTGCCCCGCAACGGGCCAACTTCTTGTTTACAACCCGCACAACGGCAAGCCCGATCCCGAAATCACGCTAACCAAAGGCGTTGACGGCATCCAATGGTTCCCCGCCATTAGATAGCTCTCACATGATCTCAACTTGAACAACTGCGCCCAAATCGTTTTACAAACCCAACGCCTTCCACATCGCCGCGACACGCGCCTTCGTCTCTTCATCCATCAAAATCTCATCCGGCCACGGCCGCGTAAAACCCTCGCTTGCCCATTTCCTCGTCGCATCAATCCCCATCTTCGATCCGTAGTCTTGCAAACGTGACGCATGATCCAACGTATCCATCGGCCCAAACGAAAACTGCACGTCTCGCTCCGGGTCCAGTGCGCAAAGCGCCTTCCACAGTACTTCGCTGTAATTGTGAATATCCACGTCGTGATCCACCACAACAATTACTTTCGTAAACATCGCCTGCCCCAGCGACCAAATCGCATTCATAATTTTCCGCGCGTGCCCGGGATATGACTTTCGAATCGCCACAATCATCAAATTGTGAAAAATTCCTTCCGCTGGCATTGCCACATCCACAATTTCCGGATACTGCATTTTCATCACCGGTAGAAATACACGCTCCACCGCATAACCCATGTAAAAATCTTCCTGCGGCGGCGGCCCCACAACTGTTGTCAGATAAATGGGATCCTTTTTGTGCGTCACGCACTCCACATGAAAAACCGGAAATTCCCCTTCGAGTGAATAAAATCCCGTGTGATCCCCAAACGGCCCTTCCGTCCGCATCTCACTCAAATTCACGTAGCCTTCGAGCACGATTTCCGCATTCGCCGGAACTTCCAGTTCGTTCGTCTCGCATGCCACCATCTCCACCGGCTCTTTCCGCAAAAATCCCGCGAACATCATTTCGTCCAGGTCCGGCGGGATCGGCAGCATGCCAGCAAGCGCTGTCGCCGGATCGGCACCAATTGCCACGCTCACCGAAATTCTTCCCTCCGGATTCTTTTCCTTTGCCCGGCGAAAATGCTCCGCTCCATGTTTCTGCGTTTGCCAATGCATGCCCGTCGTCCGTTCGTCATACACTTGCATGCGGTACATTCCAACGTTCCGCTTCCCGGTCTCCGGATTTTTCGTGAACACCAGGGGAAGTGTAATGAACCGCCCGCCGTCCTGCGGCCAGCATTTCAATATCGGAAAATCAAAAAGGTTTACGTCGCTTCCCTTCCGTATCACCTGCTTGCAGTCGCCGTCCTTCACACTCTTTGGGAAAAACGATCCAAGCTCCGCCAGCTTGGGCAGCATTTTGATTTTGTCGAATAGTCCCTGCGGCGATTTCGTATCCAGAAATCCGCGAATCCGCGCCGCGACTTCGTCCAATTCTTCCACTTCGAACGCCATTGCCATCCGCTTCACGCTGCCAAACGTATTCACCAGCAGCGGGTACCGCGACCCTTTCGGTTTTTCAAAAAGTAGAGCGGGCCCAACGCTATCAAGCTTGCGATTTTTAT
>Ga0137409_10002438_pt1 | contig 19919 bp, 12 predicted proteins | sample CZODoug1_16funga_FD_122059 | JGI IMG/M metagenome (GOLD analysis project Ga0137409, IMG submission 122059) | Vadose zone soil fungal communities from Angelo Coast Range Reserve, California, USA - CZODoug1_16fungal (Hybrid Assembly) | ecosystem: Environmental > Terrestrial > Soil > Vadose zone... | reverse complement strand
AAGGTGCTGCTGCCGTTCCCGCCCGCCCCCGAGGATCTCGCGTCGCTCAGCGAGCTCGCGCCCGAGGTGGATTGGCACGTACCGCAGCGCGGCAGCAAGGCGCAGCTTGCCGAGCTCGCGGACCAAAACGCGCGCCACCTGCTGGACAGCTTGAAGATCGAAAGCTTCGACATCGACGAGCGGGCGGCGGACCCGGTGTTCGCGCTGGGGCGCGACCTCGGGCTCGCGGTAGTGCCGCGCGCGTTCGTGTGCATCGATATCTCCACCAACCAGGGCCGCGATACGGTGGGCTCGCTCGTCTGGTTCGAGGGAGGAAGGCCCAAGAAGGCGGAGTATCGGCGGTTCAAGATCCGGGGCGCGCCCCAGGACGATTTCGCCGCGGTGCACGAGGTCGTGACGCGCTACCTCACGCGGCGGATCGCCGAGGACAAGCCGCTCCCCGACCTCATGGTCATCGACGGGGGGAAGGGCCAGCTCGGCGCGGCGCTCGATGCGGCCCGCGCCGCCGGGCGCGAGCAGCTGCCGATCGTGAGCCTCGCGAAGCGCGAGGAAGAGATCTTCCTGCCGGGCCGCACCGAGCCGCTCACCCTGTCGCGACGCAGCCCGTCGCTCAAGCTGCTGCAACGGGCCCGCGACGAGGCGCACCGCTTCGCGGTCAGCTACAGCCGCCACCGCCGCGCCCGGCGCACCATTACGTCGGAGCTGCTGGCGATACCGGGCATCGGGCCTGGGCGGCGGCGCGCGCTGCTCGAGCGGTTCGGCTCGCTCGCGGGCGTGAAGACGGCGACGCCCGCCGAGATCGCATCGCTGCCTGGATTCTCGAGCAAGCTGGCGGAGCGCATTCTGGATCGCCTACGTGCCGGTGTGTGAGCCCGCGGCTCAAGCCGCGACTCGGCGGGTACCGCTGAAGCGGCAGGGCCGCGTCAGTTCACTCCCCTTGTCCCTGATGGGTTGCGTGCGCGCGTGTGAGCCCGCGGCTCAAGCCGCGACTCGGCGCGTAGCGCTGAAGCGGCAGGGCCGCGTCAGTTCACTGACACGTGCCGAGTCGCGAGTTCACTCGCGGACTATCCCGGCGTGCACCCCGTGACCTTCCCCTTGTCCCTGATGGGTTGCGTGCGCGCGTGTGAGCCCGCGGCTCAAGCCGCGACTCGGCGCGTAGCGCTGAAGCGGCAGGGCCGCGTCAGTTCACTGACACGTGCCGAGTCGCGAGTTCACTCGCGGACTATCCCGGCGTGCACCCCGTGACCTTCCCCTTGTCCCTGATGGGTTGCATGCGCGCGTGTGAGCCCGCGGCTCAAGCCGCGACTCGGCGCGTACCGCTGAAGCGGCAGGGCCGCGTCAGTTCACTGACACGTGCCGAGCCGCGAGTTCACTCGCGCACCATGGCGGCTTGACGGTGGCGGCTCTCCCCTGGTCGCTCGAATGCTCCGGTTGCGGAGCGACCCGCAGCGCGGACGGGCTGCCCGGCGTGTGCGCCTGCGGCCAGCCGTACCTCGTCCGCTACCGCGCGACACCGGCGCCCGAGGCCAGAGCGCTGCTGCCGGAGCGTCCCTGGACCATGTGGCGCTACCGGGAGTGGCTGCCGCTCGCCGCAGGCGAAGCGCCGGTCACCCTAGGAGAGGGCGGAACGCCGCTGCTCGAGGTGTCACGGCTCGCCGCGAAGCACGGCTTTCGCGACTTACGGGTGAAGGAAGAGGGAGCGAACCCCACCGGCTCGTTCAAGGCCCGCGGACTCGCCGCCGCCGTGACCCGTGCCGCCCTCGCCGGGGCCCGGCGCTTCGTCGTGCCCACGGCCGGCAACGCCGGTGTGGCGCTCGCGGCATACGCCGCGCGCGCCGGCCTCGCGGCGCGGGTGTACGCGCCGGCCACCACGCCGCCGACGATCCTCGGCCAGATCCGGAGCTTCGGTGGCGACCTGGTGCTCGTGGACGGTCATATCGGAGACTGCGGCAGAGCGGCGCGCGCCTACGCCGCGGAGACCGGTGCCGTGGACGTGTCGACCTTGCGGGAGCCCTACCGCATCGAGGGTAAAAAAACTCTCGGGCTCGAGCTCGCGGAGCAGTTCGGCTGGACCCTGCCTGATGCGATCGTGTACCCGACCGGCGGCGGCACGGGACTGATCGGGATGTGGAAGGCGTTCGCGGAGCTCACCCACGCCGGCTGGCTGAAAGGAAAGCCGCCCCGCCTGTACAGCGTGCAGGCCGCGGGGTGCGCGCCCGTCGTCAGGGGGTTCGAGGCCGGAGCGGACGAGTGCGCGCCCTGGCCCGACCCGCGGACGATCGCCGCGGGGCTGCGGGTTCCCGCCCCATTGGGAGATCGTCTGATGCTCCGAGCGCTGCGGGAGAGTGGCGGTGGGGCGGTGGCCGTGACGGACGCGCTCCTGGCTGCGGCGGCCCGCGACCTGCAGACCCTCGAGGGCATCGATGCCGCTCCGGAGGGCGGGGCCTCGCTCGCGGGAGCCATCGAGCTCAAAGGGCGGGGGATGCTCCACCCGGACGATCGGGTGGTGATCTTCAATACCGGCGCCGGGTGGCTCTACCGGGCCTAACCCGTTTATATTCCATGGCTTGAGACGTATGCGCATCGCGATCCTAGACCCAGCGGCCGGTATCTCCGGCGACATGACCCTGGGGGCGCTCCTCGCCCTCGGCGTGCCGCAGACGTGGCTCGAGGCGCTGCCGGGTCGGTTGGGTCTCGAAGGTGTGGGAGTCACGGTTCGGAACGCCGTCCGGTGCGGCCTGGGGTGCAAGCAGGTCGAGTTCACGATCCCCGAGCAGCCGCACGGACGGCACGTGGGAGAGCTGGTGCGACTCGTCGAGCGAGCACCGGTGTCCGATTGGGTGAGGGAGCGCGCGGTACGCGCGTTCCAGCTTGTCGGCGACGCCGAGGGACGTGTGCACGGCGTCGCGCCCGAGAAGGTGCATCTGCACGAGGTCGGGGCAGTGGATGCCGTGCTCGACATCGTGGGCGCGATCGAGGGGTTCGAGCAGCTCGGAGTGGCAGCGGTGTACGCATGGCCCGTCGCTGTGGGAAACGGATGGGTGCAGGCGGAGCACGGCCAACTACCGGTCCCGGCGCCGGCCACCGCGATCCTGTTGGAAGGAGTCGAGCTGGCGACGGGCGGCCCGGTGGAAGGGGAAGCCACGACACCCACCGGGGCCGCGCTGGTGCGCGTGCTCGCGGCGGGTCCACCCCCGAGACAGTGGCGCATGGTGAAAGGCGGGTGGGGTGCGGGGCAGCGGAACCCCAAGCACTATCCCAACGCGTTGCGGATCCTCCTCGCCGAGCAGGCGGCGGAGGCCGGCCGCGTCGCGCTGCTGGCCACCGACCTGGACGACATGAGCCCGGAGTACGTGGAGCCGTTACGGCAGGCGCTGGTTGCCGCCGGGGCGCTCGACGTGCAAACTTGGCCCGTCCAGATGAAGAAGGGACGCTCCGGGTTCCGCGTCGAGGTCGTGGCGCCCGAAGAGCTGGCAGAACCCGTGACAGCCGCGCTGTTCCGGCACAGCACCACGGCGGGGGTCCGTCGCTGGGTGGCGGAGCGGGCGACGCTGGCCCGCCGCCAGGTGACCGTCCAGCTCACGCCCGACGTCGCCGTGCGGGTGAAGGTCTTGGAGCAGCCGGACGCGGAGGGTGTGAGGGTCAAACCGGAGTACGACGATGTTCTCGCGGCGGCCCGCGCGCTTGGCCGGCCGCCGCTCGAGGTCGCCCGCGTCGCCCAGCGCGACGCCGAGGCGCTGATGGCCAAATCCAAGGAGTGAGCATGACCGTGAAGCCTCACGCCGCCATTCTCGCGTGTCTGTGTCTCGCCGCTTCGGCTCCGGCCGCCCTGCGGGCGCAGGGTGGTCTCGGCTTCCTTCCGGCGGGATGCGGGATCAAGCCGAACAACAAGCTGGTGAACAATGGGATGGAATCGCTCAGGACCGCGACGAACACCAAGTTCGCGGACCAGCGCACCAAGGCGCTCAAGGACGCGGGGCGCGACCTGACGCAAGCCGTCGGCTCCGATGGTCAGGACAAGAACCCGGCCGCCTGGTACTACCTGGGGCGCTATTACCTGGTGACCGGCGACCTGGGAAGCGCGGACTCATCCTTTACGAAGGCCTTGGCCCTGGCACCGCAGTGCAAGGAGGACATCGGGTTGTACCGGCGCCAGGCCTGGGTGCCGGTCTTCAACATCGCCGCGGCGGCGTGGCAGGCGGGGAGCATCGACTCGGCGATCGCGGAGTTTCGGCGTGCCAACCAGATCTACCGGGACGAGCCGTTGGGCTTCATCTACCTCGCGAACCTGTTCGTCACTCATAGCGAGCCCGATTCGACGCTCAAGGGGAGGGATGCCGCCAAATACCGCGCGGATTCGCTCCTCTATGCGACGCGCATGGACTCGGCGGCGAAGTACTTCCGACAGGCCGTGCCGGCCGCATCTGATCCAAAGTACGCGAACGAACGACGGGAAGCGTGGCTGAATGTCGCCCGCGTATATCACAGCGAGAAACGCTACGACGAGGCCAGTGCGGCCTACAAGGAGTTCCTCGCCGCGTATCCCCACGACGTGCAGGCGACGGCGAATCTGGCGGAGCTGTATCTGCGCGCAAACCAGCGCGATTCCGCCATGGCGTTGTATGCGGCCATCACGGCGCACGCGGACTCGGCCAGTGCCGATGATCTGTTCGGCGCCGCTGGCTCCGTGTTGGGCGCGATCCCGTCGACGCCTGACACGACCGAGCTCGATGCCGCGTGTGGAAAGGCCTTGAAGAGGAAGACCCCCGCCACGCTCACGCCGCGTCAGATCGCGGCGCGGTGCCAAGCCGCGGCGGTCGATACGATGAAGCAATTCCACGCGCTGGCCGACCCGCTGTACCGCCTGGGCGTCCAGACGTACCAAGCGGGTTTGGGCAAGAACCCGTTCTATCGCGACGCGCTGTATAACCTGACCGGCATCTCGTTCATGCTCAACGACACCGCCAGAGTGCTGCAGCTCGCCCAGCGACTGTACGCGGTGGATCCCATGAACCGGCTGACGCTCGCCAAGGTCGCGGGCGCCTGGCAACTCGTGGGCAAGAAGGACTCAGCACTGTACTACATCACCTTGGCGGACTCGCTCCCCGTCGAAATCACGGTAGGAAAATTCGTCACGAACGAGCAGGGCGCCGCCGTGGAAGGCTTGTTCACGAACTTCCACTCCAAGCGATCCCCGCCGGTCAAGGTCACGTTCGAGCTGGTGGACGGCAAAGGCAACGTCGTTGCATCGCTGCTACAGGACGCGCCTGCGGTCGATGCAGGGGGCAACCAATCGTTCAAGGTGAAAACGGATCAGAAGGGGGTCCTGGCCTGGCGGTACAAGCGATCGTAGGGCTGGGATTGATAAAGTGGCCTAATGTCGGCACAATTCCTGCCGAGTTAGGCGCTTCGCGGGCGTAATTCAGGGGTAGAATGCCAGCTTCCCAAGCTGGACGTCACGGGTTCGAATCCCGTCGCCCGCTCTGCATGCCGTCCCCCACGCCGCACCGTCCCGCGGGCGAGGATGGTACTCGCTCGAGCCCGTCCCTCGTGTCCTCGCACGATTGGACCGAACGGATCCGGGCGGGGGACGAGGCCGCGTTCGAGGCGATGTTCCGGACGCACTACGACGGACTGTGCCGCTACATCGCCACCTACCTGGGTAGCCGCGACACCGCCGAAGACGTGGTCCAAGGTGTGTTCGCGCGGATCTGGGAAGACCGCGCGCATTGGGTGGTCGCCGACCTGCGGCATTACCTCTACGCGGCCGTCCGGCGCCGCGCGATCAGCCAGTTCCGGCGTGCCGCCGTCCGACGTCGGGCCGCGCCGCTGCTCGCGCTAGAAGGAGCCGCTGGCGCCGCCGCAGCGCCGCCCGACGCCGACTTCGAGGCCGAGGAGCTACGGCAGCGTCTCGAGCGGGCGCTCACCGCTCTCCCCCCCCGCACCCGCGCCGCGTTCGTCTTGAGCCGCCGTGAGGGCTTGAGCTACGCCGACGTAGCCTCGCGGATGGCCATCTCTCCGAAGACGATCGGGGTGCACATCAGCAGAGCGCTCACCATCCTGCGAAAAGCCCTGCTGCCCTCCTAGGTAAGTACGCCGCCTCGCTGCGGCGTCATACGGTCATGTCGATGCCTCGCCGTGCATGGATGACGCTCGTCGTCAGTGTGTCCTGCTCCTTCGCAGGCACGCCCGAGTCATCGCGCCCCAGTTGGCAGCTCGTATGGCACGACGAGTTCGATGGCGCGGCCCTCGATGCCGGGAGATGGGTTCGGGAGACCGGGGGCGGCGGCTGGGGGAACGGCGAGCTCGAGTTCTACACCGATCGCACCGACAACGCGCGTCTCGAAGGCGGCAATCTGATCATCGCGGCCCGCCGTGAGACGTTCGGCAACCGTGACTACACGTCCGCGCGATTGAAGACCCAAGGTTTGGGCTCATGGCGGTACGGCCGCATGGAGGCACGGATTCAGATCCCGGGCGGGCAGGGCCTGTGGCCCGCGTTCTGGATGCTGGGCGACAACTGCGGCACGGTCGACTGGCCTGCGTGCGGCGAGATCGACATCATGGAGAACATCGGCAGGGAGCCCCGCCGGGTGCACGGTACCGTGCATGGCCCCGGCTATTCCGGTGCACAGGGCGTCACGAGCACGTATGAGCTGAGCACTGGTGCGTTCGCCGACAGTTTTCACGTCTATGCCGTCGAGTGGGAGCCGGGGGCGATTCGATGGTACGTAGACGATACGCTGTACAAGACCACCACGACGCGGGATGTGCCCGGGCAGTGGGTCTTCGATCACCCGTTCTTCATCATTCTGAACGTGGCGGTCGGTGGGTACTGGCCCGGCGGTCCGGATAAGACGACGGTCTTCCCGCAAACGATGCGCGTGGACTATGTCCGCGTGTTCGAGACGACGGGCGGGGGAAGAGTAGGGGGAGCCCTCTCGCCAGGCGTAGGGCCGCCGCGCGAGACGGTGGACGTGTGGACGACACACGCGCTCGAGAACGTCTTTCGCGACGCGACGCCGCCCATCGACGCACTCACTGCGATACACCTCGCCGCCGCACGCGGCGAGACCGAATCGGCGCAGATCGTCTTGCGTGCGCGTGGTGCCTGTCTCGACTCGGTTCACCTCGTGCCTTCCCGACTCGCCGGAAGGAGGGGTCGCCGGCTTGGCAGCGGCGCGGTCCGCACCGATTGGGTCGGGTACGTCAGATTGACCCGCAATTCCGACAGTACACCCGCCCGCGAGCTCGCGCGCCGCGCGCCCGACGACTTCCCCGATCCGTTGCTCGACGATACGACTGTCACCGTGTGCGCCGGATCCACCCAACCCGCGCTCGTGCGCGTGGCGATTCCCCGCGAGGCGGAGCCGGGTGTCTACGACGGCGCCATTGCGCTTCGAGCCGGTGCAACGCTGCTGCGTAACGTCCGGCTCACGGTCGATGTGTTGCCGGTGACGTTGCCCCGGATGCCGTCGCTCAGGGTCACGAACTGGTTCAGCGCGCAGGCGATCGCCCAGCAGCATCGCGTCCAGGAATGGAGCGATGCGCATTGGAGGCTGCTCCGGGCCTATGCGGATGACATGCGGGCGCATGGCCAGACGATGTTCCAGACCGATCTGGAGCTGATTCACGTCCGGCGGGAGCCCAACGGCTCCTACACGTTCGACTACACCCTGTTCGACCGCTGGGTGCGGCTGTTTCTGTCACGGGGCTTCAGCGACATAGAGCTGATGCATGTGGGGCGGCGAACGACACCGTGGGCATGGACCAACCCGTTCGAGCCGTCGCCACGTCCCGCCACGTCCTCGACCACCGGCGACACCACGGACATCCCGCTGGAAGCGTTCCTGGCCGGTCTCCAGCGCCATCTGGTCGAGCACGGGTGGGTCGAGCATGCGGTCTTGCACGTTGCCGACGAGCCAATCCCGGAGAACGTCGAGTCCTGGCGCGCGCTGTCCCGCCGCGTGCGCGCCGCGGCTCCCCGCTTGACCCGGATCGAAGCCATCCAGGCCCCGGATTTCGACGGCGACCTCGAGATCTGGGTGGCCGAGGAGAGCTGTCTGGAGCGGTGGTACGACCGATATCGAGCCCGGCAGCACGCGGGAGGGATGGAGCTGTGGCTCTACACGTCGTGGCTGCCCCAGGGAGCCTACACCAATCGGCTGATCGACTACCCCCTCCTTAAGACCCGTCTGCTGCCGTGGGTGGCCATGCGGTACGAAGCAACCGGGTTCTTGCACTGGGGTTTGAATCAATGGCCCGGCGATCTCGATCCCAACAAGGGTCTGTTTGCCCCCGGCGATGACTTCATCGTCTACCCGGGGCGAGACGGACCGCGCTCCAGTCTACGGTGGGAGGCATTCCGGGACGGGGTCGAAGATCAGGCCCTGTTCGCCCTGTGGCGGCGGCGCGATCCGGCGGCGGCGCTGGCCGCCGTGCGCGAAGTGGTTCCAGCGATGACCACGTACCCTCGCGATCCCGCCATCCTCCTCGCCGTACGCCAGCGGGCCTTGACCGCGCTCTCGAGTAAGTAAGCGCTCCCCTTGCGGCGTCATAAGGATGATGCCGCTTCCCCCGCCCACTATCGACCTCGGCGCGCTCGCCCGCTATCTCGACGGGACGATCGGCCCCGAAGACCGTGCCGCCGTCGAGGCGTGGATCGGAGCGGATCCCGCGCGCCGGGCCGCCGTCGCGACGCTGCAAGCGGCCTGGGACAGGGACGCTCGGCGCCTGGGCGCACCGTACGACGTGGACGCGGCCTGGAGCCGGTTCGAGACCCGGTATCGCCGGCCCAAGCGATCGGGACGCTGGAGCATCGCGATTGCGGCCGGGATCGTCGCCGCCGTGATCGGTGCCGGCGCGGCCTGGTGGCTCGATCGCGACGCCCGAGCGGTGGCCCAGGCCCCGGCGATGCGCGAGTACGCGACCCCTCGGGGGCGGCGCGCCATCCTCCGGCTACTCGACGGCACGGAAATCACCCTCAACGCGGACTCGAGGCTTCGGGCACCGGTCAGCTTTGCGGCCCGCCAGCGGGACGTGTACCTGGAAGGGGAAGCGTACTTCCGGGTCGTGCACGACGCCGCCCGGCCGTTTGTCGTGCACACCGCGGGCGGCGCGATCCGCGACATCGGGACCGCGTTCGGCGTGCGGGCCTACAGCGACGCGGCACGCGAGCGTGTCGCGGTCGTCGAAGGAGCGGTCGCCGTGACCGGGACCCCGCTCCGGGCGGGTCAGGTCGCGACCCGGTTGCGGAGCGGCGCCGTGCGCCTGCTGCGTGGCGCCAAGGTAGCCGACGAGGTCGCGTGGACCCGGGGGCGCCTGGTGTTCGCCAGCGTGCCGCTCGGGGAGGCCGCTGAAGCGCTCAGCCGCTGGTACGACCTCGACGTCCGGGTCGCGGATCCCGAGCTCTCCGGCCGACCGGTGACCGGGTCGTATGGCGACGAGCCGGCTTTGCAGGTTCTCACCCTCATTACCGCGGCCGTCGGCGCCCGCTACGAGTGGCAGGGCCGCACGGTGACCATCTCAACGACTCAAAGGGCACGCTAGCGAGAACGGGAGGCCGAGCATGTACATCGGAGCGAACGCACGGGCACAGTGGGGCGCGGTCGTCGCCCTCGTCGTGGGAATGACCACCGCCGGCGCGATCGGCGTGGCGCCAGCCCAGGCCGTGATCGAGAACGTCGAGCTCGCCGCCGCCGGGCCGCGGTTCCTCGCCTTCGGGCCCAGCCGCTCGCGCGACGCTGCGCCGCGGTGGAGGGACGCGAGTAACGCCGCGGTGTTCCGGAAGGCCATCTCGGTCGACCTGAAGGACGTACCGCTCGGCGAAGCGCTATCCACCATCGCACAACAGGCAGGTCTGCGGCTCACCTACAGCGCGGCCGTCGTGCCGCTGGACGCGCGGGTGACGTTCAGCGCGTCGCATCTGACGGTCGGCGCCGTGTTGAGCGCGGTGCTGTACGACGCCGGTGTGGATGTGCTGCTCACGTCCAACGGACAGGCGGCGCTCGTCAAACGCGGCGCGCTGGACGGATTCCAGGGGGGTACGGTGACCGGGCGGGTCACCGACTCCTTGAGCGGGCAAGGGATCGCGGTCGCGACCGTCACGGTGGTGGGCACGGGGCTCAGCGCCCGGTCCGGGGACGATGGCAGGTATCGCATCGTCGACGTCCCGGTGGGCGAGCACACGGTCAGAGTCGTGCGGATCGGGTACTCCTCGATCACGAAGCCGGTCACCGTGCTCCCGGCTCAAGAGGCCACGGTCGACTTTGCGTTGACGCCGCACGCCACCCAGCTCGAGGAAGTGGTGGCGATCGGATACGGGTCAACAGAGCGCCGCGACCTGACCGGGGCGGTGTCATCGGTTACGGCGGAGCAGATCGGCTCGGCGCCGATCACCTCGGTCGACCAGGCGCTGCTGGGACGAGCGGCGGGCGTGCAGGTGGTCACGTCCAGCGGGCAGCCCGGGGCGGGGGTGATGGTGCGGATTCGCGGCGGCAACTCGATTTCCGCTAGAAACGATCCCCTCTACGTGGTTGACGGTGTGCCACTCACCACCAATCTCGATGACGGAACGCCGGGGACGCTGCTCGGGGAAGGGATGCGGGGGTTGAATCCGATCTCCGCCCTGAACCCGGACGACATCGCCTCGATCGAGATCCTCAAGGATGCGTCGGCGGGTGCGATTTATGGGGCGCGAGCCGCCAACGGCGTGGTGCTGATCACCACCAAGCACGGGGGCCCGGGCCAGAGTGCCGTCTCGTTCGGATCGTACTACGCCATTCAGGACGTGCGGCGCACGCTGCCCGTGCTCGATGCGGCGCAGTTCGCCCAGATGGTGAACACCGCGTACGTGAATGCGGGACAACCCGCGTTCTACACGCCCGCCGAAATCGCAAGCTTCGGTAAGGGGACGGATTGGCAAAGCGCGATTTTCCGGACGGCGCCGCTGCGCAGTTATGACCTCTCGTTCTCCGGCGGCGACGCCGACACCAAGTACTACATCTCCGGAGGCCTGCTGCAAAACGACGGCGTGGTCATCGGCTCCGACCTGAGCCGCGGGTCCTTCCGACTCAACTTCGATCGCAACGTGAGCAGCAAGTTCCGGGTCGGGAACCGCCTGTCCTTGAGTCGCTCGCACGCGCATGTGCTCCCCAACGGCGGGGCGGCGTCGGTGATGCTGGATGCCCTGACGGCGCCCCCCACTCTTCCCGTCACGGTGACGGGCGGCGAGTACTTCACGGGGGTCAACCCCCTTACCGGGCGACCGTTCCCGAATCCCGTCGCCACGGCGCTGGTGATCACCAACCAAGAGCGCGATAACCGCGTGATCGGGAACGCCTTCGCCGAGTACGACATCCGGAACGGGCTCACGTTCCGGAGTATCGTGGGGGTAGACTTCTTGAACTCGGTGCAGGACTACTACTCACCCTCCACGGTGCTGCCGGGGCTCAACAGCGGCGGCGAGGGGCAGCGCGGGGAGTCCGAGACCTTCAGCTGGACCTTCGAGAACACGCTGCAGTACCGGCACCGGTTCGGCGAGCTGCACAGCCTCGACGTGGTGGGCGGAACGACCATGCAGCGCTCGAACACGGCGCAGATCGCGGGGGCGGCGATGACGTTCCTGACCGACGCGCTCGGGGTCAACGGCCTGAATACGGCGCAGACGTTCCGCAACGTGTCGACACCCGCGCCCCACTCGTCTCTCCTCTCGTACTACTCGCGGGTGCGCTGGGGCATCGCCGACAAGTATCTGTTTACCGTGTCGGCGCGTCTGGACGGCTCGTCCAGGTTCGGCGCAGACCATCGGTATGGGTTTTTCCCGTCCGCAGCGTTCGCCTGGCGCGCCTCGGACGAGGCGTTCGTCAAGCGGCTCGGCGTGTTCGACGATCTCAAGTTGCGCGCCAGCTACGGTCGCACGGGGAACCAGGACATCGGGAACTACACCTCGCTCGCCCTGCTTACCAACACCGTCAACGTGTTCGGCGGCGTGCGTGGGATCGGCTTCGCGCCATACACACTCGCCAACCCCAACCTCAAGTGGGAAACCACCGACGGGATCGACCTCGGTGTCGACGCCGCGCTGTTCCAGAGCCGCCTGTCCCTCACCGCGGACTATTACTACAAGAAGACACGCGACCTGCTCTATTACGTATCCGTTCCCGCCACCACGGGATTCAGCACGTCGCTCCAGAACATCGGTAGCCTGCAGAATCGCGGCTTCGAGCTGAGCATCAGCACCACGAATCTCACGGGCGCGTTCGGCTGGCAGACGACGCTGAACCTCGCGCTCAATCGCAACAAGGTGCTGGACCTCGGGCCCGATTCGATCGTCGTCGGGGCGTACTGCTGCGTCGGTGGCGGGGCGCACCAGAACCCGACAGTTCTTAAAGTGGGGGAGCCGATCAATTCCTTCTACGGCTGGGTGTACGACGGCCTCGCGCCCGATAGTCTGGGCAACCTGCGGCCGGTCTACAAGGATTTTGACGGCGATGGAGACGACCACAGTTCGGGCGACCGGAGGATCCTTGGGAACGCCGAGCCGAAGTACACCGGCGGACTGAACAATCGGTTCACCTTCCGCAACTTCGAGTTGTCCATGTTCCTGCAATGGTCGGTGGGGAACAAGATCTACAACATCAACCGGTCGCTGCTCACGGCCGCGGGAGGGACCGCGAACCAATTGCACGACGTGACCACCGGCGGGCGCGGGATTCCCGACCCCAAGATCGGCAACACGTTCGAGAGCACGGAGTCCAACCTGTTCGTCGAGGATGGCTCGTACCTGCGCGGCAAGAACCTCCGGCTCGGCTACAACGTCCCCGCCGCCTGGCTGGACGCGATGCATCTGAAGGGCATGACGCGGCTGCAATTGTACGTCAGCGCGCAAAACTTCTTCACCGTCACGAACTACACCGGCTACGACCCGGAAATCAGCGAGTACGCCTCGACGAACCTGGCGCAGGGGATCGACTTCGGAACGTACCCGCAGGTGCGGCAGATCACGTTCGGCTTCACGGCCGGCTTCTAGGCGAAACGGAGCCATCATATGCGACGGACCAATCGATTCTCGGTGCTCGGCGCGCTGGCGGCGCTCGTGTTCGCGACGTCGTGTGACAGCTTCCTGGACCCGAGCCCATCCGACGTACTCACGCCGGAGAACTTCTACAAGACCTCGTCGGACGCGGTCGCGGCGACCAATGCCGTGTACGAGTCGACCAGATGGTCGTACTGGCTGGGGTTCTGGTACATCTCGGACATCGCCACCGACGACGTCATGACGGGTCCGCGGTTCGGCGCGGACGGGCACCGGATGAGCGACTACATCTTCGACTCCGGCGACTGGCCCTTGGGCGACATGTGGGGCAGCGCGTACTGGATCATCAACCGCGCCAACACGGTGCTCGATCGGGTGCCCGGCATCACCATGGATCCGACGCTGCGCGACCGCCTCCTCAACGAGGCGCGCTTCCTGCGGGCCAACGCATACTTCAACCTGGTGCGCTCGTTCGGCGACGTGCCGCTGCTCGAGCACGAGGTGAAATCGCTGGACGGGGTCCGAGTCTCACGCACGGCGGCGGCGGACGTGTACGCCCTCATTGTGAGTGACTTGCAGCAGGCCGTGGCGGGCCTGCCCCCGTCCTACACGGGAAGTGACATCGGCCGCGTGACGAGCGGCGCCGCCCAGGCGATGCTCGCCAAAGTGTACCTGACCCGCCAGGACTGGGCCAACGCGGCGCAAACGGCCGGCCAGCTGATCGCCACCAACCGCTATGAGCTGCTTCCCAACTGGAGGGACTGCTTCAAGATCGCGACGGAGATCGTCAATAAGGAGAGCATCTTCGAGGTCAACTACGACGGCCTGCTCGATCCGGGCGCCGGCAGCGTGCATACGCTGTTCAGCCTGCCGGCCGATTTTCCCGGCGGGGACGCCTACGGACTCATGACCGTCGCACCGTCGCTCGCGGGTCTGTTCGCCGCGTCCGACACCCGTGGTTTGGGCGGGACATTCATTACGTCGCCGTACGTCGATGCACTCGGAGACACCGCCACGTGGGCCGATCCACCGGCCACCCTCGGTCCCGCCTTCATCAAGTACTTGGACCAGACCGATTTCCAGAACATGCACCAACGGGCCTGGGTGAGGCAGGCGAATAACTGGATCGTGTTGCGCTACGCCGACGTGCTGCTCATGTATGCCGAAGCCGTGAACGAGGGTGGCGCTGCGGTCCCGGCCATGACCGCGGAGCAGGCGCTCAACGCGGTACGCACACGCGCCGGGATCGGCCCGGTCTCGGGGCTTTCGACCGCGGCGTTCCGGGACTCGGTGTGGCTGGAGCGGCGCCGCGAGTTCGTGTTCGAGGGGCAGCGCTGGTTCGATCTATCACGCTGGGGCGTGCTCGACAGCGTCATCACGGCCAAAACGACCGAGCTCGAGAACATCTCCCCGGGCGAGACGACCGTGCATGGCGCGCCCAATAACCTGCTGCCCCTCCCTCAGGCGGAGTTGAGCAAGAACCCGAACCTGACTCAAAACCCGGGTTGGAACTGATGCCGACACGGGCGGCGTGGGCGCTCGGCGCTATCGTGGCGTGCGGGCGTCCGGCGCCGGGGGAGCCGTCCCCCGGCCCGCCGCCACCGCAAGGGCCCGCCGCTCAGGTGTGGCTGACCACGGGCACCGGGTCGAAGCTCCTGTCCCGGGAGGCCGACGTCCATTTCGACTCCGGCGCCCCGCCGGCGACCCTGGTCCGGATCGTGGTCGACGAGGGGACGGCTTATCAGGAGATGGTGGGCTTCGGGGCCGCGATCACCGACGCGTCGGCGTGGCTGATTCAGAACCGCCTGACGGCCGCGCAACGCGAGGCCCTGCTGCAGGAGCTGTTCGGCCCCAGTCCTGGGCTGGGCCTGAGCTTCACCCGCCTCACCATGGGCGCCTCCGATTTCTCGCTGCATCAGTACAGTTACGACGACATGCCCGCGGGCCAGACCGATTCAGCGCTGGCGCACTTTTCGATCGATTCCAATCGTGCCTATGTCCTGCCGGTCGTGCAGCGCGCGCTGGCGATCAACCCGGGGCTCAAGATCATGTCGTCGCCCTGGAGCCCTCCGGGTTGGATGAAGACCACCGGCAGCCTGATTCAAGGGACGCTCCTCCCCGAGGCGTACGGACCCCTCGCCGAGTACTTCCGGCGCTACATCGAGGCGTATCGCGCCGAGGGGGTGCCCATCTACGCCATCACGGTGCAGAACGAGCCCCATTTCGAGCCGCCGACCTATCCGGGCATGCGGCTCGAGCCACCCGCCCGCGCTTGGTTCATCGGACAGTACCTCGGCCCCCTGTTCGCTCGGAGCGGTATCGGGACCGTTATCCTGGACTGGGACCACAACTGGGATGAGTACCAGTCGCCGCTCCAGGTGCTTGCCGACACCGCGGCGCCGCGCTACATCGCCGGGGTTGCGTGGCACTGCTACGGCGGGGATGTCTCCGCCCAGACCCTGGTGCACGACGCCCACCCGGAGAAGGACGCCTATTTCACCGAGTGCTCGGGCGGCGAGTGGGCGCCGAACTTCGCGGACAACCTGAAGTGGTTCACTCAAACGTTGATTATCGGAGCGACACGCGGTTGGGCGAAGGGGGTGCTTCTCTGGAATCTCGCGCTGGATGAGAACCATGGGCCGCATACGGGCGGCTGCGGCGACTGTCGTGGCGTGGTGACGATCGCTTCGGCCTCCGGGGCCGTGACGCGCAACGTGGAGTACTACGCCCTGGGGCATGCCAGCCGGTTCGTGCGGCCCGGCGCACGGCGTATCGCGTCGACCTCCGGCGTCGCCGGGCTCGAAACCGTGGCCTTCCGCAATGCCGACGATGGCTCCAAGGCACTGATCGTCGTCAATACGGAGACCCAGGACCGGGCCTTCACGGTGCTGTGGGATAACCAGTCCTTCCGCTACACTCTCCCAGCCGGCGCGGTGGTCACGTTCTTCTGGAGTTGACAGCCGCCCGCTGGCGCACCATTTCTAGCCTCCCATGCGTGCCGTCGCGCGCGTCGCCGTGCTCGCCCTTGCGACCGGTCTCCTCGGAGTCTCGCTCGCCGCTCAAGCGGGCTGGGCGCCACCCCGGCCTCCCTGCGAGCTCATACCCGGTAACTCTAAAGTTGACAAAGGGATGCAGGCGCTGCGCGGGGCGGCCGAGAAGCCCGACCAGCGCGACCCGCAGCTCGCCCAGGCAAAGAAGGCCCTGGGCGAAGCCATTGCCCAGGACAACCAGGGCGGGAACCCCGCCGCGTGGTACTACCTCGGCCGCTACTACTTCGTTGTCGGGGACGTGGCCGGCGCCGACACCGCGCTCGCGCGGGCGGCCGCGCTCGCGCCCAAGTGCTCTGAGGACATCGCCGCATACCGCGGCGAGCTGTGGACCAAGCTGCTGAACGACGGGCTCACGGCGTGGCAGGACGGCAAGCAGGATTCGGCACTTGGGCTGCTCCAGGTCGCCGCCCGCCTCGAGCCCCGCAATCCCAAGGCATTCGCGACCGTGGCCGCGCTGTACGCGAGCGCCGCCAACGACGATTCCGCCTTCGCCTACTACCGCCTCGCGGCTCGCACCGCCGGCGACGATGCCGGCTTCGCGCCCGACAGGCGGGAAGCCTTGAGCAACGCCTGGCACCTGGTGGTGCGCAAGGTGCAGGGTCACCCGGCGGCGCAGCGGGCGGCCCGCGTGCGCGCGAGCCTCGACTCGATCCAACGTGGCATCACCAGCGACTCCACGGTGCTGGCGCGCCTCCTCGCCTCGTCCCAATCGCGCAAGGCGCGGGACGCCGAGCTCGCACCAGCCGACCAGAGACTGTTCGCCCGCGATTCCACGGCGCGGGCGCAGGCGGTCGCCCGCCAGCGGGCGGCGCTGGCGGCGGCGGTGCAGCAGCTCGCGGCGGACTCGAGCGCGCTCACCGCCGCCTTCGCCCCGGCGATCGACGCGCTGAAGGAGCACCTCGCGGCCTATCCGGGGGAGACCGATGCCGCGACGACGCTCGCGACCCTGTACGCGCAGAGCGGCCACACCGCTCAGGCCGCCGCAGTGTTCGATTCCCTCGCCGCCCGCACGAAAGATTTGGACCCCGACGTGCTGTTCGGCCCGGGCACGCGCATGGTAGGACAGGGGCTCTACCGGCCCGGGGCCCGCGCGCTCACGCTCGGGCTCGCCAAGAACCCCTATCGGCGCGACGCATTGTTTTCGCTCGCCGTGGCCTATTACCAGCTGCACGACTCGACGGCCCTGCTGCCGACCGCGCAACGGCTGCTGGCGATCGACCCGCTCAACCGGGCATCGCTCAAGCTCGTGGCCGCGGGGTGGGACTTCCTGCGCCAGCGCGACTCCACCAAGGCGTATGTGGCGCGGGCCGACGCCGGCCTCGCGGTCGAGATCACCGTACTCAGCTTCCTCCCCGACAGCGCCGAGGGGGGAGCCACCCTTTCCGCCGCGGCGACCAACCTGAAGGCCGCTCCGTCCGCTCCGTTCCACCTCACCTTCGAGTTCCTCGACGTCGCCGGGCAGGTGATCGCGACCGTGACTCAGGACGTCCCCGCCATGTCCCCGCGCCAAAGCCAGGCGTTCGACCTCAAGGTGAGCGGCAAGCGGGTCACCGGCTGGCGTTACCGCGCTTCCTAAGGCATATTTCGCAGCTTTCGGAAGTCACGGCCCACGTTGGGGTTGCGACCGTCAGGCTCACAAAGTCCTTGAAGGGTAGGCAGGTGCGGTGATTCGCGTGCAATCGGTGGCACCCGATTCCATCGGCGGCGAGCTGGAGATCGTCCCCGGAACGGAGCTCCTGGCCGTCAATGGCCGGCCGCTCGAGGACTTCCTCGACTGGGAGTTTCTCACGGCGGACGAGCGCTTCCTGGTGACGGCGCGCCTGCCGACGGGGGAGGAGGTCGAGTACGACATCGAGCGCCCCGAGGGGCTGCCGATGGGGGTGACGCTCGAGCCGCCGCGGATCCGGCGCTGCGGGAACCATTGCGACTTCTGCTTCGTCGACGGGAACCCGGATGGCTTGCGCACCCCGCTGTACATCCGCGACGACGACTATCGGCTGTCCTTCCGCTACGGCAATTTCGCGACGCTCACGAACTTGAAGCCCTGGGACATGGAGCGGATCGTCGAGTATCGTCTGTCGCCCCTGTACGTCTCGGTGCATGCGACGGACCCCACCATCCGCCGCTGGCTGCTCCGCAACCCTGAGGCGCCCGACATCATCCCGCAGCTGGGCTGGTTCGCCGAGCGGGGGATCGCCTTTCACACACAGGTCGTCCTCGTTCCGGGCGTGAACGACGGAGTGGAGCTCGAGCGTACGCTCGCCGCGCTGTACGGCCTCGGTCCCGCGGTGCTGTCCGTGTCGGTCGTCCCCGTCGCCCTCACCGAGTTCTCAAAGCATGGCCTGGTGCGCGAATTGACGCGGGAGGAGTGCCGGGCCGCGCTCGCGGCGGTCGACCGGATGGCGACTCGAGCGCTCGCCGAACGGGGGGCGCCTTGGTGCTTTGGCGCCGACGATCTCTACCTCCAGGCGGGAGAGCCCTTGCCGGGCCCCGCGTGGTACGGGGATTTCGAGCAACGCGAAAACGGCGTCGGCTCCGTGCGCTTTCTTCAGACCAGAATCGCGGCGGCCGTCGATCGCCTTCCCGACCTGGCTGGGAAGCGCATCGGCGTCGTAACCGGTACGGCCATGGGTCCCTTGATGCCGCAGGTGCTGGCCGACGTCGCGGCGACGACGGGCGGCCGCTTCGAGCTGGTCGTTGTCGAGAACACGTTGTTCGGGTCCTCGGTCACCACGGCGGGACTCCTTCCCGGCGCAGCCATCGAGCGGGCGCTCGCGGATCGGCGGGACCTGGATTTCGTCCTGCTGCCGGCGGAGGCGGTGAACGACGACCTGGTGTTTGTGGACGACGTCGGGGCGCACGCACTGGCCGAGCGGCTCCCGATGCCCGTGCGATTGTCGTACGACTTCGTGGACGCCCTGGCGGGGGAAGGCGTGCCGGCATGAGCATGATCGCGACGCAACATTCACACGATGCGCCGGCAACGGCACGCAGTCCGCTGGAGAGGCTGCTCCATGCGTTGAACCAGCCGCTGACTGGGTTGCAGTGTTCGATGGAAGTGGCGCTGGCGAGCCCGCGGACGGTTGAGCAATACGTACAGGGACTGCGCGACGGGCTGGACCTGACGGAACGCATGCGCGCCCTGGTCGGGGCGATGCGGGAAGTGGCGGAAGTGGACAGAGAAAAAGAAAAAAATGAGCAGCCGGAGACAATTGAATGGAACCCTGTTCTGCGCGAAGTCCTCGACGATATGAAGCTGGTGGCGGAGGCGAAGGGAGTGGGCATTACTCTCGGGGGCATCGCAGAGTTTTCTGTACTCCTGAAGGGCGGGCGGAGAAGAGTTTCCACATTATTATTCCGGACGCTGGAGTCGGCTCTGAGCCTGGCGGACCGGGGAAGCGGACTTCGCATTGAGATGGGGATGGAGACGGTCGCGACCTGGCTCCGCGTTCGCTGGTATGCGGGGCTGGCGCAGATCGAGTTCTCGCGGCCGGAACTGGGCCTTCTGGTTGTGCAAGCGGGCTGGGAGCGGGTGGGCGCGAAGTGGGAACGCGAGCGGGCAGGGAATCTGGAGACCGTCACGGTCCGTTTGCCCGCGGTTCCGGGCGGCGGCAGAAGCTCTTAGTATCTTTTCTTCTCAAGTTTGTCTCGTTGAACCATCTTTGCTTTTTGAACGGGAGCCTCGCAATGAGTGCCATGACAGCTTTTTCGATCGCCGGCGGGTGCGGCCGCGGAGCCCTGATCGCCAGTCCCAGTGGCGCTTTGCGGGAGCAGGTTCTGCAAAGTCTCAATGGACGCTGGCGCCCTGTGCAGCAGGCGGTGGGCGGCGCCGA
>Ga0137409_10002437_pt1 | contig 19919 bp, 20 predicted proteins | sample CZODoug1_16funga_FD_122059 | JGI IMG/M metagenome (GOLD analysis project Ga0137409, IMG submission 122059) | Vadose zone soil fungal communities from Angelo Coast Range Reserve, California, USA - CZODoug1_16fungal (Hybrid Assembly) | ecosystem: Environmental > Terrestrial > Soil > Vadose zone... | reverse complement strand
CAGCATTCCCCGCTCTTGGCGCCCGGCGAACGCACCGACCGCATCCTGCCGCTCTTTCTGGTGCGCGAGATGCCCGTGGGACTGGCCGGCCTGCTGCTGGCTTCTATCGTGGCCGTGGCCATGTCCAACGCCAGCGGTTCATTGAATTCCCTGGCCGCTTCGAGCGTGCTCGATTTTGCAAAACTGCACGGGCAAAGCGCCGATCCGGCCCGCTTTCTGCGCCTCTCCCGCGGCATGACGCTCGCATGGGGCCTGGTGCTGATGGGCTTCGGTCTGGTGAAGTGGGGCCCGCTCCTCGAAACCGGGCTGACCGTGGCGTCGCTGCCCTTCGGCAGCCTGCTCGGCCTCTTTCTTCTCGGCACGTTCGACCGCGGTGCCAACGCGCGCGGGGCCCTGGCCGGAATGATTGTGGGACTCGCCGCGATTTTATGCCTATTCCAATTTACGAGCGTGGCGTATACCTGGTATTTCATGATTGGCGCGCTCATCACGTTCTTCTTCGGCGGGCTTGCGAGCCGAATTGCGCAGCCGTAGGGGCGCAGCACGCTGCGCCCCTGTTTGCGAGAACTGTGCGATTCAGAAGAACTTTGTTTGAGGTGACATGACCGAAAAACGTCTGGAACTGGTGCGCGGTCTGGGCGCGTGGGCGTCCGCGGCGATCGTTGTCGGCACGATGATTGGCACAGGCATTTTCCTGAAGCCCGCGGAAATGGCGCGCGAGGGACGCAGCGTCTGCGTCGTATTCGGGGCGTGGATTGTGGGCGCGATTCTTTCGATTTTTGGCGCTTTTTCGTTCGCGGAACTGGGATCGATGATTCCGGAAGCGGGCGGCGAGTACGCCTATCTGCGCCGCGGCTTCGGACCGCTATGGGGATTCCTGTTCGGGTGGATGCATTCGATCGTGGGGCGTCCTAGTTCGCTGGCCTCGATCTCCGCGGGCATGATGAGATTCCTCAGTTTTCTGCTTCCCGCCGTCGCCGCTCCCCTCCTCACGATTCACATCGCAATCCCAGGCTTCACGGGCTGGATCAAACCATACGATTTTGTGTTCACGTGGGCGCAACCGCTGGCGGTCTTGTGGATCATGGCAATGACGGGCGTGAATTATCTGGGCGTGCGCCTGGGCGGTGCAGTCCAAGTATTCCTAACCTCGATCAAGATCATGTCCGTGGCAATTGTGATTGGAGTGGCGTTTTTTTCGCAGGCACCGGCCGCGCGCGCGCCCGATCCGTTCTGGCCGCCCGCGGGCATGGGTGGCGGGGCAATCTTTAGCGCGTTTCTGGCGGCGCTGGCGGCGGCGCTCTGGGCGTACGACGGATGGGAAGACTTGAATCTGGTCGGTTCCGAAGTGGAAAACCCGCAGAAGAATTTTCCGCGCGCGCTGGTCGGAGGAGTTGGATTTGTCGCTGTAGTCTATCTGCTGTTCAGCGCGGCTTGCTTGAAAGTATTGCCGTTCGATAGCGTGGCCGCCTCGCGCCACATTGCCTCCGATGTCGTGGAGCACATCGCGGGGCCCACCGCGGCGGCATGGATTACACTGGCGATGGCGATCTCCGCCCTGGGCTCAATGAATTCCTCGGTCCTGAGCGGGGCGCGCGTAGGCTACGCGATGGCCCGTGATGGAATTTTTTTCAAGATTGCGGACGGCATCCACCCAAATTTCCGCACGCCCGGACGGTCGCTGATTTTCCAGGGCGTGCTGGCAAGTTTGATGGCGCTGACCGGAACGTTCGAAGAGCTCACAAATCTTTTTATTTTTGCCGCCTGGATCTTTTATGCCTTCGCCGTCGTGGCCCTGTTTCGAATGCGAAAAACCGAACCGGATTTGCCGCGCCCCTATCGCTGCTGGGGCTATCCCTGGGTTCCCGGCATCTTCGTCGCTGGGGCTCTGGCCCTCACGGTAAACCTCTGGCTCGAGCGCCCCGGCCGCTCTTCCATCGGCCTGCTGCTAATCCTGGCGGGACTTCCTTTTTATCGTTGGTGGAGCACGTCAGGTTCAGCTCGTAGTGACGCCATGAAAGCCTGAGCGGCGCGAAAAAAGAAAGTGCACCAAGAGACCTCCCGCGAAGAGAGTCGCTCCCGGAGCCAAAACCCATCCTAACCCCATGGTGAAAAATGCCGCTGTCACAATATGGTGCGCCAGATTATGGCCGATCACTAAACCCACGGGAATGGCAATCAAGAACACAACCGCGAATGGCAGGACGGGAAATATGCTGGAGGCGAGCACCATGCGAACAGAACCTCCCGCGCGCTTCGATAGATAGGCTCCCAGTGCACCTGCCAATGGCAGTATCAGCAGCCAAGAGGTATAGAACATAAGAACAGGAGTTCCCTGGTCCAAATTAAGAATGATCGGGCGTGGACCGAACTTCTGGACTAGCTCAAGCAAGCCCATCGATAGCGCGAAAGTGAGCAAGCCGGGGAGCCAGAGTTGCGTTACGCGATTTGTCATAGTGTCCTTTCCAATGCGAGCGGAGTCGATTTTCCGCTGCAAATCCTTCCAATCAGCAACCTGTGAAAGCGTTCGCTGAACCGCTTCGTACTCCGGCAGGCCTTCGGCGCGAAAAACTTCGCACGATTCTTCCAAGTGCGTGGCGAGTTCCGCCTGGACTTCATCCCTTTCAGCAGCATTCAGAGTGAGGCCGGAGAGGCGCCGGCGGACAAGTCTTTGCCAATCAGGCATGCGACACCTTGGTCAGCCGCTTCAGTGCGCCGAACAGTTCCGCCCATTCCTTCCGCAGAGGTGACAGTTTCTTCTTCCCGGCAGGCGTGAGGCGGTAACAACGGCGCTTTCGGCCGCTGTCGCTGATTTCCCATGCGCCGCGAATCCAGCCGCGCTGCTCCATGCGGTAGAGCATGGGGTAGAGAGCCGCGAGGGTGAAGCGCAGCGTGCCTTTGGTTTGCTGCTCGATGCGGCGCGCCATTTCGTAACCGTGGAGAGGGCCGCGTTCAAGAACGCTGAGAACCGCGAGTTCCGCGGTGCCGCGTTTGATTCCTGTTCCGATCATAGAGCTCTCCCTTACATATAAGAGTCTTATATATGCAGCGAAAATTTGTCAACTGGCCTTTGGAACGGGTGTCCAAAGGCAAACGTCCAAGGTGACGGACTAAACCGAGGCGGCGCGGGCACTGCCCGTGCCAGTGGCGATGGGCAAAATTGCGGTTTCGGCCTCGCGGGAAACTTCGATCGCGGGCTGGAAAAGTTTGGCGAGCGCTTCGATGCCCGTGACGAGGCGCGGGCCGGGGCGTGAAAAGTAACTATTGGCCTCAAGCGCGTAGACGCGGCCGTTTCGAACGGCCGGAATGGCGTGCCACGGCTCAGGGAATGACATGGACTTGTATTCGTCGCGAGCCCGCTCGGCGGCGTAGCCGCAAGGGGCGATGAGCAGGATTTCCGGCGCCGCATCGATCAAATCTTCGATAGCGATTCGAAAGGAGGGCGTACGAGCGGTGCCGAAGACGTCTTCGCCCCCAGCACGGTGGATCATTTCCGGAACCCAGTGGCCGCCGACGTAGAACGGTTGCAGCCATTCTAGGAGGGCAACGCGAGGACGATCCGCCGATTGCGGCAACTGCTCTTCCAGCGCGCCGAGACGCGCACCGATCTCTTTCAGCAGCGCTTCCGCCTGAGGACCGCGGCAGGATTCTTCTCCCACCCAAAGAACGTCGCGCCAGACGTCGCCCAAATCCTGTGGATTGAGGCAAAGAACTTCGGGGCGCCGGTCGAAACGCGTGAGGACCGTAGCGAGATCGTCGGGAGATGCGGCGCAAACATGACACAAGTCCTGAGTGATGATGAGATCCGGGGCCAATGCCGCCAGAGCCCCGGCGTCGACGGCGTACAAACTTTCCCCGCGGTGAACGTACTCGCGAACGAGGGCGTCGATTTCCGCAGGCGAAGCATCGTGCGGCACGCGCGAATGAATGACTACGGGTTTCGTCCTCGCCTGCGGCGGGAAGTCACATTCGTGGCTGACGCCCACAATTTCGGGGTCCAAGCCGAGCGCAAAGAGAATCTCGGTAGCCGACGGAAGCAACGAGACAATGCGCATGACAAAAGGAACTTTAACACAATTTTGATGAAGGCTACTTGTAGAGAAAATATTTGCGGCGGATCTGGTCGAAGGCAGTTAGAGCGGTGGACCAGCTGGCGACAATTTTTTCAGGAGGCATCCCCGACTGCAATTGCTGGATGCTGTCGGAGCTTCCGAGGAGCAACAGGAGTTTCTCGGGATCGAACTGCTGAGGATAGAGCCTGTGCAAAATCACCGCAATGTCCACGCCCATGCTCATGGCGCGCACCCTGTAGCGATCGGTGATGCGTACCGCGACGCCGCCGCAACGCTGGCCGCTGTAGAGACCGACAATGGGGACGAAGGGTTGCGCAGTGAAATGCAAACCGGGAAGATGACGCTCGTTCAGTGCGGAGGCGACATCGTCGCCGTTGATCCAGGGCGCCCCGAACTCTTCAAAGGGAGCTTGGGTGCCGCGGCCGACGGAGACACCGGCGTTTTGCAGGATTTCAATGCCGGGATAGAGGATGGAACCCTTCGTGGTGCGGAGATTCGGCGAGGGCGGAATCCACTTAATGCCGGTGCTCTCAAAGAAATAGTTGCGATGCCAGTTTTTCATGGCGATGACATGGAGATCGGCGCCGATGTGATTCTCGGCGTTGAAAAGCTGGGCGAGCTCGCCAATCGTGAGGCCGTAACGCACCGGCAATGGAAAATATCCGACGAAATTCGTTTTGTCGGCGTCGAGCATCGGGCCTTCCACGATTTCACCGCCGAGCGGATTGGGACGGTCGAGGACAAAGAAAGCGATGTTGCGTTTGGCGGCTTCCTCCATGCAATAAGCCATCGTCGTCGTGTAGGTGTAAAACCGGACACCGGCGTCCTGAACGTCGAAGACGAGCGCGTCAATGCCCTCGAGCATTTCATTGGTGGGACGGAGCGTTTCGCCGTAGAGACTATGGACAGGAAGGCCGGTGGCGGGGTCTTTGGAGGAAGAGAACTTTTCATCGCTGCGGCCGGCGAGGCCGTGCTCCGGACTGAAGAGAGCGACGAGTTTAACGCCGGAGGCATGAGATAAAACGTCAACGGTACTGCGCCCTTGCGAATCGAGGCCGGTGTAGTTGGTGATGAGGCCGACCCGCTTGCCGCGAAGAGGCGCGAACTTCTGCGATTCGAGAACGTCGACGCCGGTTTGCACCCGCGCGGCGTGACGCGAGCGTTTCGATGCCGCATGCGCCGGCGCGGATCCCAGCGAGAGAAGCGCTACAAAGATGGTGAAATGGATGAACGCAAATTGCGCGCGGTTGAGTTCAGTCAAAAGGTCCCCCGTTATTGAAACCATACAATGATATTCTGGAACGCGCTGGCCGAAGCCGCGTTGAGAGCACGATGTGCGTGTGCTATGTATAAATGGAGACTGCGGGCGGCCGCTGGGGGATCCTAACCGATGGAAGGACGCCGCGTCCGTTTTTTGCTTCTGATTCCCGTCTCGATCGTTTTCCTTATGGCCTATAACGCACGCAGCCAGAGCCGCAGCACCGCGGCAAAAAAAACCGTCGTCAAGGAGGGCGCAGTTCCCGCAAACAGCGGACTGAAAAAACTGTCGCCCGCCGCGGACGCCTGGGTGGAAACCACGCTGCGCAAGATGAGCGTAGACGAAAAGATTGGGCAGCTTCTTTTCACCACTTATCACGGAAGTTTTGCGGCCACGGACACGGCGGCCTACCGGCAGGTCCTGCACGATGTGAACGATCTCCACGTGGGAGGGTTTATCAACATCACGCAGGGATCGTCGCTGGGGATCGTGAAAAGCCAGGCGTATCCGACGGCGGTGCTGAACAACCAGCTCCAGGCGAAGTCGAAGTTGCCGCTGCTGGTTGGCGCGGATTTCGAGCGCGGCACGGCGATGCGACTGGATGAAGGTACGTCTTTTCCAACGGCCATGGCGCTTGCCGCCGGCGGCAGTCCGAAAGATACATATGCCATGGGCAAAATCACGGCCCTCGAAGCGCGCGCCGTCGGAATCCACTGGATTTATGCACCGGACGCGGATGTAAACAATAATCCCGGAAATCCGATCATCAACACGCGATCCTTCGGCGAAGATCCGGAGCGGGTCGCCCAATTTGTGAGCGAGTTCGTTCGCGGCGTGCAGGAAAATGGCGGACTGGCGACGGCCAAACATTTTCCAGGCCACGGCGATACGGCCGCCGACTCGCACATTGATCTCCCAGTGATTCGCGCCGACCGCGCTCGACTTGATCAACTTGAACTTGTTCCATTCCGCGCTGCTATCGCCATGCAGGTCGAAAGCATCATGACGGGGCATCTGAACGTTCCTGCTCTCGAGTCCGATCCCAACACGCCAGCCACTTTATCGCACAGCATCCTCACCGATCTGCTGCGCAAGGAGCTTGGATATCAGGGCCTCATCGTCACGGACGCGATGGACATGGGCGGAATCACCGTGCGTTACGCGCCCGGAGAAGCGGCGGTGCGCGCGGTTGTGGCGGGAGCGGACGCGCTATTGATGCCGCCGGTGCCGGATGCCGCGTTCGAAGCGTTGCAGGCGGCGGTGAAGTCGGGACGAATTTCGAAAGAGCGTCTCGATGCATCGGTGCGGCGAATTCTCCAAGCGAAAGCTCGGCTGGGGCTGAACAAGAACAAGCTCGTGGATGTGAATGCGATCAATCAGAAATTCGGCAGCGCTGCGTGGCAGAAAGAAGCGCAGGAAATTTCGGACCGTGGTGTGACTCTGCTGCGGGATACGCCACACCGGCTGCCCCTGGATGGAACAAAGCCTTCGCGGGCGCTGCTGCTGGCGTTTTACGCCGACCCGGAGCCTTATCCGGGAGAAGATCTCGAGCGCGAATTGCGTTCACGATTTGATTCGGTGACCACGCTGCGAGCAGATACAAGATTTGTGAACGCCAGCAGTTTGAAATTGCCGCCGCCGGAAAGTTACGACGTCGCGATTCTCGCGCTGTTTGTGCGCGTTAGCGATCGCAAAGGAAATGTGGATGTGCCGGCAGAGCAGGCGGCGCTGGCGGAGCAAATTTACAAGACGGGCAAGCCAGTGATTACGGTGGGATTCGGAAGCCCGTATTTGATTGAACGGTTTCCGCAGGCGGAGACGTGGCTGGCAGCGTTTGGAATCAGCGACGTCGCGCAAATTTCCGTGGCGCGGGCGCTATTTGGACAAATTCCCGCGCGCGGGCATCTGCCGGTGACGGTGCCGGGAGTGAATCTCAAAGCGGGCTTTGGGATGGAGCTGCCGGCGAGTCCGATGACAGTGCAGCCGATGGATTTGCGCGGCGAAGCGCAATTGCAACCGGCGTACGGTGTGATTGAGAAAGCCATTGCGGACAAGGCGTTTCCGGGGGCGACGCTGGCGGTTGGCTATCGCGGGAAAGTGGTGCTCCATCCGTTTGGAAAATTAAATTACGACGCGAAGGCCGCAGGGACGACTGCGAATACGATGTATGACATCGCGTCGCTGACGAAGGTGGTGGCGACTACGACGCTGGTGGCGAAATTGGCGGAAGGCGACTTCGCGGTTCCGCTGGACCTCGATGCGAAGATCGAGCGGTATTTGCCGGAATGGGCGAGCGGGCCGAACACGGAGTGGCGGCACAGAGTGACGGTGCGGCATTTGCTGACGCACACTTCCGGATTGCCGCCGTTCAAGGAATATTGGCGAACGTCAAATAACAAGCAGGACACTTTGACGAAGATTTTTGCGGAGCCCCTGGATTACGAGCCGGGGACGAAGGAGGTGTATTCCGACTTGGGAATTATTTTGATGGCGGAAATTATCGAGCGATTGACCGGGAGAACGCTCGACGATTTAGCGAGAAGCACCATTTTTTCCCCACTGGGAATGCAGGACACGATGTACCGTCCGCCGAAGAAATTGTGGCCGCAGATTGCACCGACGGAGATCGATAACAATCTGCGCCACCGTTTGGTGAAGGGCGAAGTGCACGACGAAAACGCGTTTGCCATCGGCGGGGTTTCAGGGCATGCGGGCCTTTTCAGCGCGGCGCCGGACCTGGCGGCATTTTGCCAGATGCTGCTGAACGGCGGCGTATACGCACACCAGAGAATTTTGCGGCGCGCGACGATCGCGCAATTCACGACGCCGCAGCAGCTTTCCGGCGGCACGCGAACGCTCGGCTGGGCGGTGCCGACCGAAGGCGGATCGAGCGGACACTATTTTTCGGCGCACAGCTTTGGGCACACGGGATTCACTGGCACGTCGATTTGGATCGACCCGGACCGGCAGCTTTTTGTGGTGTTGCTGACGAATCGCGTGCATCCGACGCGGGAGAATACGAAAATTCAGCAGGTGCGCCCGGCGCTGCATGATGCGGTGTTGCAGGCGCTGGGGTTTGCGACGACGGCGGCGCCCGCGAAGTGAAACAGTTCTCAGTGATCAGTTTTCAGTGCTCAGTCAGAGAAGAGAAATCCGGAAAGGGGTTGCTAATGGCGGCAGCGTCGGTGAAGTAGCCTTTATACCCTGATAGTGCGATTCGGTTGCGACAAATGTGCCAGAACAACGGGAGTAGCGCTTCCAAGCTTGTAGCACTTCTTGTCTGTCTCTTCGGCTGCCTGACGGTTGGGGCCGCGTCCGGGGACTTTGCTGACGACGCCTCTCTCTCTGCCGTCTGTCCCGTCGCCTATCAACTTGATCAATCCCCATCCTCGCGAGGTTACCATTACAGTTTCTTTGGCAACGCCTTCTTCATTAACGAACAGGGGTACCTTCTGACGGCCGCCCACGTCCTGGAAACCTTTCGCGACGGCGGCCAGCCCTACATCCTTGTCAGCCGCCCCAATAGCCCGCCTCGCCTTCTCCAGGCGGCCATCGTCGCAGTGGACTCGGAACACGACGTCGCCATTCTCCTCGCCACCCCAAATCCCTTCGCCGGCAACCACAAAGTGGCCTTTCTGCCGCTTGCTCCTGACCCGGCCTTCCGCGGCCAATCCGTCATCGCCCTTTCGCTTCATCCTCCAAAGCTCCAGAATGCTCATACTTTCGAAGTCCCCAGGGAGGACCGCTCTTCCGGCGAAGTGCTCTCCTACGAGTCCACGCAGCTTGAAAAATCCGCCCCCGCGGCCGATGTCTTCCTCCTCAGCCATCCCGTAACGCTTGGCCAGAGTGGCTCCCCAGTTCTCGCCCTCGACTCACGCGCCGTAGTCGGTCTTGTCGAGGGCCGCTGGCTGCGCTCCAGCGCCGTTTCTATCGCCAAATCCTCCTCTCTGTCCTCTTCTACTCCCGGTGCCGCCATCCCCATTCGCTACGCGATCGCTCTCCTGCAACGCCAATCGATCTCCTGGCACACGCCTCAATCTCCGCCATCTGTCTTGCCCGCGCGGTAACACAGGTTTCCGCTCAGATCCTTTTCCTTCGCGCCAATACGGTGTCTTCGCTCGCCGTAAGGTTCCTGCAGGACCGAACCATTGGTAGTATGATAGTGCCAACGACGGCAATTCTGGAGCGAGCCAAGACGGCCGGGGGCGGCCAAGAATCACCCCAAGAATGGCAATGATCCGCGGAGAGCTTTATCGTGTCTTTAGGCCGGGAGGCGATCCCAAACAGTACCGGATTTTCGTCGTGGTCAGCCGCCAACTGTTGATCGATTCAAAGTTTTCGACAGTCATCTGTGCCCCAGTATTCACCAATGGCGAAGGGTTATCCACGCAAGTCGCGGTCGATCTTGAAGAAGGCATGAAGCATTCGAGCTGGATCATGCGCGACAATCTCGTAAGTTTACGAAAAGGAGATCTCACGAATCACGTCGGCTCGCTCTCCTCCTCGAAACTCCTCGAACTAAACCGCGCCTTGAAATTGGCTCTGGATCTGTAAGTGTGAGGTACTTTTGCTGGTCAGTCATGCTATCGTGCCTATCTTCCAAACGCTGGAGACGCATTCATGACCCCCAACGACTTTCGCCGCCTGGCCCTCAGCTTCCCAGAGACGGCCGAAAAAGCTCATATGGACCATCCGGATTTTCGCGTCGCCGGAAAGATCTTCGCAACCCTCGGCTACCCTGAGCATGGCTGGGCCATGGTCAAACTCACGCCCATCGAGCAGGTGATGTTCGTCAAAGCCCAGCCCGCCGTCTTCAATCCCTGCACTGGTGCTTGGGGCCGCCGCGGCGCCACAAATGTTCGCCTGAGGGCCGCCAGGAAGCCTACGTTGCGCCGTGCTCTCGAAGCCGCCTGGCGTCTTGCCGCACCTGATACATTGACCCGCCAATTCGATGAAGATCGCTGAGATTGCGCGTTAGGCCATGACGGCGGCGGGAATGGCCTCGGTTAAGATTCCTCCCCTGCGGGAGCGGGTTTCAGCATCCCACAACGTAGCTGGTTAAGACGCGCCGGAATTCTAGGTAATCACGGTACTCTCTTCTTGACACCAGCAGAACCCTGCCCTATGTTCTGCGCAAGGAAAGTGGAAGTCGCAAACTCCCACCTACTCTCAAAGATTTCCGCTTTGGAGGTATCCCATGCCAATAAGCCTTTCGACTCTATCCCTGGTGGCCTCGCCCGTAACTCTGCAGCAAGGCTTGAAAATTCTGGAACGCGATGATTACCGCTGCCAGTACTGCGGCCTGGACGGCAGGGCCAGCTTCGAGAATGCCCTGGTCATGTCCGTGGATTTTGTGGTGCCGCGGGCTCGCAAGGGAAAGAAGGATCCGCAGAATCTGGTCGCCTGCTGCCGTCCGTGCAACACCATCAAGGGTACCCGCGCCTATGGCAACCTCGAGGAGGCCAAAGAACACGTGCTCGCGCACCGCGAAGAGTTGCGCAAAGCATGGGAATCCAAGACCGCGCGGCCGCTCGCCAGGTCCGCAAGGGCGTAGAGCGGCGGCAATTCGATCCGCTGCTCGGTGTCCGTGGAGCACATGCCGGAGCTTGTGTCTGCTCGTGCGCCTCTCGAGTCACCCAATTGTCGTTGGCGTTGGCCCAGGAGTTCTTTGCCCTGCGGCTTCGCTAAGCGGACCGCGATTTATTTCCCCGCCATTCCTTCGCCGAAATAAAGCGCATGCACGGGCAGAAGCCTTTGTGGTCGCCCGGGGCCTGGCAGGAATACTTGAGCGCCGCGTGGCTGCCGGCGCGATGCCCGCACGTGCACATCTCTCGTGCAAGCTCGGGCGAACCTCCCGCTGGACGGCCGCGTACGCCGACCACCGGTTTTGCGTCTTGTAAATTCTTACTGGTCACTGTTCCTCTCTCTTTGCGTACCCTAGGTGCCGTTCTTGCGCCCCGTGGGTCCCGTTCCTCTTAGTCTCGCATCCGCACTGGCAAAAAACAAAGCACCCGAGCCCTGAAGGAGGCTCGGACTTCCGCGGCTGCTCTTTGAGAGGGATGATTCTTACTCTTAGTTTGCGCCTCCCGTCCCGTAACTACAACCCAAGATCTGTCGGAAACGATAAAGCTGGTTTTTATTAACAATACGGTAACTATTATTATATATTGGCTTCGTGAGGTCGTCCGCCGGGCGTCTCGCAAGATCCTCAGTGCATTTCCTGAGGCGTTTGTTGTGGCCGTTCCTCCGCGATTGTCGTTTGCTCCGAATCTTGCTTGAGCGTAACGGTTCCCGTCGGGAAGACGTTAGCAGAACCTTCGTCCGCCAACTTGTTTAGAATCAACATTCGCACAAGTGAAGCAAAATAAAAGACTTAATCATACTCAGAATGAGCGCTTATGAAAAACATAGAGGTGGGGGGTTGTGGTTAACTAGCCATCTGAACCCGCGCCATTCCATCATCCCCGACAATTCCACGGATCGCTCTTCCGAACAGCCACCGCACAAACGCTCCAACGATTCTCGTCCGTTCCTTACTTCCTTGCCTCATTACATCCTTACTTCGCCATTTCATTCCTTCGTCTCAACTCACTTCCTGCATCGTCGATACCAGCTCCGGAATCTCGATCCGGATTACCGTCCCCTCGCCCGGCCGGCTCTGGATGTCCAAAAGAAAATCCGTCCCATACAGCACGCGCAGCCGCTCGCGCACGTTGCTCAGCCCGATTCCCTCAACGTACACGTGGGGCATCTTCTCTTCCGAGATGCCCACACCATTGTCTTCAATCTCAATTCTCAGCCGCCCGTCGCGGCTAGTCGTTCTCAGTTCGATTTTTCCCCCGCCCAGCTTCGGCGCCAGCCCGTGCTTCAGGCAATTCTCCACCATGGGCTGGAGCAGCATGCTCGGCACAAACGCTTCCAGGGCGGCATCGTCAATCTGCTTCACGATGTCCAGATTGTCTTTTCCGAATCGCGCCACCTCGATGTCCAGGTAATCGTCGATGAATTGCAACTCCTCGCGCAGCGGCACAAACGTTTCGTGTTTGCGCAGCAGCCGCCGCAGAATGTTGCTCAGCTTCAGCACCACGCCGCGCGCCGAATCCGGATCAAAGCGGATCAGCGCCGACACGGTGTTCAGCGTGTTAAACAGAAAATGTGGATTGATCTGGCTGGAGAGCGCATCCATCCGCGCTTTCAACAGCAGCTGCTGGTGCCGTTCCAGGTTCATCTCGATGCGCGTGTTGTTCCAGATCTTCAGCGGCGCCGCCACCGACATCAGCGTTGCAATCACTACCAGCACCAGCCACCAATCCCACTTGGCGTCGGTGGCAAAAAGCCACTTCGGCTTGGTCGCCAGCACCAGCGCCACGCGACCTAGTTCCAGCCCCACGCACGCCCCCAGTGGCGCCATTTCCCAGGACAGTTCCGCTTTCCGTAACAGGCGCATGGTCGCTTTGGGGATGTTCAAGAACGTGAACGGTCCGAAGTTCCAGAGATCTTCTTTGTTGGGAATCGCCTGCCGGATCAATCCGCCGAGCAATCCCGCCGTGGACGCCGCGGGCATCGTCAGCCACTCGTGCGAGATGAGCGCCGGAATCGTGATGATCGCGCCGCCGATCGGCCCCACGACGCGGCCTCCGAGAAGACCCATCAGAAAAGCGCCTTCCAGCGATAAATCCGCAAACGCGTAAGGAGACCCTCCCACGAGCCGCAGCGTCACACCCAGGATCAGCGGCGGCGTCATGAACAGCATCAATTTGAGTTTTTGGTCGGGATCGCGTTCCTCGGTAAAGAGTACGCGCCGGAACGCGTTCCACCGCGCCAGCAACGCGGCAATGGACGACGCCACCCCCACCTTCAGCAGCAGGGTGAACAGCAGGTCGCGAACGGATGTGGGTGTATCCATTTTGTCTGCGCGTCTCAGGCTAACGCTAGCCAATCCGCCGCTCGATGTAAAGCCGATAGCACTGGCAGCGTCCGGTCCATCTAAATGCCACCGACGGAATCAGCGGTTGGCTGCGCGAGCTGAAATCGGTGCGAAACACGGTCCCTGTTATACTTCTCGTTTCCCAATGAGCGCAAAATCACAGCAAGGCAAGAAATCGAATCGAAAAGTCACCGGCCCGCAGATGGTAGCGCATGCCGCTCTTCCAACGCGTTACGGCCGCTTCACCATTTACGGATTCAGAGGCCGCGGCCCGCAGGAAGAAGCGGTCGCGCTGGTTCGCGGAAACCTGAACGGAAAGACTGCTCCCCTCGTGCGCGTCCACTCGCAGTGCTTGACCGGCGACGTCCTTGCCTCGCTTCGTTGCGACTGCCGCGCGCAACTCGAATTATCATTGAAAAAAATCGGCCAGGCATCTTCGGGAGTTCTGCTCTATCTTCCGCAGGAAGGCCGCGGCATCGGCTTGATGAACAAACTGCGGGCCTACGAACTGCAGGACGGCGGGATGGACACGGTGGAAGCAAATGAGACTCTGGGCTTCGCGGCCGACGCGCGCGATTACGAATTTTCCGCGCAAATTCTGAGAAAACTTGGCGCAACGAAAATTCGTTTGCTTTCGAACAATCCGGAAAAAGTTCGGCAGCTCGAAAGGTCCGGTATTCGCGTTGTCGAGCGCCTTCCGTGCCAGCCGCGCGTTTCAAAAATTTCCCGCGCTTACCTCAAGACCAAAAAACGAAAGATGGGACATCTTCTGGAAGGAGTTTAGGGTGTGAACAGAAGGAGGGATTGGCTGTGCGCGGGCATTATTGTTCTCGCCCTGGGCTACGCACTGTTCGCAGGCTTGCGCACGGTATCCGATTTTGATCTAGGCTGGCAACTCGCCACCGGCCGGTACCTAGTCGAACATCATCAAGTCCCGCGCACAGAACTTTTTTCGTAGACGGCGCACGGGCAAGAGTGGATCTATCCGCCGTTTGCGGGCGCAATTTTTTACCTTCTGTATCTTGCGGGCGGATATGGCGCGCTCTCGTGGCTTGGCGCGTTTGCGTGCGCAACGGCCGTAGCTTTCCTGTGCAGCGCTGGTGGGCGCCTCCCGGCTGCCTTGGCCATATTGGCCGTCCCCGCTCGGGCATTCCGGACCATTCCGCGCGCGGAACTCTTTACTACGGTGCTTTTCGCGGCGGCCCTGGCAATCATTTGGAGGCACCATCTGGGCAAATCGGCGCGCTTGTGGCCGCTGCCCGCAATTTTTCTTGTTTGGCCGAATCTGCATCTCGGTTTCATTTCGGGGCTGGCAATCCTGGGAGCGGGAGTCCTATTCGAAATTTGCGACATGCTTTTTTCGGAGCGGCGCGCCGTAGCATTGGGACGCCTGAAACATCTCGCGCCGTGGGTCGCCGCATCCTTTGCGGTTACTTTAGTAAATCCCTGGGACTGGCACATTTACGAGGCAATCTATCGCCAGAACAAAGTCATGCAGCTGCACACTGCTTTGGTCACGGAATGGTCCGCTGCCCACTTCAATTCACTCGCCTGGCGGCAGGCGCTGAATGCTCGCGATCCGGGGAGTGGAGATTGGTGGCTGCTGGGTGTGGGTGCCGTCGCCGTGTTGGGAGCTCTGTGGAAGAAAAGATTAGGACCGGCAATCGTGCTGGCGGGCGCGATGTATCTCTCAGTAGAACACATCCGATTACAAGCGCTGTTTGCAATTGTTGCCGTCACCGTAGGAGGTGCACTCCTGAGCGAGCTTGCAAGGCCGTTTGTCACTCCCGGGGCAATGCGGTCAAATGGCGGCGCACCTACCAAAAAGATGATTTCCGCAGGAACGGCTCCGACCGGGCTGGCCGCATTGAGCGCCGCGGCCCTCACCCTTTTCGTGGGACTGCGTATCGCGGACCTCGTTTCTGATCGCTATTATGTCGATTCAGGACAACTTTCGCTTTTCGGCGCTGGCGCCTCGTGGTGGTATCCAGAGCGCGCAGCCGCGTTTTTGACGCGCGAAAACTTACCGGGCAATATCTTTCACGCCTACAACCTCGGGGGATATCTCACGTGGAGAATCGGTCCGCAGTATGCCGATTTCGTCGATGGCCGGTACATCCCTTTCGGCAAAGAGCTCTTCGCCGAACAGATGCTGGGAAGGCAATTTAATGCCCAGCTTGCGGAAGGAAAGGCTCGAGCTTACCGCCCAAATGAATGACCTGAGCCGCGCCGTGGCCGAGCAGGAATCAGCAGTGAGTCTCAGCCCTGGGAACGCGGCGTTGGTGGATGGCCTTGGCTGATCTGTACCAGGCGCTGGGCCTCGCGGAAAAGTCTTCACGCGCCAGAGAGAGAGCAGAATCCATTCGGAAGGGAACGGCAGGTCTGGCGACATCGCCCGAGCCCAGCATTAGTTACTAACTGAGTTTATCCGCCGCCGACAAATTGCACGATCTCGTAGCGGTCTCCGGCTTCGACTTTCGTTTCCGTCCACTTCGGCCGCGGCAAAATTTCCAGGTTCCGTTCGATGGCCAGACGTCCAGCAGCGAGTCCCAACTCGCGAAGCAAGTCCGTGACGGTGGCCCCGGGCGTCGCCACGCGCTCTTCTCCGTTCACGACAATTAATATTGCTGTCTGCATCTTTCAACTCGCCGACGGCACGCGCGGCTTGGTGCGCAACTGAAAACGCAAATGCCCCCTGGCAATTCCATGCGACGCTTCGATAACGAGCGCCGGCTCGGCACCGGTCAGACGGGGCATATCGAATTCGAACTGGGCATTTCCGAATGGCCCGGTTTCCGCAGAATACTCTGAAATTTCCGCCGCGCCATCCACGCGGACGGTAACTTGGGCGCCTTCGACGGCCCGGTTGGTCTGGTTTCGAACGGCGACCTGCAGCAAGGCGCGCTTGCCGGAGAGCCAGGTCTTGGCATTGATTAGCTCGAGAAGAAGAACTTGCGATGCTTGAGCGGGGAGCGCGGCGGGCGTTTGCGATGCAGACCTATCGTCCTGCGGCAGCGCGAGATGCAGCGCACCCCTTCGAATCTCCTCGACGACGGCGCGGTGCTGTTCATCAAGACGTACTTTCAGGGCTTGTTCATGGTCCGGGTTGAGGGGAAGCAGGTCGAAGTAATTATTCGTTCGCCGGTGCAACACCCGTCCGCGAAAATAGACGGTGGTATCGATGAGCGCGTTGCTGGCGCCACGATCTTCCGTTTGGACGTGATACGTCGTGTCGCCTGCTTTCACGTTCGAATTATGACCGAAGAGCATTCGCCTATTCGCCCTAACCTGCGCGTAGGATTGAGATCACTTCGCAGGAATCTTTCCGCCGCATTTGACCGATTGGCGTTCCAATCGTTATTATAGCGCTTGGCCCATGAGTGATTCTGGTTTACACGCGTATGCTCCGCTTCTCTTACACCTGCTGATTGCCACGGCGCTTGCCGGTGCGCTGACGACGGTCTCCGTTCTCGTGGGGTGGCGGCGTCCGAGCCGGGCCAAACAGCAGCCGTATGAGTGCGGGATGGAACCTACCGGCGATGCGCGCGAGCCTTTCTCGGTCAAGTTCTACCTCGTAGCGATGGTTTTCATTCTGTTCGACGTGGAAGCCATCTTCCTTTACCCCTGGGCGTACATCTTTCGCAGTTTGCGGTGGTACGGCTTCGGGGAGATGATGATCTACATTGCCGTCCTGTTGGTCGGTTACTTGTATCTCTGGAAAAAAGGCGCGCTGGACTGGCATAAATAAGCGGCGCATGTGGGCTTCCAAATCGTGACTGAGTCTCCCAGCCAAAACGCTAATGTTGTAGCCGAATGCCTGCGTTCGTGGAACCCGAAAGCGGTCGTGGAAGTGATTGCATTCCGGGGCGAAACCACGATTGTGGTGCCGCGTGAACTCCTTCGAGCCACGGCAGAACGCTGTTGCACGAGCGCGAACCTGCAGTACAACCTCCTGACCGACGCCACCTGCGTGGACCGCTACCCGGCCGAGCCGCGATTCGAACTGAACTATCACCTGGTTTCCATCCCGCGACGGGAAAAAGTGCGATTGCGGGTGTGGCTCGGCGGCAACGATCCGGTTGTTGATTCGCTGGTTCCGGTCTGGCCGGGCGCCAACTGGCTGGAGCGGGAAATTTTTGATCTCTTTGGGATTCGTTTTACAGGGCACCCCGACCTGCGGCGCATTCTGCTTCCCGATGATTGGGAAGGCTATCCCTTGCGCAGAGATTATCCCGTCGAGGGCTATCGAGACGTGCCGGACACGGGAGAACTATTCAGGAAGAGCAGCACACCATGACAACCGTTGAAACCGCAGTCGGAACAGCAAAAACAATGGTCCTCAACATGGGGCCGCAGCACCCGTCGACGCACGGCGTGCTGCGCATTTTGCTGGAGCTGGACGGCGAAACTGTGGTGAAGGCGGTCCCGGATCTGGGTTATCTCCATACGGGAATCGAAAAGTCGTGCGAGGACAAAACGTATTCCCAGGCCATCACGCTCACTGACCGGATGGACTATTTGAATCCGCTGGGGAACAACCTGGTGTACTGCCTGGCAGTGGAGAAGCTGCTGGGGCTGGAAGTGCCCAAGCGCGCGCAGTACATCCGGGTGATGATGGTCGAGCTGCAGCGCATTTCTTCTCATCTGGTGTGGCTCGGGACGCATGCGATCGACCTGGGTGCGATGAGTGTTTTTCTCTACTGCTTCCGAGAGCGCGAAGAGATATTGAAGCTTTTCGAATTGTTTTCCGGGCAACGGATGATGACGAGTTACATTCGAATCGGGGGCCTGGCACTTGATCCGCCTGCCGGCTGGCGCCAGGCGATTGAACGATTCCTGAAGATGATGCCGAGCCGCGTGGACGAATACGAAACACTGCTGACGGAAAATCGCATCTGGATCGGGCGCACGAAGGGTGTGGGGTACATTTCGGCGGAAGATGCCATTGCGCTGAGCATGACCGGGCCGACGCTGCGCGCCGCTGGGGTGGCGTACGACAATCGCAAGGCGTTTCCGTACTCCAGGTACGAGGAATTCAAATTTGACGTGCCGACGCGGACGGAATCGGACTGCTACGCGAGGTATATGGTTCGCGTGGCGGAGATGCGCGAAAGCCTGAAGATCATCCGCCAGGCGCTGGACAAGATTTCGAATGAAGGGCCGATCAAGGCCGAAGCACCCGGCATCATCCCGCCGCAGCGCGAAAAAATGAAGACGGAGATGGAAGCGCTGATCTACCACTTCAAGATTTTCACAGAAGGATTTTCGCCTGCTCCGGGCGCAGTATTTGTCACCGTTGAGTCGCCGCGCGGGGAGTTGGGCTGTTTCATCGCCAGCGACGGTTCGCCGAAGCCCCTCCGCGTTCACTTCCGTGGCCCTTCGTACATCAATTTGCAGGCGCTGCCGAAACTAATTGAAGGGCAGTTGATTTCGGACGTCATCGCCTGCATCGGCACTATAGACATCGTTCTCGGAGAAGTGGACAGGTAAGCATGGAACTCTCCCCGGCACTTACAGCGAAGTTTGAAAAGCTGCAGACCAGTTATCCGGTGAAGCGCAGCGCGCTGATCCCCATGCTGATGTACGCGCAGGATGAGTACGGCTGCGTGAGCGATGAAATGATTGCGGAGATTGGGCGGCGGCTGGATCTGAACAACGTGCAGGTCGAAGAGACGCTGGCGTATTATTCGATGCTGCACCGGAAGCCGTGGGGCAAGCACCACGTACAGATTTGCACGAACGTGGCGTGCATGCTGAAGGGCGGGAACGAGCTTCTGGACCGCGCGAAGAAGCGGCTGGAGATCGGGCACAAGGAAACGACAGCCGACGGCGTTTTCTCGCTGGAAGAAGTGGAATGCATAGGCGCCTGCACGGGCGCGCCGGCGATGCAGGTCAACTACGATTTCTACGAAAACCTTACGCCACTGAAGTTCGATCGCATCATCGAGGATCTGGACGCGGGCAAACACCCTACGCCGGAGCCAGTGATTTCCGGAGCACTCCACGAGCGTCATCCGTCGGAAACGCCGCTGATCAGCCGGCGATGGGGCATCAAGGACTCGCACAAGATTGACGTTTACTTGATGCAAGGCGGCTATCAGGCACTGGAAAAAGTGCTGAAGGAGATGACTCCCGAGGGCGTCATCGAGGAAGTAAAGAAGTCGAATCTGCGCGGACGCGGCGGCGCGGGCTTCCCCACCGGGATGAAGTGGTCGTTCGTGCCCAAGGATTCACCGAAGCCGAAGTACGTGATTTGCAACGCGGATGAATCCGAGCCGGGCACCTGCAAGGACCGGCCGCTGATGGAGATGGACCCGCACCAGCTCATCGAAGGCATGGTGATTGCGGGGCGCGCCATTCATTCGCACCAGGGCTTCATTTATATCCGCGGTGAATACCGGTACGTGCTGGATATCGTGGATGCGGCGATTGCCGAAGCGTATGCGCGCGGGTACCTGGGGAAGAACATTCTCGGGTCGGGATTTGATTTCGATTTGCTGATTCACACCGGCGCCGGCGCGTACGAATGCGGCGAAGAATCCGCGCTGATGGAATCGCTGGAAGGCAAGCGCGGCTATCCACGGATCAAACCGCCCTTCCCTGCCGTGGTGGGATTGTACGGATGCCCGACCATCATCAATAACGTGGAAACTCTTAGCGC
>Ga0137409_10002436_pt1 | contig 19921 bp, 8 predicted proteins | sample CZODoug1_16funga_FD_122059 | JGI IMG/M metagenome (GOLD analysis project Ga0137409, IMG submission 122059) | Vadose zone soil fungal communities from Angelo Coast Range Reserve, California, USA - CZODoug1_16fungal (Hybrid Assembly) | ecosystem: Environmental > Terrestrial > Soil > Vadose zone... | reverse complement strand
AAGGGTGAACATCGTCTTAGCGTTGTCCCAGGGCGTGCGCTCGACTTTCAGTTTCTTTCCCCACGCATCGCGAAAGTCCAGCTTCCCGGAATCCGCTAGCTTCTTGAACGCTTTCTCCAGGTCATTTTCATTTGGATCGCTTGCAATCGCATGCCGTAGCTCTGCGGCGATCTTCTTGGCATCCTCCTGGAACTGTGCCTGGTACCGGTTCCAGTATTCGTAATATTTTGTCCGGGGAATTTCACGTCCAGTCTCGCCATCGAATCGGTTCTGCCTCACGATTTCTGTCGCTGAAAAGAGCGCACGTGCAGCAACATCGCGCTGCGCTTCATCATTGTTATCGGAAACCGGCTCGACGATCTCCGGCAGCCCGACGGAGTGAATCTCGTACCGCGGCTTCATCACTTCCTGTTCGAGGTAAAAGAACACTTTCGCGAATCCAGGCTTCTTTTCAGCAAGCGCGAATACCGCTTCGTCCACAATCTGCAGCCCCAGTGCGGCGCGCACTCCTTCTCCGTTCTTGTCCGTCACGTGAAAACGGATGTGCGAGTCGTCACCCGGCTTGTAGACGGGGCGATCCGCCACGGTCTCCACTTTCAGCTCATCCGCCGGCTGCACAAACACCAGCCGATGATCCGCGACGGGTTGTGCATTGGCTCCGAACATGTAGGCACTTACGTCTACCGTGCCCGCCAACTCGGGGCTAGCTGCTAGCGTCAACTCCGCTTCGCCTTCTGTAATGTCTAAGTCCCTAGTCAGAGTCGTCTGCCCGTCTTTCACCACATCGACATAAATCGTTCCACGCTTCTTCGTCGTCAAGACTCTCAGCCGAATCGAATCCCCCGCGCGATAGACGGCCTTCTCCGCTCTCAACAGCACCTGGTCATCGCCCGCGCGGGCCTGCAGCAGCACCGGCGCGGAAACTTTTTCTCCCTCTTTGTCTGTCGCATCAATCTGCAAGACCTCGTCCCTCAGCGGCTTCTTCAAGGTGAGCACCGCGAGGCCACCCGCATTGGTCGAAACGTCTTGTTCGTCGCCAGACCTTGACCGCACCTTAAGGTTTGCTTCCACTGGCGCTCCATCCGGATAGGACGCCACCAAGAACACCTGATTTTCCAGGCCGGGAACCAGCGTTCCGCCCTCCGGAATCGCCGTCAGCAAAAACGCCGACTCACTGACCGTAATAGGCTCGCCGCGGCTCTCGGAATGTCCCGCCGTGTCTTTTACCGTCGCTTCGATCAGCACTTTCGCTGCGCCTCTGTCGAGTGGCCTCCCCGCCAGGTATCCAGGAAGCTGTAAATCAAAGTGATAGGCGCCGTCGTGATCGGTTTTTCCTTCAACCGAAGCGGCCGTGAAGGTCGTGACATCCATTCCTTCGGCTTTCACGGAAACTTCGGCGCCATCCAACGCTTTTCCAAAGAAATAGTTTGCTTGCACCTTGCCGCTCACGTGATCCCCAGGCCGGTACCCGTGCTTCTTCTTCCCTTCGGGTGACGCGAAATTCAGCTCGACCTTGAATTTCGGCAGCACGTATTTCTCCACGTCCAACGCAATCTCCGCGGTGTTCGTGGAGTCCGTGCCGGCCTCCCCCAGGGTCGCGTGCACGTGATACGTTCCCAGATTCACCTCGCTCGCCAGGCCAAAGTCCGCGGAGCCGATGCCAAACTCATCCGTCGACGTGGCTTTCTTGAAGACCTTGTTCCTGTGGGAGTCCTCCACTTCCAGGAGCAGGTTCCGTTTTCGTACCGCGTGGTGGTCCGCGCGATTCAGCGCGAGCGCCCGCACGTGAATCATCTGTCCCGGCTGATAAATCGTCTTTTCGGTCGTCAGGAGAATCCCGACTTTGTCCTGCAACCGGATTGTTTGTGTGTACTCCGTCGTTCCCAGTGAAGTATCCACCGTGTAATGCAAGTTGCAGTTGCCGGTAACGCCTTCCGGAAACTGAAACTGCGCCTCGGTCGTGCCACGATGATTCAAGCGCCCTGTAAAGAGTGTCCGCCGTTCTTTTCCGTCGGCCTCCAATGCAATCCGCACCGCGCCCCGCCCCGGAATTACATCTCCTTTCGAATCGCTCACAATCACCCGCACGGCTGTTCTGCTGCCCGCCAGATAGCTTCGCTGTGCCAGTACGCGTAACACGGGTAGCCTCAGAATGTTGGAGATGGACTCCACGCCCTCCAGCGTTTCCACTTTTGCGTCGTCATAGCGAAACGTGTATCGCACCCGATGCCAAACGAGCTCATCCAGCGGAACCGCCTTATCGAGCTTCATTTCCGTCCTGAACCGCGACGCGCCCTTTACCACTTCGACGGTCTTCTCCGTCCGCCCAACGACGTGATTCTCCGGATCCAGGACTTCTGCGGTCAGCCGCCCCGCACCTGCTTGCGCCGCGCGGTAAGGGATCACTACGCGAAGCACTCCGTGAGAATAAGTGGCCCACTCTCCCGTCTTCTCCGCCGCCGCAAAAGTCTTCACCAACGCAGCCGCCATCAGCACTACAAGCAGAGAAACGACACTCACAACAATTCTTTCCGGCGGTGTTTTTCGGAAGTTAGACCACATCGGTTCCTTCCTTCAGTGGTGGCGCGATCCCGGGCCAAACTCCCGGGGTATTTCCGGCGCCTAGCCTTGGAACGACTTTGATTTCAGTTCTTGCACGGACTCTTCGGGGGGTGCGGGAACCTACCCACCTCTCATGGACACCGCGCCATGAGATTCAGTTCCCCTCTTTTTGTCTTTTCAGATGTTGACTTGGACTACCTAGTTGCCCTTCACTCGGTGTTTCTATCCACAGCCAACTGGCACATGCCTGATTAGCGCTAACCGGACACTTTCTTTGGCTGTTGGCGGTCTTCGTCTTGGTTGAAGAATCGGTGGACAAGTCGGATTCGAACCCCTAAGCCCCACTGATTGCGCATAACTTAACTTACTGATTTCTAAGGACGCCAAAAACGCCAGAATGGGCAGATTTCACGGATTGAGGTACACCGTGGGTACACGGCGAAGCGACTGGCCTGCGCAAGACACGTCGTCTGAACGTGGACCTCGATGCGAGAATGTCGCAGTGACAGTGAGCGATTCATAAGTACTTGCAAGCACTTACAAGAGCACGGACGGCATCGTAAGTCATTGCAAGGAAGTCTTAGACATCGTTATTGTGTACCTCGATGTGTACCACGGTTTTCTATTGAAAACGAGTAACTCTCTGTGTTTTCAATGACGCCAAAAACGCAGAAACCTAATAATTGGGCGGATTGGGGTACGTTTGGTGGATGTGGATTTCATTCTCCTTTTCTTCGCTTTTCAATTGACGCCACATATTTCCCCTGCTAGCTTTCCCATTAAGAACTACTCGGTCAGGAGGCCGACAACCGATGGGCATCCTCGATAACGCAAAGCAAGTGGCGAAAGCCGTGGAAGAAATCCACAATCTCGAACTCTATCAACGGGTTTTGGGGCTTCACTCCGACATCATTGAATTAGTCGAGGAAAATAACAAACTTCGAGATGAAAACAAGGAATTGAAAGCCGTCGTCGCCCTTACTAAAGCGATGAGTTTCAAGCCTCCGTTCTTCTACCAAGACGGCGATCCCAACCCCTTCTGCCCCGCGTGCTGGGAAGGAACTCAGAAAGCGATCCATCTCATCTATAGCCACGAAGAAGAAACGTGTATGCGCTGGGACTGTAAGACATGTAAGCAAATGTTTTTGATCAATAAGCCTCAGCAACCGCGCGGCGGCAATATCACGCCCGGTGCCTATTTCGGCGAGAACGGTTGGATGGCGCGCTGATTTCTAGGTTCTGGAGGCATTCATGTCGGAAGTCAACATCCGACACCCATCCGCTATACTCTCCTCATGCTGATGGTCATTTTCGGAGCTGGCGCGTCCTACGATTCTTCCCTTGACCTGCCGCTGCCTGAACCTGTCGTCCCGGTTATCTCAGCCGCGCAGCAGAATTTTGGCACGCCCCCTCCACCACATCCTCCCGCTCCATCTGACCCAGGCGTTCCGTGGCGTCCTCCTTTAACAAAAGACCTCTTCCTTGATCCCAACGCCAAGTTCGGCGAAATCGTCCAGAAATACCCTAGACTGCACGGCATCCTTCCCTTCCTGCGCCGACCACGAAACGGCAGCGTCGAGCAGCAGCTTGAGCTCTACTTGGACGAGGCCTCCGCCGACCAAGAGCGGACACGCCAACTGTTTTCCGTCCGCTATTACCTCCACGACCTCTTCCGTATGGTCTCCGAGGAGTGGCTCAAGCGCACCAACGGCGTCACGAACTACGCCGTGCTCATCGACCAGCTTCGCCACCTCAACACAGCCGGCGAGCCCGTTTGCCTCGTTTCATTCAACTACGACCTCTTGCTCGACCACGCCCGCCTTCCTTCTCGCGTCAATTCGCAACCCCTGGAACGCGATTTCGACGGGCACCCGATGTTCAAACTCCTCAAACCGCACGGCTCCGTCGATTGGGCCCGGTTCACGGCCGGCCCTAAGGGAACAAAATACGTCGAAGCATCGCATCGCCCCGGATTCTTCGAACCTCCCCCGTCCCAAGGCCCCAGACTCGCGCCCGAGAATATCATCGAACAGGCCCCTAACCTTTCCGATGAGTACGTGCGCGCGAACGCCACCGACGCCCACCAAATCTACAACTTCAACTGGCCCATAGTGCCGGCAATCGCAATCCCGGTGCAAATGAAGACCGCGGACTTCTTTGAGTGGCCTAGCAGCCACCGCACATACTTCGAGGAACTGCTTCCCCGTGTGACAAAAATCCTCATCATCGGCTGGCAGGGCAAAGAGGCGCACTTCCTGAAGCTACTCCGCGAACGGCTCCCCACGGGTGGGATCACACAAATCACACACCTTCAGGTGGTCGGGAGCAACTCCACCGGAGCCAACGCCATCTCCCAGCAGTTCATCGCGGACATTCGCCGGCACGTGAAGAAGGAAGATCTCGGTCCCACCCAAGGAGGCTTCAGTTCCTTTGTCCAGCAGGGTTCGGTAGAGTTTCTCTTCAAAGAATAGAAAACGACACCTCTCCACTTTTCACTGCCGCGGCTCGCTGACCGTCCCCACAATGTGTTCAACTGACACAATCTTCATGGGGCTCACGGCCATCGGGACACTGGCAGTCGCTGCAGCCGCAGTCTGGGGCGACTGGTTCCGTTCGTGGCTCGCAGCACCCCGCATCGAGATTCGCCCCCATATCGTCATTTAGCTGTCAACACCAGGGAAGCTTCTGATTCTATATATACTATATAATTATATATTCTGCTGAAGAATGTTTTCAGATCACAACATCCGGGAACTCCAACCCAGGTGACGTCGCGAGTACTGAAGATCGTCAACAAATTATGGGATGACCGCGCTGTGTCCCGGGAGACATTCGTGGCGAGTCAAAACATGGGCGCAACTTGGGCGCAAAACTCTGCGCTATGAGTTCATGGAGCCTTGGCAAGGCCAACGGATTCAACGGGACTTATGGTAGGGGGCGGTGGGGATCGAACTACCAAGGGCGTTGAAGGCTCGCAAGTTATTGATTCTGCGAAACAGTAAAAAGGAGAAAAACTACAAAAATACTGAACCGAGGTACACATGGGGTACACGGGAAGGATCGTCTTCTTAGTTGATTGAATCTACCATTGAGGCTTGGTGGAGCCGATGGGATTCGAATCTACCAGCGATATGGAAACAAAGGAGTTTTGCGGTGCAGCCTGGCCTTCAAAGGTATTGAAAGGAAAGGGAAGGAATCCATAGTGCCCCCTTAATGCCCCCGAAAATTCCTGAGGTTAGAACGGGCGGTTGAGAGAGCAGACTCGTCCGGCGAACCGTAAAGACATCCGTTATGGCGTGCGTGTGCTGCGCAGCAATTCCCGCTCAGCAGTTGCCGCGCGGCAATGGCATTTCATGGAGTGAACCACTAAGGTACCGTATGTCACCTCTTATCGTCCCCAGGTCGTGCTTAGTCAGTGGATTTCTCAGACCCCGTTTCCGGATAATTCCCGAGTTGGCAATCCATTCTCCATTGCCCAGCAGACAAAGACCAGGATCGAAACGACCGCCGGGAGCTGGGACTCGCAAAATGCTCGCGACTAATCCGGCTCGTTCTTCTTCGTATGACTTCAGTCTTCGAGGACCTATATGCATATGCACCTGGTCTTCATTGGAGTGATTCTGTTCGTTTACCTCGAGCGAGAGTACAGTTGGGCTTGGCAAACCGCCCGGAAAATAGCCACTGGAAGATCGCAGATTCCAAGGTAGAATCAACGTGCTCATCACTTCCCATCTCTTCGAAGCGTACCTCAAGTGTCACACAAAATGCTTTCTTCTATCGCTCGGCGAAACGGGAACCGGAAATGGTTATTCGGACTGGGTTCAGGCTCAACAAGCTACTTATCGTAGTGAGGAGATTAAACGCCTTACGCAAGAAGCTGCACAGAATCAGCACGTCATAGGGCCAATCGATAGGGGAGATGTACAGTCCACGAAATGGCGCTTCAGGATAGAGACCGCTGCGCGGGCACAGAATCTGGAATCGACCATTCACGCTGTTGAGCGTGTGACATCGGAGGGGCCAGACAAACTGGAGCTGTTCATCCCCATTCGATTCATCTTCACGAACAAATTGCACAAAGATGCAAAGCTGCTGCTGGCGTTCGATGCGTTTGCGTTATCCGAATCGCTGGGCCGCGAAGTCGGCCTGGGCAAGATCATTCACGGAGAGGAGTGCGCCACACTTGAAGTGAAGACAGGCGCTCTGGCGGGTGAGGTCCGGACGCTTACCGGGAAGATCGGAGCGTTGCTTTCCAGCAATTCCCCGCCAGACCTTGTGCTGAATCGCCATTGCCCCGAGTGCGAGTTTCAGACACGGTGCAGGCAAAAGGCTATCGCGATAGACGATCTCAGCCTCCTATCCGGGATCACGGAGAATGAACGCGCAAGTCATCGCGGCAAGGGAATCTTCACTGTCACGCAACTCTCCTACACTTTCAGACCCCGCAAAACGCCAAAAAGTGCACAGAACCCTGCCAAGCCTCGTTACATGGCACTGCAGGCGCGCGCGATTCGTGAGAACACGATCTATGTGCATGGACACCCTCAGCTTCCTGACTCAAAGACCCAGGTGTATCTGGATATCGAAGGGCTGCCCGATAACGATTTTTACTACCTCGTCGGTGCTCTAATTGTCTCTGAGGAAACAGAAACTTTCCACTCGTTCTGGGCGGACCAGAAATCAGATGAGCCAACCGTCTTCGCGCAGCTTGTCGAAGCCATTCGCGACTTGCCTGAGCTGCAGATTTTGCATTACGGAAAGTACGAACGTGTCGCTTTGCTACGGATGAAGGCGAGATTGCCGGAATGCCTCCATCCGACAATCGATGGTCTTCTGGAGCGGGCGACCAACGTGCTGTCAGTGATCCATCCCCACGTCTACTTCCCAACCTATTCGAATGGCCTCAAAGATATTGGCCGTTTTCTTCAGTTCGAGCGTGCACAGGAAAACGTCACAGGATTGCAGAGCATAGTCTGGCGGATGAATTGGCAAGCGAATAAAGCCGCAGACGTCAAGGCCCGGTTGCTTCAATACAACCAAGACGACTGTCGCACACTGAAGCACATCTTCGAATTTATACGGCGTCTGACCTCGGCGCAATCCGCTACAGCAGCCGTTTCTCAGATTCCTTTCAAGAACGCTCAAACCGCGGACTTGACTGAGGAGCGGCCGCGCTGGGACATGTTTGGGTCGAGGGAATACACCTCAGTGGACCTTAAAGAAATTGCCAAGTGTGCCTACTTTGATTACCAACGCGAGAGAATATACGTACGCACCCATCCCCATTTCAAAGTCATTAACAAGAAGCACCGGAAGTTCAGACGAGCCACATTTCGCATTAACAAAGTCAGCGCGATCGAGAGCCAGCGATGTCCCGAATGCCAAAGCAAAAAGATCGAAAAAGGCAAGAAAATGAGCCACGATCTGATCGATCTGAAATTCTTTAACGGCGGAATCAAGAAGTGGATTACACGGTTTGTCTCTTGGAGGTACCGCTGTGTCAAATGCGAACACCAGTTCAGTTCCGAAAAAAGGTTGCCTATACCGCAAAAATACGGTCACGGTCTGATGAGCTGGTGCGTTTACTCCAACATTACTTGCGGCTTGAACTTGAGCCGAGCATGGAAAAGTATAGAGGATGTGTTTGGCCTTGTAATCCCTCCAGACAAAGTGTACAGGTGGAAGGGCTACATAGCGGTTCTCTACGAATCTCTTTGTTCAGAAATCCTCCAAAGCGTCTTAGCTAGTCCAGTCATCCACATTGATGAAACCACGGTGAGAATTAGGGACCGCAAGGGCTACGTCTGGGTCATGACCACCATGGATAAAGTTTACTACTTCTTTAAACCGTCTCGGGAAGGATCTTTTCTCCAAGAGATGCTCCGGCCATTCTCTGGCACTTTGGTCTCCGATTTCTACACGGCGTATGATTCTCTGCCTTGCAAGCAACAAAAGTGCCTTCTGCATTTAATACGCGATATTGATGACGATGTTCTGAGAAGCCCGTTGGACACGGAACTAAAAGGTATTGCCGAGGAGTTTGGGAGTCTGCTGCGAACAATCATCGAGACAGTGAATCGTTACGGCCTCAAAAGAAGGCACCTGCGCAAACATGAGCGGTCCGCCTTTCAGTTTCTGGATTCAATGCGTTCGAGTGATTTCTCGTCGGAACTGGCCAACAAATACAAGAAACGGTTTCAGAAGAGCGGTCAAAAAATGTTCACTTTCCTGGTCCACGATGGCGTGCCGTGGAACAACAACAATGCCGAGCACGCAATCAAACGCTTTGCGAAGTACCGCAGGGACGCCGGTGGCCGTTTCACGGAGCGTACCCTCCAAGAATATCTGGTGCTGGCCAGCGTTTTTGAAACCTGCGAGTTCAACAACGTCAACGTTCTCAAGTTCCTGCTTTCGAGAGAGACGACGTTGGAAGGGCTACTTAATTCGGCGGGGCGCCGGGCGAAGATGTCGAGAGAAGTGCGGGTGAACCATGACTCTAAGCTGAATCATACAGTTTCCGGCTCGACGTTCTGATCGAAACACGAGCTTCGGACCTGGGGCCGGCTCCAAATCCAGATGTTTTTCAGCTCGAACAGACCCACATGGACCCAATCCGAGGGAGATTTTCTACAAGGCTTGGGGCCACTATGGTCAAAATGTGCGGTGAGCGTCTGGCTTCTAAGCGGGAAACCAAATTTGCAAAATCTTGCCGGAGCCGACGCAACCTGCTAGAAAGCAGCAAGTTGTAACAAATCGAGGCAAACCGTTTTCTCCTTCATTTTTCGCTTTTTGTGTGCAATTTGTCAGAACTTTCCCGCATTTGTACTACGTTCTTACTGCGTTCGAATGGCGCCGGCCGAGCCCGCCGACCCGACCTTCTAGTTCGTAGCAGTACCAATAAATCCCACAAGCCGATGAATCGGCGTCACATGCCTGTTTCAAACCCTACTCTCAATTGGCTACAAATCGATGCCCCGGAATACGCACAAATCGGGCTACGTGCACCACACCACCGGAGGTAGTCCAAGCAGCATTTGCCAGGTTCGCGCCGTTGCTGCTGACTGAGCCGGCCATGAAAATAGACACTATTTCCACAGCATTAGTTCAACAAAAGGTAGCAACTTATTATATCTGTGCCTAAAGCATACACAAAGCCAGCAATATTTCCTTCTGAATTCTGTTGACCGAGTTTATACCTCCGTGGATAATCGCGTCCTCGTTGAGGCGTTGAGCAACCATGCGCTTGCTTCTTCGGTCGCTTTCCTCCGGGGAAGCTGGCGTATCCCGCCCGTGCTCGCGGCTTCTTGTCAGATGCCAGTGATATCTGCTGGTGTAAGTGTGGTCACAGATTGCTGATCGTGGTCGGACGCCGCCTCTTGCGTCGAATCAGCTGTGCTCAAAGTATGGAGGTGTTTGTGGTCTTGAAGCGCTGTGTTTTTGTGTTGGTTTTAGGTTTACTGAGCTCTGTTTTTAGTCCGGGGGCGGCAGCTCAGACGCCCAACCCTTGCTTGGCACTTACCACGTGGTGGTTCCCTCTGCAAATTCCGCCCGGATGGTTCTACTACCAGCCATATCCGGGAACTTACACTTACTATATAGCGGCATGGAAGTGCCCGCCACCCGAACCTCCATGCCCTTGTTCCCTTACCGCCGGAAGCCCGATCGCTTTAGCTACAGGCAACACTTATATCGAGCAGAAAGACATTCGAATCCCTGGACTGGCCGGGGGATTAAACCTGGTCAGAAGATGGAACAGTACGTGGCCTGCGAGTCAAAGCGCTCTTCAAGTTGGCCTATTTGGACCTAATTGGCGCTCAACATATGAAGAACAAGTGTTCGTTGGCAGTGACAATCACATAAGATACTCGCGCGGCGACGGTAGCTTTTGGTCCTTCGGCACGAGCGGCGGCGTTGGATCATGGAGTCCGGTTGCACCTGAAAACGTCTCCGCTACGCTAACAAGTCCCAATACATCTACTCCCTACTGGCTACTTACCTTTCAGAGTGGAGAGCAGCGACGCTTTGACAGCACGAGCGGAATGCTGACCACGATCATCGACCGGAACGGCAATTCAACGACACTGACGTACGATGGCGCGAATCGACTCGCGACAGTCACGGACGCGACGTCACGCCACCTCACCTTTACTTATGGGAGTACCTCTAGCCATCTGGTCACAGGTGTTTCGTTCGACGTCGTGCTCTCTCTGTCGTATTCCTACGACACTCAGAACCGCTTAAGCCAGGTGACAAATCCAGACCTTACGACAGTGACGTTCGCATACGACAGCCAGTCCCGGATCACATCCGTAACGGACTCTAGCGGCAAGGTGCTTGAGTCGCACACCTACGACAGCAGCGGGCGGGGATTAACTTCGGCGCGGGCTGCAGGCGTTGAAGCCGTGGCCATCACTTACCCCTAATTAAGAGCCGTTTTCTTGGAATCATCGAAGCTGAAATAGAAATTGCCTTTTGTCGGTTCGCCTGCAATTTCGAGAGGATTTAACTATGCGCGCACTGCGTCAAGCGATTGTGATTCTTGCGTTCTTCTGCTTGTGGTCGGCGGCGGGTCAAGTTCCAGCTGCGGCGCAGGGCTGGGCCAACGGCTGTCTCAACCGCCGCGCCATTACGATCGATCACACGAAGGTTCCCAACACCGATCAGGCGAATTTCCCCGTGCTGATTTCTGGGACTTATGCGTACTTGGCGACCACCGCGAACGGCGGCAACGTGACTAATGCGAACGGCTACGACATCCTCTTCGCGTCCGACGCGAACGGAGTGAGTCCACTTCCTTTCGAGCAGGAAAGCTACAATCCTTCGACCGGCGCTATCGTTTACTGGGTAAGACTCCCCACGGTGTCTCACACTGCCGATACGGTCTTCTACTTGTTCTACGGAAATTCTTCGATTTCAGCGAACCAGTCGAACCCAACTGCTTTATGGGACAACAGCTACAAGGGAGTCTGGCATTTACCGAACGGCGCAAGTTTAACTGCAAACGATTCGACAAGTAACGGCAACAACGGGACGATTACAGGTGCTACGGCGACCAACGGCGCCGTGGACGGAGCGGCGAGTCTCAGCGGCTCCGGTCAATACATTGACGTGGGAAACCTACCAAGTCTCCAAATCACAGGAAACGCCCTAACGATTGAGACCTGGATCAAGACCTCAGAGGCGAATCCGTCTCAATGGGAACGCATTGTCGTCAAAGAAACGTCCGGCAACCAGGATCCCTACTCTGCGTTCATCCTGCTCCGGTATGCGGGAACCAATCTTGTGAATTTTGGAAGATCTACCGGAGGTGCAGGAACTTCTATCGGTATCACCTCTGCATCCTCCTTGACGATGGGCGCGTGGACGCATGTCGTGGGAACGTACGACGGCTCTCAGTTGAAAATCTATTTCAATGGCAATTTGGATGGTCAAGTTTCCGCGACTGGCAACATCGTTGCAACCAATCAGAACGTTGTCATCGGCGCCGATACTGCAGGTGGGGGAGAAAATTTCAACGGGAGCATTGATGAGGTTCGCATATCGAATAGCGCCCGCTCCGCCGACTGGATCGCCACGGAATACAAGAATCAGAGCTCACCTTCGACCTTTTACTCCGTTGGGTCCGCCGCCCAAGGAACGATGAGCCTTTCCATCACGGGGTTGTCACCCAGTACAGCCAACCCCGGTGAGGCTGTCGTCATACAAGGTACAAACTTCGCCGCCACGCAAGGCGGCAGCACGCTTTCCCTAAACGGAACCAGCCTCGCGGTCCTGAGTTGGAGCGACACAGCAATCAATGTGATTGTACCGTTTGGCGCAGCGGCAGGGTATTTCACTGTGACGGTGAATGGCCAAACGGCGGTCAGCCCGATTTTCACCCTTAGACGAATTCCATTGGGGTGGTCCGATGGAGACGTAGGCACAGTAGGCAAGGCCGGTAGCGCGGGCTACGCGAGTGGAACATTTACTGTGAAAGGCGCGGGCCAAGGCATGACTGGGAGTGCCGACCAGCTTCATTATCTCTATCAGCCGTTGTCGGGAGATGGGACGATCGTGGCGCGCGTGGCGAGCATGCAGGGGGGCAATTACCCGCAGGCTGGAGTAATGATTCGTGAGTCGCTGGACGCAGGGGCCGCAAATATATACCCAGCTTACTACTACACGTCGTACATGTATGTATTTCAACGTGCGAGCACGGGAGCAAGCTCCACTGGCGCCAACTATGTGTACACCCCTTTGCCCTATTGGGTGAAAGTGACGCGGAACGGAAACACGTTCAGCAGTTACGCGTCAGGCGATGGCGTTAACTGGGCGCAGATGGGGACGAGTCAGACCATCACGATGGCGCAGAACGCGTACATAGGGTTAGCGGTGAGCAGCGGAAGTACTACGGTCCTAACCACAGCCACGTTCGACAACGTGTCGGTCAGTTCAACTGCGGCTCCGGCGCCAGTTATTACAAGCGTTTCTGCTACTACCGGTTCGATTGGAAGTCAGGTACTGATTTCCGGGTCTGGATTCGGAGCCTCGCAAGGTGGCAGTGGGGTGACGCTCAACCGTGCTCCGGTGACCATCAACTCCTGGAGCAACACTTCGATCACCATCACGATTCCGTCGGGAGCGACATCTGGGCCATTGCTGGTTACCCTCGCCCCGAGTATGAACGACAGCAACGCAGTGGAATTCACTGTTACAACACAACCTCTGCCCAGTTCGTGGCTGGATCAGGATGTGGGCACAGTGGGGACATCTGGCAGTGCGAGTTACGCGAACGGGACCTTCACCGTGGCGGGGTCGGGGCAAGGACTCAATGCGAATGCCGACGGGCTGCATTTCGTATACCAGCCACTGTCTGGAGATGGGACGATCGTGGCGCGTTTGGCCAGTTTGCAAGGTTCGGTCGCCCAGGCAGGAGTGATGATACGCGAGACGCTGGATCCAGGCGCGACGCTTGTGTCCGAAATTTATAATCGCTACTTTAGCTACTTCATGTTGTATGAGCGCCCCACGACCGGGGCATCCATCTCTGCCCAGAATGGTGCGTATTCGACAACCCTGCCGTATTGGTTGAAGCTGGTTCGAAGCGGGAGCACGTTCACTGGGTATACATCTACGGACGGGGTGAACTGGGTGCAGTCGGGGACGAGCGTGACGGTGAGCATGGCGCAGAATGTGTACATCGGCCTCATGGTAAGTAGCACCTATACCGCAACCCTCGCGACGGCGACTTTTGACACCGTCTCAATCAGTTCTACAGCAAGCCCGGCCCCGGCGATTACTGCCGTCTCCACTACTACTGGGTCGGTAGGGAGTCAGGTGCTCATCACGGGAACTGGTTTCAGGGCCTCGCAGGGCGGCAGTGAGGTAGAGATAAACAATACTCCAATGACGATCAACTCGTGGAGCAGCACATCAATCGTTTTCACGATTCCGTCGGGGGCGAGCTCGGGGCCATTGCTGGTTTCCGTCGCGCCGAGTATGAACGACAGCAACGTTGTGGCCTTCACCGTGACTTCACATCCCTTGCTGACCCCATGGCTCGACCGGGACATCGGTTCGGTGGGAATTGTCGGAAGCGCCAGCTACTCGAACGGAACGTTTACTGTGAATGCCGCGGGACAAGGCTTCCAGGCAGGGACCACCGCTGACTCGTTTCATTTTGTGTACCAGCCCTTGGCGGGTGACGGGACAATTGTGGCGCGAGTGGTTAGTTTTTCGAGTCCCAACTCTTCGGCGACCGCTGGAGTAATGATCAGGGAGACGCTGGATCCGGGCTCGACAAATGCCGACACGGGCTACTGGGCCTGGTACAACTCCATCTATTTTGAGGCGCGCGTCGCGACGGGAGCCGCCAATTCTCAGTCAAACGGTATGGCTGGGTCGCCTCCGTACTGGGTGAAGGTCGTGCGAACCGGGAGCACGTTCAGCGGATATGCCTCCTTGGACGCTGTGAACTGGGTGCAGGTTGGAACAAGCCAAACGATCAGTATGGCGCAGAACGTTTACGTGGGATTGGTGGTGAGCAACGGCGTCAACACGGCGCTCGGCGCTGCCACTTTTGACAGCGTCTCGATTAGTTCGACTGCGGCACCGGCACCAGTTATCACCAGAATCTCAGCGACGACCGGGTCGGTAGGAAGTCAACTGGTCATCACGGGGACGGGCTTTGGTGCCTCGGAAGGCAGTAGCTTGGTTTTGTTAAATAGTGCTTCGGCAACGATCAACTCCTGGAGCAACACCTCGATTACTATCACGATTCCGGCTGGAGCGACCTCGGGACCATTGCTAGTTTCCGTCGCCCCGAGTATGAACGACAGCAACGCAGTGAATTTCACGGTGAGTTCACAGCCGCTGTTGATCCCGTGGGTGGACCAAGACATCGGTTTGGTTGGAATTGCCGGCAGTGCGAGTTATGCGAATGGGACGTTCACGGTCAAGGGCGCAGGACCGGGCACCTATAACACCAGCGATGGTTTTCATTTCGTGTATCAGACTTTGTCCGGTGACGGCACGATCGTGGCTCGCGTAACCAGCCTCCAAGGCAGCAATAGTATGTCAGCAGGAGTGATGATTCGCGAGACGCTGGACCCCGCGGCGAGGAGCGCATTTGAGGCTTACTATGCGTCATGCTGTATCTACCTGTGGGCGCGCACAAGTCCCGGGACAAGCGCATTTAACCAGGCCGATGTGTCTGTGAGTCTACCGTATTGGGTCAAACTGATCCGCAGCGGCAGCGCGTTTAGCACTTATGGTTCCACCGACGGCGCGGCCTGGACACAGCTTGGGTCCACCGTGACGATCGCCATGGCGCAGAGCGTTTACGTGGGATTGGCGGTGAGCAACGGAAGCACCTCGGCCCTTGCCACGGCCACTTTTGACAACGTCTCGCTTACCGTCGGGTCCACGCCTTTTGTCACTGGCGTGTCGCCGAGCGTGGGCGGAACTGGCACGGCTGTAACAATCGCGGGCTCAAACTTCGGGACCACTCCAGGGGACAGCACAGTCAGCTTCAATGGCGCGTTGGCAGCTTCTATCACCAGTTGGAGTAGCACGCAAATCGTGGCTAACGTGTCGAGCGCGACAGCGGCGGGAACGGGGCCCGTCATCGTTACGGTGAACTCCATCTCGAGCCCTTCCGGCGTCACGTTCACCATGGTCAAGCCAACCATCAATGGTCTGACACCCCCGGCCGCTCAGGTCGGGGCTTCCATCACTTTGAACGGGACCGGCTTTGGCCCAAGCCCTGTCTCCGACCCGGCCAACTTCAACGTCAAATGCAATGGTGTGGCTGCAAACGTCAGCGCGTGGAGCGACACGAGTGTTACGGCGACCGTGCCATCGAATGCTACCAGCGGTCCTGTAACGCTCACACAAAACGGCATCACGAGCAACGGCGTGCAATTTACCGTCTCGCAGCCACTCTCCGTTACAAACATTTCTCCGAGCATTGGACCGGTGGGTGCAAGTGTGACAATTACCGGCGTTGGCTTCGGGGCAACGCAAAGTAACAGCACCGCGAGCTTCTATGGAGCAACAGCCACGGTAACCAGTTGGAGCGACACGCAGATTGCGGCGGTCGTGCCCGCTGGAGCCGGGAGCGGTTCGGTTAGCGTTTAGGTTGGCAGCGTCTCGGCGTGGGGTCCGTCGTTCACCCTCACGTTCAGGGCGCAAATAACGGACTCTCTTGGCAATCCATCGACATACATTGCCGCGTCGATTGGGGGAAATTGGGTCACTGCCAGCTCGCAGGGTTCGGGTTGCTCCAGTTGCACCGGGCGCGGAACTATCAGCTACACCTACGACAACCAAGGTCACACTCTGTCCAAAACGGACGAGAATGGAAACACCACCTCTTACACCTACGACTCGAACGGGAACGTCCTGACAGTAACGGTGCCGGTCAATTCGAGCACTTCGGCCACGACGACGTACACGTACAACAGTTTCGGCGAGGCGCTCACCACCACTGATCCACTGGGAAACGTGACCACCAACACGTACGACAGTCATGGAAACCTGCTTACCGTCGCGACGCCGGCGCCGAATGGCAGCACTTCAGCGAGCGTGACTACATTCACCTACGACAGTAAGGGCGAGTTGCTGACGATTACGGATCCGCTGAACAACAAGACGACGATCGCGTATTTCCCGACGGGCTTGATCCAAACGATCACGGACGCGCAGAACAATGTAACGACGTACGGGTATGACGCGCATGGGAACCGCACGTCGGTAAAGGACGCGAACAATCAGACCACCACGTTTGCCTACGACGCGGGCGACAGGCTGAAAACCATCACGTATCCGGGCAGCACCGGTACCACGGCGTTCACATACGACAATCGCGGACGGCGGACTTCCGTAACCGATCAAAACGGCAAGACGACCACGTACGCGTACGACGATGCGGACCGGCTGACCAGCGTCACCGATGCGGCCAGCCCAGGGAACGTCACCACCTACGGGTACGACACAGAGAACAATCTGACGAGCCTCAAAGACGCGAACAACAACGCGACCTCGTTCACGTATGACGCTTTCGGCAGGGTCACGAAAACAACGTTCCCGTCCGGCTACATCGAGACGTACGGGTATGACGCGGTGGGAAATCTGACCGGCAAGACGGACCGGAAGAACCAGCTCATTACCTACACTTACGACCAGTTGAACCGGCTGACGCAAAAGGCCTATCCTGATAGCACGGCCGTGAACTACACCTACGACAACGACTCGCGTTTGACTCAGGTGACGGACCCCACGGGTACCTACCAGTTTACGTTTGACAACATGGGACGACTCACCGGGACAACGACCAATTATGCGTTTCTGACAGGGCGCGGTTTCACGACCGGCTATAGCTACGATGCGGCGTCAAACCGCACGGGATTCACTGATCCGGAAAGCGGCGCGACGAGCTATGTGTACGACACGCTGAACCGCTTGCAAACGCTGACGCCGCCGAGCGCGTTCAGCGGAACGGGTTCGTTCGGCTTCAGCTACGACGCGCTTAGCCGCCGCACGCAAATGACGCGTCCGAACGGACTGAAATCCGTCTATGCCTATGACAACCTGTCTCGACTGCTGAGCGTGCTGCACCAGAGCGGCTCGACCACCTTGGACGGGGCGAGCTACACCGTGGATAACGCAGGCAATCGCACGTCGAAGACGGACCAACTGGCAGGGGTTACGTCGAATTATACGTATGACCCGATTTACGAGCTGACTCAAGTCACTCAAGCCACCACGACGGAAAGCTACACGTACGACGCGGTCGGCAACCGGCTGAGTTCCCTCGGCGTTTCACCGTACAACGTGAACACCTCGAACGAGCTGACCTCGACGCCTAGCACGACGTACACATACGACTCCAACGGCAACACCCTCACCAGCGTGACCGGCTCGAACTCCACCACCTATGCTTGGGACTTCGAGAATCGCCTTACCAGCGTCACACTGCCCGGAACAGGCGGGACGGTGTCGTTTGCTTACGATCCGTTCGGTCGGCGCATCAAGAAAGTTTCAAGTGTTGGGACCAGCATCTATGCCTACGACGCCGACAATCTCCTCGAGGAAGTGAATTCGTCGGGGGCAGTCGTCGCCCGATATACGCAGACCCTAAACGTAGACGAGCCGCTGGCGATGCTGCGCAGTGGTGCAACCAACTATTATCATTCCGATGGCCTTGGGTCGATCACGTCGCTAAGCAACTCGGCGGGAGCAACGGCTCAAACCTATGGATACGACTCGTTTGGTAAACAGACAAGTTCGTCTGGTTCGGTGACGAACACATTCCAATATACGGCCCGTGAACGGGACCCAGAAACAAATCTGTACTACTATCGCACCAGATTCTACGACCCGACGCCCGGCAGGTTCTTGAGTGAGGATCGGATCGGGTTCGCAAGTGATGGTGGCAATTTCTACGCCTATACCCTCAATGACCCCACCGACTGGGTCGATCCGATGGGGACGAGTTTACAGTGCCCGTCTTTCCTCCCTTGGTGTCCACCGCCTCTGCCTCCGCCTCCGCCCTCGCCACAGCCGCCCGGTCCGCCGCAGCTCTTCAATTACAACAACCCACCACCCAGGACGGGGCCGCTAGCTGGTGACGCTCTCGGTCTCGCTAACTGTATCTCATACCGCTTGGGGTCGGGTTTTGTAGTTACCGGCGGCAGTGAGTGCACGCCAGATGGTCGACATGTCCCAGGGGGTGTGCCCAACAGCAAGCACTGTACAAACCAGGCGCTTGATATGTGGCCCGCCGGTATGGATAGGAAAAAAGTGTTCTGTGCCGCTAAGAAATGCGGGGCGAAGTTCATCAATGATGAAGGCAATCACTGGCACTTCGAGACGGTACCTCACAAAAATGGCAACGTCGGCTCTCTACCCACAGATTGTGAGTGCCAATGAGGGAGTTCATTTTGCGCATCACACAGTTTCGTCCGATACTCGTAAACCTTATCGTCGGTCTTCTCTGCTTTACTGCTATCTCCACTGGACAACAGCGGACGAGCAGTATCGATAGCATTGTGAGTAGTTTTCCGGGCTATCATCTGCTGACATTGAAGGAACTCGACTCCGATGCGAAAGCATTCTTCCTCAAGCACTTCCCGAAGGCCAGTCCGAGTGTGGTGCAGGCCGACTTCGACGGCGATGGCCAACTGGATTACGCGCTCCTACTCAAAAACGACAAGTCGCGCCTGACAAAACTCGTAGTTCTTCTATGCGCGGATGACGGGCATTGCCGGAACGTCTACGAATTAGACGTTTCGGCGTATTCCGGCTCGGCTTATCTCAGGCCTGTGTCTAGGGGTTCAAGAATATCTCAAACCAAATCTATAGATACGGACACCGCCCCTGTAAATCTGAAATTCAGTGGAATTCGAGTGACGTATTTTGGGAAAGGCGAGCTAGTGCTGTATTGGAACAAGAAACTTAAGAAGATAGAAGAGGTTCAAACTGAGGACTAGCGTGCGCGTAGATAAGGTCCTTTGCCCACCTATGTCAAGCAGGCGAGGATCGTCTAAGGGCCTGCCGACGCGGAGGGTTAGCGTGCAGCACCGGGAATCGCCCCGAAGAGCGGCGTCTTGACCTACGATGCGGCTGAATATGTCTACGATGCTGTCTGAAGTTTGTCCTGCACGCCAGGGCGAGACCTTCTGCCGCGCCTATGACTCCAACGGCAACACCCTCACCAGCGTGACCGGCTCGAACACCACCACCTATGCATGGGATTTCGAGAACCGCCTAACGAGCGTGACCCTGCCTGGCTCCGGTGGAAGGTATGCGTCAGAGCAAAACCATGGTTGACAACGAGAGTAGAGGTTAGCGGTTTTGTGAAGCCCAGGCGATCGGGGTG
>Ga0137409_10002435_pt1 | contig 19924 bp, 11 predicted proteins | sample CZODoug1_16funga_FD_122059 | JGI IMG/M metagenome (GOLD analysis project Ga0137409, IMG submission 122059) | Vadose zone soil fungal communities from Angelo Coast Range Reserve, California, USA - CZODoug1_16fungal (Hybrid Assembly) | ecosystem: Environmental > Terrestrial > Soil > Vadose zone... | reverse complement strand
CTATTTAACTATTTAACTATTTAACTATTTAACTATTTAACTATTTAACTATTTAACTATTTAACTATTTAACTATTAACCAAATATAAAAATACTGTGTTAATGTTTATAAATATTAGGTTATAAAAATAATTAATAATTAATAATTAATAAATAACTAATTAAATAATAAATAACTAATAATAAATAATAAATCATAAATAATAAATAATAAATAATAAATTATAAATAATAAAATAATAAATTATAAATAAGAAGTATATATTGCAGGCCTATAAAAATTGACCAGTTGAAGCAAAAAATGCAGAACCAAAAACTGAATCTGCAAAAGTAAAACTAGCTTGATTATATTCAATATATTGGAAATAAGTAAACACTAAAGCTAAAATGATTGTAATAAATAATCCAAGTACTGCTCCTTTTCTATTATTAGCAATTATTGCATGGTGTGCGAAAGTAATAAATCCACCACTTGAAAGTAAAATTAAAGTATTTAAAAAAGGTATTGCGAATGCATCTAAAGCTGTAATTCCTACAGGTGGTCAACAACTTCCGATTTCTATCGCCGGTGATAAACTAGCATGTAAATACGCTCAGAATACACTTAAGAAGGCCATAACTTCACTTAAAATAAATAAGTTGAAACCTTGTGCTATACCAATTCTTACTTTTTTAGTATGATTTCCGTTAAAAGAAGCTTCAACTACTACATCTTTTCACCAATATCCGGCTCCAATAATAGTTAATAATAAAGCTGCTTTAAATAACAACAAACCAGTAGAATAACCGTGGAAATATTGTACAGTTCCTATTACTAATGAAAATAATGAAGCACTAACCATCAAGGGTCAAATAGATCTATCTACTAAATGAGATGGAAAAAATTGAAAATTTAATCTTGCTAATTTTAAATTAAATGTTGTTAGGTTTTTTATCATGTTTTGTTTGTTTTTAGTTTTTAATATAGTGATTTATTAACATATAGTTAATTTATTAACACCAAATATTTTAAGAAATTGAATAGGGGATATTACCTTAATCGATCAAATCTAATTATTACTATTTTTATTTTGTTTATATTTATATTTATAATTATTTTTATATCTATATTTATATTTATATTTATTTTTATTTTTGTTTTTATTTTTATATTTATATTTATATTTATATTTATATTTATATTTATATTTATTTATATATATATATTAAACATAACAGTTTAAAAAATTAGACGGATAATTAATTATAGTTAATATCAGTAATTATAACTATATAATTATTATTTTATTACTAATAAATAACTTTAAATAAATTGGTATATTGATTATTTTTATTATATTCAATTAAGTAAAACTATAGTAGCTTTACCTTTGGTTGCATAGTAATAGAATGTGCTATATTCTACACTTATAGACTTATAGACTTATTACTTATAACTTATAACTGATAATTTATAGAAAGGCTTTTTCTGTACTTCGATTTTATACTGCATACTGCATACTGCATACTGCTACTGCAACTGCAAATTTGACTTAACTTAATTATTAATTTGATTAATAGTAAATTTTTTCAAGTTTTACAACAAGGCAGGGCTGTTGACAAAAAAAATAAAAATAAAAATAAATAAATAAATAAATAACAATAAAACAAAAACTAGAACTATAAAAGATTATAAAAAGACTATTAAGACTTATTACGACTTATTACGACTTATTACTATTAATATTACTATTACTATAACTATTATTATTACTATTACTATTATTAATTAAATAATATGATTATAAAAACTTATAAACTTATACCTAAATATATTGTAAACACTTATAGTAAATGTAAATATAAAATAGTTTTCTTAAATTATAAATATCATAAATTAAAAAAGATTTAGATTTCTACTGTCTCTTTAGTCTTTAGTCTTTAGTCTTTAGTCTTTAGTCTTTAGTCTTTAGTCTTTAGTCTTTAGTCTTTAGTCTTTAGATAACACTAACACTAAATTATTATTTTCTTTACTTATTATTCCATAATTGTGTAATACTTAAAAAACAAATACAATAAATCAATAAATCAATAAATAAATAAATCAATAAATAAATAAATAAATAAATCCAGAAATAAATAAATAAATAAATAAATAAATCAATAAATAAATAAATCCAGAAATAAATAAATCCAGAAATAAATTATTATTTTCTTTACTTATTATTCCCTCATTGTGTAGTGTAATTCGTTAATTCGTTAGGATTCTTATTATTATTCTTATTATTCTTATAATTATTATTATTATTATTATTATTATTATTATAAAAAATTCAAAGTTAAAACAAAATTAGAATTTCGTCTCTAATAATTAATAAGTTTGTTTCAATTAATACTTAATACTTAATACTTAATACTTGATAATTAATACTTAATACTTAATATTTAATACTTAATACTTAATACTTAATACAAAAAACCCAGAAGGTATAGTAATAGTCTAAATAGCGGCATTGAGAGTAACATTAATAACAAGAGTCTTAGGATTATTGTTATTTAGATTAAGAGTAATAGTATAATTTAGAGTCAGAATAAGATTAAGAGTAATAGTCAGAGTAAGTAAGAGTAAGATTTAGAATAAGATTAAGAGTCTAATTAAAATTAAAATTAAAATTAAAATTAAAATTAAGAGAATCTATTTACTACATTTCCCACATAGTCTTAACAACTTTAAGGTATTTAAATCTAAATTGGATTTGGTTTGGATTCTGATTATTATTATTCCTTTGGGTTATTCGTTATTCTTTTTGGTAAATAATGTATACATTTAGTTTATAACGGAAAGGGGTTAATTTTATTGTTAACTTAAGAGTTAAATTGAAAAATACTTATATAAAATTTATAGTTTAAGTAATATGATAATTATTTGTTATAACCTAATTTGTTTTAATTAGGTAAATTTAAAGTGGAGTGGAGATTTCAAATAATGATAATGTTTTGATATTAAAATAATCCTACTTCAACTCCAAGTCCAAATACTTTTAATTAGAATTAGGAATTAGGTACAGTTAAAGGGGGGGGGTTATACAGGGGGGGGGGGTTTTAATTTTAATGAAAGCTAATATTCTTATTATTGAATGAGAAGCTTTTTTAAAATACAAGATATGTATTCATAATTGTTATTCTGGTTATTAAACTAAAACCAACTAAAATTAATAAAGAAGAAATTTCTAAATAACAATAATAAGAGTAAGAGTTAGAGTAATATTCAGAGTCCTCGGATTTTTAATTTGAATTTTAATTTTTATTTTAATTTTAATTTTAATTTAGAAACCTATGATAGCTTCAATAACAACATATATAAGACTACTACTCTCAATAGAAATAGAAATCTCAATAGAAATAGAAATAGAATAATATTTGAGTATTCTCTGCAATTTAGGGTATTTAGTTTGATAATCCGATTGAACAATAAAAATATAATCCAAGGGAGTTTAGAATATCATATAAAAATGCATTAAATAGGCAAAAAAAGGTTTTTTCACTAAAGACTACAGACTAAAGACTAAATAAAGCAGCAATATACTTGGAGATAATTTAAGTATTGATGATTAGGCATTAGAAATAGCGATATTGAAAAAAGAAAGTATAAAAGGAAATGAAAATGATTTAGGAATTAGAAGTAGATGTTTGATCGTTAGTAACTGTTTTACCACCATTTGGTATGTATGGTTTCAATCTATCAATCAAAGGTCATTTTTTACCCAATCGTCTCATGTCTTCGTCTACTTCTGTAACATGAATTTTAACTTTTGGTTTAACACTCTGACCAGGAATATGCTTAAAACCATCAGCCCCACTCGGCATAGAATTAGTATGTAATATCTTAGCTAATTGTATGTGTCAATTCGCAGAATAAATTAAGAAGATAAAAGTTATAACAACACCTAGAATACTACAAATATATTGTATTAAAATTTGATCAATTATAACTAAATTATTGAAAATTTGTCCGATTACGTCTAAGTAGTTGAATGTGTATAGAACTAAATTATGAAAATATTGTCCGATTACGTCTAAGTAGTTGAATGTGTAAAGTGTGTAATACATTTGATTAGTATGAATATCTTGTATTTTTTCAGTCTTAGTTTTACTTGATCCTCTATTTTTGTTTTCTTAATATTGATTTTTAATTTTAATTTTAATTTTAATTTTAATTTTAATTTTAATTTTAAATTTTATTTTTTATAGATAATCTAAACTAAATAATTAAGTAGCAGTTATTATAAAGTAAAAAGTATCAAGTATAAAGTAGAAATTATAAAGTATCTTTGACAGTAGAAATTCTAAATTATAAAGGAAAGCTTAAATAAGCTAAGTAAATTTTATCTGTTAAATTTTAATATTTATATATATTTGATGCTTAATACTATTAACTATTAACTATTAACTATAAACTTTTCAGTATTAACTATTTACTATTTAAGTATTTTACTCGAAAGTTAGGATATGTAACCTAAAGTCGGTAAAGTAAAGATATGTATATATATAAATTATATTATATTAAATTTCATATCTTTTTAGATTTATATCTATTATTAAGAAATAGAGAAAAACACCTGGTAATAATAAATAATCAATAATAAATCATAAATTATAAATTATTACTCTTTAGCCTTATTTTTAATATAAAATATTTAGAACTATTTAATTAATTTTTATTTTAATTTTAATTTAAATTAGATTTGTAGAATTAAATATTGATTATATGTATAACGCTATCAAAGGCATCCTAAGATTAATCTTTTAAATTGGTTTGCAATTCTTTTATTATTTTATTATATAGTAAACTATAAAAATATGATTTGAATTATTTATATTATATTATATTATATTATATTATATTATATTATATTATTATTATATTATTATTATATTATATTATTTTATATTATATTATATTATTTATTTATTTTTAGTATTCTTAATATTATTATATTATTATTTGTTTATTATTATTGTTTAATAAAATCTTAGAGAGTAAAGGATTCGAACCTTTAGATTATCAATAAAATTAAGTTATCTTTTATAATTACTTAATTAACTATTGTTATTATACCATTAACTAACTCCCTTTTGTAATACTTATATATATATATATATATTTATTTATATTATTTGTTGTTACTTAAACTGAAAATTTAACTTAATATTTGATTTAACTACTTATATATTTATTTTATATATCCGATTAATTTTTTTTTTATATTTTATTTTTATATTAGCTTTTTTTTTTTAATATTTTTCTTAAATATACAAACATACAAAAGTTATTATATTTATATAAAGTTAACCTGATTACAGCTATTTGCAAATCATAGCTTAAAATTGTATCTAGTATCTAATATCTAATATCTAATATCTAATATCTAATATCTAATATCTAATATCTAATATCTAATATATAATATATAATATTAATAAAAACATCCTTTACAAAACTGCTTCAAATAGTCCATATAAAAAACTTTACTTTTACTTTTACTTTTACTTTTACTTTTACTTTGACTTTGACTGTGACTGTGACTGTGACTTAATAAGAATAAACATAATAATAAGAATGAATAACAAGAATAATAACAAGAATGAATAACAAGAATCCTAGGATTATGATGATTATTATTAATATTACTCTCTAAATAGCAAGCATCCTAGTAAACAAACTCTGATTATTACTATTATTATTGCTATTAAAGAATTGTTATTACATCTTACTTAAAATGATAAAATGATAAAATGATCAAATGATCAAATGATAAAATGATAAAATGATAAAATGATAAAATGTTCAAATGATAAAATGTTACTGGAGAAATAAATTAATTAAAATTAAAAATAAAAATAAAAATAAAAATAAAAATAAAAATAAAAATAAAAATAAAAATAATAATTATCATGGGATAACAGCGTAAAAAAGTAAAATAGTAAAAAGTATCTTAAAAGTTCAAATTTGAAATTTAGAGTGTTTTTTAAATATTTAAATAATTAAATAAGATCGTGGTTTAAATATAAAATATCAAATATTAAATATTAAACATTAAATAATAAAGGGGTTATTACCTACTTAAAATTAAAATTCATATTTTCATAATCAGAAAAGAGTCACTATAAAAATTAATGTAAATCGATTGCATCTTTGATATAGCTTAGTAATAATAAAGTAAAAACATATGCTTGAATAAAAGATACAGCTAATTCTAGTCCAATTATAGCTAAAAATAAAGCAAAAGGAATTAAAGTAATAATTGCTATTAAAACTCCTCCTGTAAACATTTGATATAAAAAAGTCGATAAAATTTTCAATAATGTATGACCAGCTGTAATATTACTAAAAAGTCTAATTCCTAATGAGAATGCTCTAGCAATATAACTTATTAATTCAATTAAAACTAATAAAGGAACTAAAGCCAAAGGTGTTCCTGATGGTATAAAAAATGAAAAGAAATGAATTTTATGAATAGATAATCCTAAGATTGTAACTCCTATTACAATAGTAAAAGATAAACCAATAGATACTATAATAGAAGAAGTTATTGCATAAGAATAAGGGATATTACCAATTAAATTAGCAATTAATATAAATAAAAATATTGAATAAATAAAAGGTACATATATTTCTTTTCCTAATTGTTCTCTAACCATTGAATTTATACTTGCAAAAATACTTTCTAATAATAAAGATCATTTAGATGGTAATAATTTTGTATTGTTATTTGCTACTATATGTAAACTAATAATTAATGAGAATAATAATAATGTATATAAAGCTAAATTTGTTAAACTTAAATTGATATAACCAAATAAAGGAGCATTAAAACTTAATAAAGAAGTAATATCAAATTGTTCTAAAGGAGAACTTATAAATAATTTAGATTGGTATATATCAGTTAACATTGCTTTTTTAAGAATTAGTATATAGATATTTGTGTGCTTTTATTTATACTAAAGCTATTATTATAATGATAAATTTAATATTAAATATTAAATATTAGTAAAGCGATTAATACTTAAAATCAATAAAATTATCTCAAGTTATTTATTGCTACTTTTATTTTCTTTTCTTTTAAGTTTATTCTTAATTTATATATTTATATTTATATTTATATTTATATTTATATTTATATTTATATTTATATTTATATTTAAATAGGGTGTAGGGTAGAGGGTATATTTATTATTATTATATAATCACAATCTATATTCTATAATCTATAAACTTTAATCTATAATCTATAATATATAAACTATAATCTTTAAACTATAATCTATTAAAGATAATCTATAATCTATAATATATAATCTATAAAGATAATCTATAATCTATAATCTATAATCTATAATCTATAATCTATAATCTATAATCTATAATCTATAATCTATAATACACAAAAGTAATTATTATTATTATTATGATTAAATTATTAATATTTATAGTTATAAATTTAAATTTGTTAAAACATTTAGAAACTATACTATAATTGACTTTCTTTACTAACTGTACTAACTGTACTAACTGTACTAACTTTACTAAGTAACTTGACTAACTTTACTAACTTTACTAAGGGTTAACCATTTTGTCTTATTTATTATTTATTATTACTTATTACTTATTACTTATTATTTATTTCTTATTATAATTACTTATTACTTATTTCTTATTTCTTATTTCTTATTTCTTATTACTTATTTCTTATTTCTTATTTCTTATTATAATTGCGCACGTTTACTATTACTATTACTATTACTATTAATATAACTATTACTATTACTATTACAACTCTTATTAGTATAATAACTATAATTAGTATTATTACTATAATTACTATTATATGTAGTCTAGGACTCTTTAATATTGTCAGGGGTTTTGGATCTTGTAAAATTTAATAATCCCAATAATCTTATAACTCCTTGGCTTCATTATTAAATATTAAACATTAAACATTAAACATAAAACATTAAACATTATTAAAGAACGTATAACAACGCAACCTTTTTTATATTTATATTTATAGTTATAGTTATAGTTATAGTTATAATTATAGTTATAGTTATAGTTATAGTTATAGATTAATTATAGTTATTCTTCGTCGAAACCTTTTCAATTAGAGAATTAGAATTAGAATTAGAATTAGAATTAAACAGTTGTATTAATAATTAATAATAAATAATTAATAATAAATATCCAATCAATATATTCTAGTTATTTTATTTCTGTTATTTCCTGTTATCATGTAATCATAAAACAGCCTTTTTCTAAAAGTTTTCTAACAGTAAAACTAAAAATATTATAATGTTCTAGTATCTAAATTTAAGAAATTTCATAAAATATGTTATCCTAGTTATAATCGATGGATTATTATTATTATTATTCTGATGGTAACAAGTTGCTTCCCTTTTTAATTTGAATTAGCATTTTAATTTTAATTTTAATTTAAATTATATAAAAATCAGTCTAAATATATTCATTTTTAATAGTTTTTATTCTTTTTTCAATTAAAGAGTTATAATTTTTTATTATTATTTCTATATTAGTATTAGGATTATTATTATAAATTATATAAAACAGTTGAAGACATTCTTGTTGTCTATATTTTGCAAGATCAATTATTTCAAATTTAATATTAATACTTGCTTCTATTTTATCTAACAATTTAAAAAGTTTCTTTTTTCTTGAATTACTTACACTTACACTAACATTTACACCTTTAAATTTATTAAATTTATTTAATTCTAAAAATCCCAAAATGTTTAAAGATACTTGAATTAATTTTTTACTTTGATTTATGTTATTATTATTATATTTTTCTTTAACTAAATTAAGCTCATTGCTAATAAAATTACATAATATAAAATTTTCATCTAATTTCGTATTTATAAATTTTTTTCTATCAGTTATCCGATCAGCATTATTTAAAGATCTTTTAATATTCAAATTATTCACAATATATCCACTTACATGATCAAAATGTAACACATTAAAAATATTTTTACCAGTTTTATTTTTTGTTAACAAGTAAGCGAATGTTGATATTAAATCTTTATTTTTAGATCTTAAAAATACAGCTAATTTATTTTTTATATGATTATTATTAATTTCAATATAATTATCAAAATCTTGATAGATATGTTTATAAAAGAAAACAAGAGGAAATTTATTTAATATATTATCTTCAAAGAACTTTGTAATATTATTAATTTCTTTAATCTTTATATGTATTGATTGTTTATTATTATTATTATTATTATTATTTTTATTATAATTATTAATTTCTAGTTTAGCTTTGGATTTAATTTTCAATTTTTTAAATTTTAATATATTATGAACTGTTAGTATTTTCCCTTTTTTATCTAAATCTATTATACTATTTAATTTTAACTTATTTTTAATAATTTTTATTAAATAGACTTTATTATCTAAATTATTGTTTTCTTCATTATAATTAATTGTTAAGCTTATACAGTTATCTATGTTATCATTAAAGCTATTATTTTTAATTTTAATTAATAAATTTTTGTTTATATCCACTAATTTTTTATTAATTATAAATATACCATCGTTATTAATAGTAATAGTTCTAATTAAATCATTAGTTATTTTGGAAATATCTATATCTATATCTATATCTATATTTAATTTATTATTCTTAATACAATCATCTTCTATTAATAATAATCTATTTGTAAAATTTAAATTTAACAGATCTGAATGATAGTTATCAAGAAATAATTCTAAAGGATGAGAACCTATTCCTATAAATCCGGATTCTATTTTCTTACTCCAATTAACCTTATATTTAATATCTTCTTCAATTAAATTATCAGCATTTAAATTTAATTCAATAAAAGTTAACATATAATTTAAATAAGGCCCTCTAACTTTAGGATTTAGTTTTAGAATTGAAACTTCAACTTTGTAAGCGTTGTTAACATCTTCATGTCTTAAAACAATATGTTTATTATCTTCAAATAAAACTTGAAATATTCTTAAATCTAAGTTTGTTAATATATATTTTCTACTTTCTAATTTTTTTTTTAACATTAAAGATTTTTTATTTAATAGTTTTTTATAAGATTCATATTTAGTATTTATATTATCTATTACATTAGCTGAATTTTTATTTGATTGTTGCAATTGTAGACCATTATTTTCATTATTTTCATTATTTACATTATTTACATTATTTACATTATTTACATTTTGTACATTATTTAAAATAAGAGGACTATTATTTTGCACAATAACCGAAGAGTTTTTTGAAAAAGATCTACTTAAATTTCTTAAGTTTGAGTATTTATATGAATTAGATAAATTATTCTTAATAAATCGATTAATTAAAAGTCCTTGAAAATTTGTAGATATTAAGCCCGATACTGGATTATTTCTAATAACAGAATTTTGTAATTTTAATCTTAATAAATTATTAGTTGATTTTTTAGGTTGATTTATTAAAGTATTAGCTTCTTTTTTATAAATATTTATATTTAAATTTAAATTTAAAATACAAGTATTCATTATATTTGGATCTAAAAACTTTAATTGATTTGTTATTGGATATGTATTTATAAGAATTTGTATATTTATATAGAGATATAGATATATTTTTTTAAGTATTAGAATTAGCATAAGCATTAACATTTTTAAAGTAAATTTATTTTTATAATAATTTAATTGAAATAGATTATAAATTTTAACATTAATAACATTTATAACTTCTTGGAACTTATTATACATGTTAATTAAATAATTAATAGAAGTAGAAGTAGAAGTATCACTTGACATAAATAACATAAAATTAAATATTAATATAAATATAAATAAAAATAACAGAATTAAAATAATAATAAAATATGATAAACTAATATCAGGAGTTTTTTGTAATAAAAATAAACATAAAAATAAAATAACAGGTAAAAGATAAATTCTATTATCATTACCATTACCATTACTATTATCATTACCATTACCATTACCATTAAGACAAGCATTAAAGAATATAAATAAATTATTAAAGAATTCTTTATTATATTTACTTTTTAAATTATTACTATTATTACTATTATTACTATTATTACTATTATTACTATTATTACTATTATTACTCTTATTACTATATCTTAATATTAGTCTTATATTTCTATTATTATAAATGAATTTAATTATTGTTATTATCAGATAAGAAATTAATAGAATAAAATTGCTAATATATGAGAACTTATACTTATAAACAGTTAATAATATTTTAGTTATTTGTTTAAGGTTAATTGTTAATAAAGTTAATAAAGTTAATAAACCTAATAAAGTTAATAAAGTTAATAAAGTTAATAAACTTAATAAAGTTAATAAATGTCATAAAGATAATAAGAACAATATTAATAATAAACAAAATAATAAAAATAAACAGAATAAACAGAATAAAGACAATAAAGATAAGATGAAAGAAAAATTAAAATTAAAATTAAAATTAAAATTAAAATTAAAATTAAATTTAAGTTGTTGTAATTGTAATGTTTGTAATTGTAATTGTTTAATTAATGATCTTCCTAAACTTATAAACTTATTTATTAAAGTTTTTATATGTATTAAAGTTTTTATATTTATATATATATATATAAAATTTTTTATATGGATAGGGGTTAAATTGTTGTTATTTTCATTTTTGTTGTTGTTGTTGTTGTTGTTGTTATAGTTTAAATTTAAGTTGTTTGTATTTGTAATGGAAGAAGATTTAAGACTAATTACTTCATTTCCAATTTCAAAAATAAATCCGATTGTTAATATTATAAAAAATATAATAGCTACAACAAAACCGAATGTACTTATAGCATATAATGATACACTAATAGGTAATAATAGAACTAGTTCAATATCAAAGACTAAAAAGAGCATAGCTACTAATCAATAATGGATTTGAAAAGATTCTCTTGTTTGTCCAGGGATTACAGGCATACCAGCTTCATAAGCAGACAGTTTTTCTTCATAAGCTTTATGTGGTGCTAATAAAGTATTTAAACCTAATAATATTAAGGCTAAAATAGGTACAAAAATAATTAATACTAATAAAGTAATATTCATTAACTATAAAACATTGATAAAGATAGTAACTGTGTACTGTTAAGTAATATAGTTGGTTTAAGAATAAACAATACAATTGATAAAGTAATAGTAGAAATTAAAAAACTATGGAAATTTGTTAAAATTGATTCACTATTGAATACACTAAGTAATTTAGTTTTTGTCATACTTTGACTGCTAATAATAGGACTATTACTATTACTATTACTATTACTATTACTATTACTATTAATTAATAATCCTGTTGCACTTGTATCACTACTATTTACTAATAAGACAACTACTCTTAAATAATAAGATGCACTTATTACACTTGTTAAAATAGCGGCAAAAGCCATAAATACGTAACCATTTTGTATAGCTGATAATAAAACAAATTGTTTAGAAAAGAAACCTAATAATGGTGGAATACCAGCCATAGAGAAAAAACAAATCACTAAACTTAGACTAAGTATCATATTAGATACAAATAATCCTTTAAAGTTTGTTAAATATTTTATATCAAAATCAAAAAAGTAAATATTTTTAGAATTAGAATACAATTTTATACCTGCTTTATTTAAAATGAAACCTAAAGCTAATATTATTAAAAAGACATTTAAATTTGTTATAGAATATTGAATTATATAAAATATAAATGCTTCTATAGATTGTTCAGTATTAATTGCTAATGCTAATAAAATAAATCCTATATGAGAAATTGTACTATAAGCTAATAGTCGTTTAATTCTTGTTTGAGCTAAACCTACTATTGTACCAATTATTAAAGAAAATAATGAAGTAATTAATAATAAAATTTTTAACAGATAACTTGTATTATAACCAATTTCAATAAGATGAGAGCTTGGATTTATGTGCGTTAAGGTTAATAGACTTTCATAAACATTTAAATCTGTTATTGAATTTATAGATAATCCACTATATAATTCTAATAATAAAACTAAAATAGCTATTTTGGGAATAATTGTTAATCATATAGTTACTTGAGTAGGAGTTTCATCATATACATCTGGTGATCATGAATGGAAAGGCGCTGCTGCTATTTTAAATAAAAATCCAATAAAAATAAAGATTATACCTAAACTTACTCCATTTATTATAGGATATGAACCATTTGTTAATAATAATCCTAAAGGCAATGATGAAGAAATTAAACTATAAATAGATTCAAAATTTGTTAATCCTGTGAAAGTATAAATTAAACCAGCACCTAATAAAATAAAACAAGAAGATAAGGCTCCTAATAAAAAATATTTTAAACCTGATGCAGTAGCGGATTCATAATCTCTATATAATGTAGCTAAGAGATATAGACCAAATGATTGTAATTCAATACTTAAATACATAGATAATAAATCTGAACAAGATAATAATAAAGATGAACCTAAACCACTAAATAATACTATTAAACAATATTCGGTTCTAGGAACATATAAACCTATATAATTGTTCTTATTCTTATTTAAAGGTGCTAATGTTGTTAAGTTAGAAGAAGAAGAAGAAGCCATGACTTTTCCTGAAGTATTTAACAAAATTAAAGCAGGAGATAATGATGAGTTACCATCTGTTAATAAAGTTTTTAAATTTAATACTTTATTATGATAAGATGCAGTTATTAAAGGTCAAGCTATTAAGATTAAAGCTCCCAAAAATAATAAAAAGACATCTAATAATTGAGAGATGATAGTCACATGGAATAATCCACTATATATACCTATACCTGATCCAATTGACTGAATATATAAAGCATTTAAAGCTAATGCTCCGGAATAGATAAATATTATAGCAGTTATTCTAGTTATTAATAGAGAAGATATTTCATTTTTTAATGAAGGTAGGGCAATTGCCACTATTAGAATTAAGATACTTAAAAAGATCATTACTTGTTTTCTGGAGAATTTTTATTATATTTAAACTACCAAACTTTTTTTGTTTATCCTTTATAATTTATCATTTATCATTTATCATTTATCATTTATCATTTATCATTTTTCATTTATCATTTATCCTTTATCCTTTATCATATTACAGATTTCATATTAATATTCATATTAAGATTAATATTACTATTCCTATTACTATTAATATTCTTATTTCTATTCCTATTCCTATTCCTATTCCTATTCCTATTATTGTAAATTAAAATTGAAACAAACTAAATTTAAATATCTTAAATATGTTAAATATCTTAAATATCTTAAATATCTTAAATATCTTAAATATCTTAAATATGAAATTAACTAAATTGAAAGATGGAATAAAATTAAAATTAAAATTAAATTTATAATTATAATAAAAATTAAAATAACAGAAACAGAAACAGAAAAATAAAAAGAAAAAGAAAAAGAAACATAAACAGAAACAGAAACATAAATAGAAAAATAAAGAGAAAAATAAAGATAAAAATAAAATAAAGTTTTATGAAGAGTGAAGACTTAAGACTTAAGAGTGAAGACTTAAGAGTGAAGACTGAAGACTAAATTGAAATAAATTAAATTTAAATATTAAATATTTTATCTTAAAATAAAGTAAATAAAACAAACTAAAACTAAAACTAAAACTAAAACTACAACTCTAAATAGCAAGAGTAACATTAAGAACAAGAATCCCAGGATTATTAAACTAAATTAAAATAAAACAAAGTAAATAAAACAAAGTAAACGCTTTGATACTTATTATTATTCTTGCTTTATGTAAAACAAAACAAAGTAAACGCTTTGATTCTTGCTTTATGATTTGTATTTTAATAACAAGAATCCTAGGAGTATTTTGTAATTGGTAATTTGTAAGTTATAAGTTATAAGTTTTAAGATTATAATTTATAATTTAGAATTTAGAATTTAGAATTTAGAATTTATAATTTAGAATTTAGAATTTAGAATTTAGAATTTTCAGTTTAAAAAGATAAACTAAAGGAAATATAGAAGGAAGTAATTATACTTTATTATATAAATATAAATTTATTCAGATTCAGATTAAGATTAAAATTAAAATTAAAATTAACATTAACATTAACATTAAGATTAAGATTAAGATTAAGATTAAGTAATCACATTTATTTTATATCATTTATTAACCTTCCTCCTAGGGAAGCTTTTTTTAAGTGCAATTTAAATTAAGTTAAGTTAAGTTAAGTTAAGTGCAATTTAAGAAACTTTAATAAATAATAAATAAAAAGATATTTTAATATAATAATATTTAGTAATATTGTATAATATATAATTATTATTCTAAATAGGGGCTACAATTTATTTTTTTAATCATTCAATATATAATATTAATAGATAATATATTAAATATATAAGATCAAATATAAAATATTAAATATACAAGATATATAAGATTTAACATTTTAAATATCATAATTGAAATAATATAAAAGATATAAATAAGGAAAAAGAAAAATGTATAGGGGTTAAGAGGTATTGTTTTTATGTTAAATTTGTTAATATCAAAATATAAATTCGATATACTTAAAAAGATGTAATTATAAAATTAAATCACCTTTAAACTTTATGAAACTGTATTCAACTTTATGAAACTTTCTGAAACTGTATGAAAATTTATGAAACTTTATGAAACTTTATGAAACTTTATTAAACTTTATTTAACTTTATAAAAAGATAAGTTTTAGTCGTAGTTGTAGTTTTAGTTTGACTTTTAGTTTGACTTTTAGTTTTAGTTTTAGTTTTAGTTTTAGTTTTAGTTTATTATTTCAAAGTTATAAATTATTAGTTTTAGAAAACTTTCCTAGGAGAGTTGAGTTTTAGTTTTAGTTTTATTTTTATTTTTAGTTTTAGTTTGAGTTGGGTTTTTGTTAATATTTAATAACAGTAACAGTAAATTTTTAAATTACTTTGAGTTTTAGTATTAGTTTTACTTTTAGTTATTATTTATTATTTATAAGTTATTAGTTATTATTAATTAGTAATTAGTAATTAGTATTATTTTTAGTTTCCTAGGTGAGTTTTAGTTTGAGTTTTAGTTTGAGTTTTAGAAAACTTTATTAAGAGAGTTTTAAATTAGAAGCAATTTAGTGTTGTTTGGTTTAAGTATTTAAAATAAAAATAAAATTGTATATATGTAATACTCATTTTTAATATTTAATGATTTAATGATTTAATGATTTAATGATTTAATGATTTAATGATTTAATGATTTAATGATTTAATGTTTATCCTAAGCACTAACCACTTTAGAACTATATAATTATATTGTTTAGGTTAAATTAGAAATTAAAAATTATAAATTAGAAATTATAAATTATAAATTATAAATTAGAAATTCTCAATTAGAACCCATTAGGTTTATTATTCATGATTCATGATTCAGGATTCAGGATGGACTGCGCTATTAGATGATTAGATGATTAGATGATTAGATGATTAGATGAAGATTAATTATTTAATATTTAATATTTAATATTATTGTCTGGAATGATTAAAAATAATGATTAATATGATCTATTATTTAGATTTATAACTAAATAAATATTTATAGTACTAGTAATAGATATAGATAGAAAGATGGTTAAATTATTCAGCAGTACTTGCTAACCAACTTAAATAATCTGGCATAGAAACAGATTCTACGTTAATTGGCATAACTATAACTTAATTTGTATTAAAGGATATTTTAAAGATTTAGTATTGTGAATCTTTTTATCTAAAGCTCACCGGTTAATTGTTCTAGCACTAATCAATAGTTATCTACTTAATGAGACTATTGAATCAAATTGTATTTCTTTATTTGTATTGATATCAACTAATATAACTTATTTATCTTTATTAGATAAAGTTATTTTTTGTTTAGTTAACCTGGAAATTAAAGGATTCGATTTCAATCTATTTATTTTAGAGTCTGTACCTATAATACTAAGTAAAGATGCTTGATGTGTGATTAAACTTTTAATATCGGCTTTAGCTTTATAAAAAATAAATCAGTTTTAAACCTTACATGGTTTTAGCCAGAATTATCAATTTAAAAAACCTTTTATTAGGTTATTGGACTATTTCTTTCACTAATATATTAGTGATGTTACGTATAGTCTCTGAGGCTTAAATATAAGCCTGCTAGTTGCAATAATAAATATATTAAAGGTTATAGCATATTTTAACATTTTAATACTTTATTTAAAATAAAATAAGAGGACCAATGCCATATGTCAATCCGTGTCATACTCCGCAAATTTCAGAGCATTGTCCGTAAAATATTCCTGTTCTATCTATTAAAAATGAAGCTTGATTTAATCTACCTGGAGTACAATCTAATTTCATACCAAGAGAAGGAACTGCAAATGAGTGAAGAACGTCGTTAGCTGTAACAATTAATCTAATATGAGTATCAACTGGAACTACCATTTTGTTATCCACATCTAATAATCTGAATTGTCCTAATTCTAAGTCTGATTCAGGGATCATATATGAATCAAAAGAAATAGCATCACCACTATCTGTTATATAATCTGAATATTCATATGCTTAGTTTCATGTTCTTAATGTTCTTAATGTTCTTAATTTTCTTAATGTTATTAATGTTCTTAATTATTAAGTATTAAGTATTTAGTATTTAGTATTAAGTATTAAGTATTAAATTTAAAGTATTAAGTATTAAGTATTAAGATTAAGAATGAATAAATAGGACTATAACTTTATTAATCATGCACTTTACTTGTTTAATATTTATAAATTATAAATTATTAATTATAAATTATAAAAAAAATTAATAAGTATTAGAATCATAATTACGTTTAGTCTCTGAGGTTTTAACCTACTGATTTTAGTTTAATAGTAAACACATTATTACTTAGATAAAATATATAATATATAATATAAAATATAAATTATAAAATATAAACTATAAAATATAAATTATAAAATATAAAATATAAAATATAAAATATAAAATATAAAATATAAAATATAAAATATAAAATTAATATTAATATTTAAAAAGTAGTGCTACTTAAAAACTCATTCCAGAATATAGTAGAATAACAGCGAATCCGCTGGGCCGTAAATCTAATTTTTTATACACAAATTTAAATAATTATATAATATATTCAAAGCTAAATATTATTTAATATTAATAATTAATAATTCATAATTCATAATTCATAATTCATAATTCATAATTAACATAGATTATATATATATATATTGTTTAACATATAGAATATAGAATATAGAATATAGAATAATAAGTAGTATAAAATTAACGGAGATATTTTTTATTTGGTATTTGGTTAAGGATAAGGGTAACTAATAAATATTAATATAAATATAAATATAAATATAAATATAACTATAAATATAACTATAAATATAAATATAAATATAAATATAATATAAAAATAAATATAAATATAAATATAAATATAAAAATAAATATAAAAATAAATATAATTAACAAAATAAGTATTCTATCAACTATCAATATAGATTTGAATATGACCAAAATCATTGTGAAGCAGTTACTTTAATTGTAATTGTAGGACTAATAACTTCATCAAGAAGGTAAAGTAATCTAAAACTTGGGAAAGCAATAGCAATTAATACTACAGCAGGTAAACAAGTTCATATAAATTCTAATAGAGTTCCGTGGTTCAAATATTTATGAATTAAAGATGATCTAGAGCTACTATAAACGTAGATAATATTAAATAAAATTCAGAATACACCAACACAAATAATAATTAAATAAAAACAAATAGTATCATGTAGATCAGTTATACCTGTAAAACCTGGTGTAGCAGAATCTTGAAAACCTAATTGTCAATTTTCAGGAGCATCATTAAATATAGTATTAAAGATAGAAAAGAATGGGAACATTGTACTTTTATTATTATATTTTAAATATATTCAGTCTTAGTTTTACTTGATCCTCTATTGTTGTTTTCTTAATAGTTTTTTATTAATTATTATTATTTTTATTATTATTATAATTATAATTATTATTTTTAACACCTTAAACATAGCACTTTGCATATCGGCCAGCGTCTTATTACTGCTGGCGGTACTGGCGCTCACGCTGCAATAAGAGGAGGAATCGAGCATGACACAATTCTACACTGACCCATCGCGCGAGCACGATCCGCGCGCACTACCTAACGCCGAAGTGTGGTACGAAGGCAAACGTTCCACGGTGGGTACCGGATGGTATTGGTGGGCGTGCCTACCGGGGTGTTTACCTGATAGCGACCCAAGCGGACCGTTCGACACCAAAGCTGAGGCCATGGCTGACGCGCGTGACTACGACTAGCCTCTAGCGGTCAGGGGGGAGAGTGCGACTACCCCTTGCACGATAGATGTTAAGGAGGATAAGAGCATGGCCGTAATCACACAAAGATGTATCAACCGCGTGGGTGGGCTGGTTGACGGTAAACTCCCAGCGTTTGCCTGGCCCGGAGGATACCCGTTGTACTACCTGGACGCGGAGGATGCCGTGTTATGCCGCGAATGCGCCAGTAGGGCAAATGAGTACAGCGTGGATACAGTTGCCGGAGATGTGTACTGGGAAGGTCCACCAATGTCCTGTGGCCATTGCGGCAAGGAAATCGAATCGGCGTATGGTGACCCCGAAGATGACGAGGAGGACCACGATAATGCCAAAGTATAGGCTCACCCTTACCCTCAGCCAGTTAGCGCGTCTAATAGCCATTTACGGCGGAAAAACAGCCATTGTGGACGTGTTTTACCAATAAGGAGTGCGGTTATGGTCTGGGCAATCGTAGGATTGTTACTTTTCGGGTGGGGTTGTCTAGCGTGGATAGGTTACTATGTATGGTCACGGGATCGTGATGACTTGACAAAG
>Ga0137409_10001461_pt1 | contig 19930 bp, 20 predicted proteins | sample CZODoug1_16funga_FD_122059 | JGI IMG/M metagenome (GOLD analysis project Ga0137409, IMG submission 122059) | Vadose zone soil fungal communities from Angelo Coast Range Reserve, California, USA - CZODoug1_16fungal (Hybrid Assembly) | ecosystem: Environmental > Terrestrial > Soil > Vadose zone... | reverse complement strand
ACGTAGCAGAGTATGCGCCTCGCGATCAGGCCCGCGACCTGGACGCAGGTGACGTCGGCGCCCGCGGCCGTCCGCAGCCACAGGGCATTGCGTTCGTTCTCCTCGGAAGCCTTGTCGAGCGCGGCATTGACGAACGTTCCCGGGTTGTACCAGCGCTTCTGCACGCGGCCGTCGACCGGAGAGCGGTTGGAATGGACGTTGAAGACATTCATGAACACGCTAATCTTGATCGAGTCGCGATTTAGATAGGGATCCCTGGCATGCTCGACCGCGACGATGCGGCCGTCCGCGGGCGAAACCACGGTGCGCGCGTCACCCGGAACCTCCCGCGCGGGATCGCGAAAGAATTGCAGCACGAAGAGCACTGCGAGCCACAAGGGCGCGGACCACCACCCGACAAACCAACTCACAACGAACGCGCCCGCGATTGCCGCCGCAAGGAAAGGCCACCCTTCCCGGGCGATGATGGGGTGAGGGTAGCTCGTGTTCATCACGACCGGAAGCTAGTTCCGGCTCGTGTCGACGAGCTTGTTCTTCTTGATCCAGGGCATCATCGCCCTGAGTTTCTCTCCGACGATCTCGATGGGATGCTCGGCGGTCATGCGGCGGCGCGACAGCAAGGTCGGCGCGCCGGCACGGTTTTCGAGAATGAATTCCCTCGCGTACTCGCCGGACTGGATACGCGCGAGCGTCGCGCGCATCGCGTTCTTCGTTTCCGCCGTGATGATCTTCGGGCCGCTCACGTACTCGCCGTATTCGGCGTTGTTCGAGATCGAATAGTTCATGGTCCCGATCCCACCTTCGTACATCAGATCAACGATCAACTTCAGTTCATGCAGGCACTCGAAGTAGGCCATCTCGGGTGCGTACCCCGCTTCGGTGAGCACCTCGTATCCCGCCTTCACCAGCTCGACGCAGCCGCCGCAAAGCACCGTTTGCTCGCCGAACAGGTCTGTTTCCGTTTCTTCCTTGAAGGTCGTCTCGATCACGCCGGCGCGCGCTCCGCCGATTGCCGCCGCGTAGGACAAGGCAAGATCGCGGGCTTTCTTGCTCTGATCCCGGTGCACGGCGATCAGCATCGGTGTGCCGCCGCCTTGGGAGTAGGTCGAGCGCACCGTGTGGCCCGGCGCCTTCGGCGCGATCATCACGACGTCGAGGTCCTCGCGCGGCTTGACCTGTCCGTAGTGAATGTTGAAACCGTGAGCGAAACCGAGCGTCGCCCCTTTGCGGATGTTCGGCTCGACCTCGGCCGAGTACACGGCGGCGATATGCTCGTCGGGCATCAGCATCATGACAAAATCGGCGCCCTTGACGGCTTCCGCGACTTCCTTGACCGTCAGGCCGGCCTTCTTGGCCTTGTCCCAGGAGGTGCCGCCCTTTCGCAACCCCACCGTGACCTTGACCCCGGAATCGTTCAGGTTGAGCGCATGGGCATGTCCCTGCGAGCCGTAACCCACGATGGCGACTTTCTTGCCCTTGACGAGCGAAAGGTCGGCGTCCTTGTCGTAATAGACTTTCATGTGTTTCCTCTGGTTCTGAATTCCTGGCTGTGCTCGGGCGCCTTCAGACTTTCAGGATCCGCTCGCCGCGCCCGATGCCCGATGCGCCGGTTCTCACCGTTTCCATGATCGAAGTCGGTTCGATCGCCTGGATGAAGGCGTCGAGCTTCGCGACTGTTCCGGTCAGCTCGATAGTGTAGGTGTTCTCTGTCACGTCGATGATACGGCCTCGAAAGATGTCGGACAGGCGCTTCATTTCCTCGCGGTCCTTGCCGGTGGCACGGACCTTGATCAGCATTAGCTCGCGCTCGATGTGCGCCGCCTCCGAGAGATCCACGACCTTCACCACCTCGATCAGTTTGTTCAACTGCTTGGTGATCTGCTCGATGACGTCGTCGGAGCCGGACGTGACGATGGTCATGCGGGACAACGACGGTTCCTCGGTGGGCGCTACCGTCAGAGTTTCGATGTTATAGCCGCGCGCGGAGAACAGACCTGCAACTCTGGAAAGCGCACCCGGCTCGTTTTCGAGCATGATCGAAATGATATGTCGCATCGTTCCCTCGCTGAGGCCGGACCCTCGGGCGTTCTCCACGCCCTTGGACGCGATGCTCGTGGCACCGCTAGGTCCAGCTCCCTTCAGCTATCGTTGATCAAACCCGATCTCGCGTCGGGCTCACGGGTCTACAGCTCTTCGGCAAGAATCATCTCCGTCAGGCCCTTGCCGCCCTGCACCATCGGATACACGTTTTCTGTCTGGTCGGTGATGAAGTCCAGGAACACCAGCTCGTCCTTGCGCTTGAACGCATCGCGCAACGCCGACTCGACGTCGGCGGGGTCCTCGACCTTGATGCCGCGGTGTCCGTAGCTCTCGGCGAGCTTCACGAAATCGGGCAGCGCGTCCATGTAGGACTCGGAGTAGCGATTTCCGTGGAAGAACTGCTGCCACTGCCGCACCATGCCCATGTACTTGTTGTTCAGGTTGACGACCTTGATCGGAAGCCGGTACTGCTTACACGTCGAAAGCTCCTGGATGCACATTTGGATGCTCGCCTCGCCGGTGACGCAGGCGACCGTCGCGCCCGGGTTCGCGAACTGAACACCCATGGCCGCAGGCAGGCCGAAGCCCATCGTGCCCAAGCCCCCGGAGTTGATCCAGCGGCGCGGCTTGTCGAATTTGTAGAACTGCGCCGCCCACATCTGGTGCTGGCCGACGTCGGAGGTGACAAATGCCTCGCCTTTCGTGATCTCGTAGAGTCTCTCGAGCACGAACTGCGGTTTGATGATCTTGCTTTTCTTATCGTATTTCAGGCAGTCCTTGGATTTCCACAGGCCGATCTGGGACCACCAGGCGCTGAGCGCCTTCTGGTCCGGCTTGTAGCTTGCCGCCTCCAGCTGACGGAGCAATTCCTCGATGACATCGGACACGTTGCCGACGATCGGTACATCGACCTTCACCCGCTTCGAGATCGAAGACGGGTCGATGTCGATGTGAATGATCTTGCGCTGCACCTGCGCGAAGTCGGCAGGGTTGCCTATGACTCGGTCATCAAAGCGCGCGCCGACGGCAAGCAGCACATCGCAATTCTGCATCGCCATGTTGGCTTCGTAGGTGCCGTGCATCCCGAGCATGCCCAGGAACAGCGGATCGGTCGCTGGGTAGCCACCCAGCCCCATGAGCGTATTGGTGCACGGGAATCCGAGCATCTTCACGAGCTTCGTGAGCTGCTTGGAAGCATCCGACAGGATCACCCCCCCACCGGTGTAGACCATCGGACGCTTGGCCTCGGCGAGCAACTGCACCGCTTTCTTGATCTGCCCCGGGTGCCCCTTCACCACCGGGTTGTAGGAACGCATCGTCACCGTTTCCGGATACTCGAATGGGAACTTTGCCGAAGTGACGTCCTTGGGAATGTCGACGAGCACCGGGCCGGGCCTCCCGGTCTTTGCGAGATAAAACGCCTTCTTGATCGTGACGGCGAGGTCCTTGACGTCCTTCACCAGGAAATTGTGCTTCACGCAGGGCCGTGTGATCCCTACCGTGTCGCACTCCTGAAACGCATCCAGCCCGATGGCGTGTGTCGGCACCTGCCCGGTGAGGATTACCATCGGGATCGAGTCCATGTACGCGGTAGCAATTCCCGTCACCGCATTAGTGACGCCAGGCCCCGAAGTCACCAAGGCGACACCGGTCTTGTTGCTCGACCGCGAGTAGCCGTCGGCGGCATGAGTCGCGCCCTGCTCGTGACGCACCAGGACATGCTTGACCTTGTCCTGCTTGAACAGCTCGTCGTAAATGAACAGGACGGCCCCGCCAGGATAGCCGAAGACGTACTCGACTCCTTCGGCCTGGAGCGACCTGACAACGATCTCCGCACCCGTTAATTCCATGCGTATTCCGAGCGAATTCGGTGAAAGCTTTAGAGCGTAATTGGTGACACCTGATTGGTCAAGTTTTCCCTTATATATCCCGGCTTTTGATACCATCGGGCAGCCACGGTCTGGTGATCCCGCGCCGACAAAAAGGAAACTCCCTGGCCTCCCCAAACGAACTAGCCGAGTTTCTCGCGAGCGTGGAACGGCGGGCGTACAAGCAGGCGCAGTTCGCCGTCCGGGATTCCGAGAACGCTCTAGACATCGTGCAGGACTCCATGCTCAAGCTGGCCGAGAAGTATGGCGCCAAGCCGCCAACGGAGTGGCCGATGCTGTTTCAGCGCATTCTGCAGAACACCATACGCGACTTCTATCGCAGGCAGAAAGTCCGGTCGTTGTGGGTTACGCTGTTTTCCTCTCTTTCCGCAGGAAGAGAGGACGATGATTCCGATCCGCTTGAGACGCTTGCCGTCGCAGATACCACTGGCTCGCGCGGGGGCCCCGCCGATCAGCTGGAGCAGTCTCAAGTTATTGAAATGATTGAGAAAGAACTTCAGCGTCTGCCAGCGCGTCAACGGCAGGCGTTTTTGCTGCGTTACTGGGAGGAGTTGGACGTTGCCGAGACGGCAGCCGTCATGGGCTGCTCGGAAGGCAGCGTCAAAACCCATTGCTCCCGCGCAGCGCATGCTCTGGCAGCAGCCCTAAGAGCAAAGGGGATCGAGTTATGAACGAACAGCAGACCGCGCATCGAATCAGGCAACTCCTTAACCGGGGGCTCGATCTGGACGCCGGCACGCTCGCCCGCCTGAAGGCGGCTCGCGAACAGGCCTTGGCCCGCCAACGGGTCACGGCGCCGGTATTCGTGCTAGCCTGGGCCGACAGTGTAATCGGTCGGTTCGGCGGCCCCGCCTCCATCGTCCCGCGGGTACTGTTGCCGATGGCCGTGCTCATCCTCGGGTTGATTGCCATCAACCAGTGGCGGGATTCGCAGACCGCCGCAGAGATCGAGGAAATCGACGCGGCAGTGCTGACTGGGGACCTGCCCTTGGACGCCTACCTCGACACGGGATTCGATGCATGGCTAAAGCGCCCCTCGCACTAGCACTTTGGCTCTGCCTCTGTCTCCCCGTTCTCGCTGCCGCACCCAAAAAGCCCCCCACCTGGGCTGAGTTGGCGCCGGAGCAGCAGCAGGTGCTTGCGCCCCTCGCGTCCGACTGGGACAAGCTCGAGCCGGAGCGCAAGACAAAATGGCTCGGCATCGCCAAGCGCTACCCAAAGATGAAGCCGGACGAGCAGGCGCGGGTGCAGAGACGCATGCAAGCCTGGATGAAGCTCACGCCGCAAGAGCGGCGCGCGGCGCGCGAGAGCTACAAGAAGATCGAAAAGCTGCCTCAGGCAAAGAGGGAGGATCTGAAGCAGAAGTGGGAGGAATACAACCGCCTGCCGGAGCAGGAGCGGCGCAAGCTGGGCAGCGCTCCGCGCAAGCCCTCTGTGGCATCGGGCCCTCCCAAATCGCCCACCGAGCCTGCGACCCTGCCCGCCGCGTCCCCTGCGCCACCCGAGGTCTCTCCCGGCATCGCGCCGGTCCCCGCCGCAAGCTCGTCAAACCAGTAACGCCCCGACTCGATGGAGCCGGGCGCTCCTCTCCCTCCGGGTGCGAGCGTACCCGGAATTGGCAGAAGATTTCTGGCCATTGTGTACGAGGCCTTGCTCGCCTTCGCAGCCGCATTTCTCGCCGGCATCGCGTTCTATGGCGCAGCCCAGGGCAGGCTCGTCGGGGAGACGCGACTGTTGTTCCAGATCTATCTCTTCTGTGTCCTGGGAATCTATTTCATCGCATGCTGGAGCCGTGGAGGACGGACTTTGCCGATGCAGACCTGGAGGATGCGGATCGTGCGGCGCGACGGCGCTCCGGTGGGGGTGGGTCGTGCAGCGGTCCGCTATGCCCTCGCATGGATCTCGCTGCTATCGCTCGGCGCCGGCTTCCTCTGGGCATGGGTCGATCGCGACAGGCAGTTCCTGCATGACAGGCTTGCAGGAACCCGCATCGTCATGACCGGCGATGCGAGGGTTAATAGCTAGGTCCTGCGGTCTATCGGCGTTCGGCCCACCACATCATCAGCGTCGCGGCCCCGAGAAAAAACATGCCGGGAAGTACCGCAGTGAGAAAGGGCTGCCAGTTCTGGAGCAGGCCGAGATGGGAGAAAAGGCTATTCAGAAAGTAAAAAAGGACGCCCAGCATGATCCCCGAGAATACTTTCACGCCCACTCCTCCGGCACGAACGTGGACGTAGGCAAAGGGCAACGCGAGTGCCATCATCACCAGTGAGACAAACGGATCCAGCAGTTTTTTCCACATCGCAATCTCGTAGCGCTCGGCCTTCTGCCTGTTCTCGGTCAAATGACGCGAATATTGGTACAAGTTCCAGGCTGACATGCGGTTGGGCACGATGAATAAGACCGCGAGAATGTCCGGAGTGAGAACCGAACCCCAGTCCATCTCCGCGAGGCGCTCGACGCGGCTTCCGTCCGGCGTAAACACCGTATTTACGATCTCGTGCAGGCGCCACATGTTCTTCCCAAGGTACTGTCCGTGTTTCGCAAAGCTTATCGACTTGAGGCGATACTGATCGTCGAACTCGAACACGCGGATGTCGGACAAAGTCGTGTCCGGTTGGACTTCGCGCACGTTGACGAACCGTCGATCGTCCTTTACCCAAACGCCCGTGTGGAACTCGCTTCCGATGATCGAGCTCGTCGCTGAAAGCTTGAGTTGCTTCGCTGCCCGCTCCGAGACGGGGGCGATCAGCTCTCCGAACACGAACGTGGCAACGGAAAAGACAATGCCAATGCGAAACAAGGTGCTTATCGCGCGCCACGGCGCGAGGCCGGAACTGCGCATCACCGTGTATTCAGAGTTGGCGGCAAGGTGCGACAGGGCATAAAGGGTCCCGATCAAAACCGCTAGAGGAAACGTCTCATAGGCGCGGCTCGGCACGGTAAGCGCGACAAAAGCCAGCGCGTGCTGCAGCCGATATCCGCCCCTGCCAATGTCGCCTAGCTCGCCGATCAGGTCGAAAAATGCAAACAGGCTGAGGAATGCGGCGAGCATGAATAACGTCGCTCCATAAATCTCGCGGGCCAGGTAGGTGCGCAGGGTATCCATTTCAGCGCCTTCTGCGGAACAACGAGCCGAGTCGCATCCGCCGGAAGAACAGGAGGCCGAGAACAACCAGCATGACGGCATGAACGACCCACCACCCGATGTTGAAGCCAACCCGGCCCTGAGAGACCCAGGCCTGCACGATGCTGAGGACGTTCGCGTAGACCATGTAGGTGAACAGCGCAAACAGCAGATTCACCGAGCGGCTGGCCCTGGGATTGACGAAGGACAGGGGAACCGCGAGCAGGGCCAGCACGAGCGCGGAGATCGGCAAGCCGACGCGCCAGAGCAGTTCTGCCAAACGGGGATTGTTCGGCGCCAGAATAAGTCCGAACGTGGACATGGCCTTGGTGGAGGCCTCTTCCGCCTGCGTTTCCCGCGTTTCGACTTTCATGGAGTAGCGCCCGAAATCCATGATCTTGAAATCGAGGTTGCCGGGAATGCCTTCGTAGCGTCGCCCATCCAGAAGGACGACCAGGCGGTCGCCATTCTCGGCAAGTTCCCGGTACCCGCGGCTGCTGACGGTGATGCCGAGCCTGCCCTCCTTCATCTGGGCAATGAAAACGTTCTGCACATTGGTCTGGTCGCCAGCGATTTCCTCCACGAAGAAGACCCGGTCAGCCGCGGGAGCTTCGAGGAAAACTCCGGGCGCAACGCGCGAGACCTCGTCTCTCACGTTCATCTGATGTCTGTACTCCTCGGCCTTGCCGATTGCCCACGGCGACAGGAACAGCGACAGCGCGGCGATGAGCGCTGCCAACGGCGCCGCGAACAGGAGCACCGGACGAATCCACGCGAGCAGCGAAAGGCCCGAGCTGAACCAGATCACCATCTCCGATTCCCTGTAGCTGCGCGAAAGGGTCATCAGGACCGTGATGAAGAGCGTCAACGAGAGCAGCACCGGCAGATAGTTGAGCGCCGAGAATGCCAGCAGCGCGACGATGGCCTCGGAGAGGACCTTGCCGCCCGCAGCCTGGCCGAGCAGTCGTATCAACTGCGTCGTCAGCGTAATGGCAAACAGGGCCGAGAACACCGCCAGCGCGAGATTCCCGAATTCACGCAGCAGGGCGCGCTGAAAGATCATGGTTCCGGGCCGGCGGAGCGGCTCGAAAATGAGCCGAGAAAGGTCGCGTCGCTTTGACTTCGGCGAAGCAAACCGGAGATAATCCTCACACTTTTGCCTGAGTCACGGCCGAATGGAATTTAACACAAAAATCGCAGCACCGGAGAGGCAGCCGACCGCATGCGTCGTTGTCGGCGTGTTCGAATCGCGCAAGCTTTCTCGCGCGGCTGGGGCGCTCGACAAGGCCGCGCGCGGCCAACTGCGCGAGATCCTCCGTTCGGGAGACATGGACGGCAAGGCGGGGAGCACGCGCATGTTGTATCGCGTGCGCGGCGTCTCGGCACAGCGCATCCTTCTCGTGGGGCTCGGCAAGGAGGAGGGGTTCGGCGAGAAGCAGTATCGGGACTGCGCGCGCGCCGCGCTCTTGGCGATTCGGGAAACCGGAACGCGCGATGCTTGTCTCTATCTTCCCGAGCTGCAGGTCGCCGGCCGCGATGCCGCATGGAAAGCGCGCCAACTCGTGCTGGCTGCGGCCGACGTCGCCTATCGCTTCGAACAAATGAAGAGCAAGAAGGCGGAGGCAGGCTCGCTTGCCCGGGTGAACGTCGCGGCGTCGCAGAAGCACGACGCGCCCGCTTTGCAGCGCGGAGTACTCGAGGGACGCGCCATCGCGGCCGGAATATCGCTCGCCCGGGATCTGGGAAACCTTCCCGCGAACGTGTGCACTCCCGCGTATCTGGCGGACAGCGCCGTAAAGCTTGGGCGCGAATGGAAGCTTGCGGTGGAAGTACTCGAACAAAGAGACATGGAAAAGCTCGGCATGGGCTCCCTGCTCTCGGTAACGAAGGGTTCGCATCAGCCGCCCAAGTTCGTGATCTTGCGCTACTCCGGCGCCGGAAAGAAGGAACGCCCGGTGGTGCTCGTCGGAAAGGGAATAACGTTCGATACCGGCGGCATTTCCCTCAAGCCGGCGGCCGAAATGGACGAGATGAAGTTTGACATGTGCGGCGCCGCAAGCGTTTTGGGAACGCTGCGCGCGGTCGCGGAACTCAAGCTAAAGCTCAACGTCGTCGGACTGGTGCCGACTTGCGAGAACATGCCCGGGGGCGCGGCCACCAAGCCGGGCGATGTCGTCACCAGCATGTCGGGCCAGACCGTCGAGATCCTCAACACGGATGCCGAGGGGCGCCTCATTCTGGCCGACGCCCTGAGCTACGCCGAGCGCTTCGAGCCCGAGGCCGTGGTCGACATCGCCACGCTGACAGGCGCGTGCGTCATCGCGCTCGGTCATGTCTGCTCAGGCCTGTTCACCAACAAGGATAGCCTTGCCAAGGAGCTGCAATCAGCGGGAGCGGAGTCGTGGGACCGCGTGTGGCAGCTGCCGCTGTGGGACGACTATCAGGAGGCGCTCAAGAGCAACTTCGCCGACTTCGCGAATATCGGCGGACGCCCCGCGGGCAGCGTCACGGCGGCCTGTTTCCTGTCGAAGTTCACCCGCAAGTACGATTGGGCGCACTTGGACATCGCCGGGACAGCGTGGAAGTCGGGCAGGGAAAAGGGAGCGACGGGCAGACCCGTGCCCTTGCTGACGACCTTCCTCATGAAGCGCGCAAACGGATAAGCTCGGAGGGAAGCCACAACGGATCCGCCGTGTCCGTGGCTACAGGCCATACGCTCATGACGCGCATTGACTTCTATTCCAACGCAGAATCCAAGCTCCAGTTCGCCTGCCAGCTCGTCGCCAAGGCAGTCCGCGAGCAATTGCCGGTCCTGGTCTACGCGCCCGACCGGAACACGGCTCGCAGCTTCGACAAGATGTTGTGGACTTATCAGGCGATTGGTTTCGTCCCCCATTGTCTGGCGAGCGATGCGCTGTCTGCCGAAACCCCGGTCGTGATCGCGTTCGATGACTCCGAGGCCGCTCACCACCGAGTTATCCTCAATCTTCACTTGGACTCGCCGCCCGCCTTCAGCCGTTTCGAAAGGCTAGTCGAGATCGTTGGCGTGGACGACGACGATCGGCAGCGGGCCCGGGGGCGCTTCCGCTTCTACCGCGACCGCGGCTACGAGATCCACCATCACGACCTGACGAAATCGACCCCATGAGCGAGCCGGAAGACCTGCTGGGAAAGGCCGATGCGTTCCTGAAGCGCTACCATCCGTCAAGCGCGGCAGGTCGGCACGACGTCCCGGTTCTCACCGAAGTCATCGACGAAGGTCGTGAAACCCCAGCGCAGCCGGTTCCGCCTGCGGCGAGCCAGAACACTGCGGCCCGGCCCGAGCTCGCCGAGATGGAACAGAGGCTCAAGCAGAGCATCCTCGATGCCATCGCCTGGCACGTGAAGACGGTCGAGGAACCCCTCAAAGCGCACCTGGACGCTCACCTGCAGAATGCGCTCGTCGCACTCAGCGCCCAAATCAAAACCGATCTGGAAACGCTCATTCGCGAGACCGTCGCCCGCTATGTCGCCGCGGAGATGACTCGCGTCCGGGGGCCTTCGCGGGGCAGCTGAAGCTATAATCCCCCACAGAGCGCGTCGAACCGGGCTCCTCTAGTGAGCACCGCTCGGCGCGCTTTTCCGTTCCGACTGCAAATGGAACTCGCAAAGAGCTTTGACCCGCACGAGGTCGAGAAGCGCTGGTATCCCATCTGGGAGTCCGCCGGCTACTTCGCGCATTCCGCCGGTTCCGAGAAGCCGCCGTACTGCATCCAGCTGCCGCCGCCGAACGTCACCGGCACCCTGCACATGGGGCACGCGTTCCAGCAAACGCTCATGGATGCCTTGATCCGGTATCACAGGATGCGCGGCTTCGACGCCAACTGGGTGGTCGGCACCGATCACGCCGGGATCGCAACGCAGATCGTCGTCGAGCGCCAGCTCGACGCCGAAGGCAAGAACCGCCGGGACCTCGGCCGCGAAGCGTTCGTCAAGCGCGTATGGGAGTGGAAGGAGCAATCGGGCTCGACCATCACGCGCCAGATGCGCCGCCTCGGAGCATCGGCCAACTGGAGCTTCGCGGATTCCGAGGGACAGAACGCGGGCTATTTCACCATGGACGGGCGCATGTCGCGCGCCGTGGTCGAGGTGTTCGTGCGGCTGCACGAACAGGGCCTGATCTACCGCGGCAAGCGCCTGGTCAATTGGGACCCGGTGCTCGGCACCGCCGTATCCGACCTTGAAGTCGACAGCGAGGAAGAGAACGGGAAGATCTGGGAGATCCGCTATCCCCTCGAAGACGGCAGCGGCTCGCTGGTCGTCGCCACCACGCGGCCGGAAACCATGCTCGGCGACGTCGCGGTCGCGGTGAATCCCAAGGACGAGCGCTATACCAAGGTCGTCGGCAAACGCGTGAAGCTACCGCTCACCGACCGGCCGATTCCGGTGATTTCCGACGACTACGTCGACAGGGAATTCGGCACCGGCTGCGTGAAAATCACGCCGGCGCACGATTTCAACGACTATGCCGTGGGACAGCGCCACAAGCTGCCGCAGATCGCCGTGATGGGGCTGGACGCGAAAATGAACGAAAACGCGCCGCATGCCTATCGTGGCCTGGATCGCTTCGAAGCTCGCAAACGGATCATCGTCGAACTAAAGTCGCAGGGGCTGCTCGTCTCCGAGAAACCCTACAAGCTGCGTGTTCCGCGCTCGGGCCGCACTGGCGTGATCGTCGAGCCGATGCTGACCGACCAGTGGTTCGTGAAGATGGACGGACTGGGCAAGCGCGGACTCGATGCCGTCGCCAAGGGCGACGTGAAGTTCTTCCCCGAGCATTGGACCTCCACCTACAACCAGTGGCTCGAGAAAATCCAGGACTGGTGCATTTCACGCCAACTTTGGTGGGGTCATCAGATCCCCGCCTGGTACGACAGCGACGGCAACATCTACGTCGCGCGAAGCGAAGAGGACGCGAAGAAGCAAGCCGCGGCGAGGGGTCATCGCGGCTTGCTGAAACGCGAGGAGGACGTGCTCGACACCTGGTTTTCTTCCGCCCTCGTCCCGTTCACCACGCTCGGCTGGCCGGAGAAGACTCCCGACTTGGAGCGCTTCCTGCCTTCCAATGTGCTCGTCACCGGCAACGACATCATCTTCTTCTGGGTGGCACGGATGATCATGATGACGCTGCACTTCACCGGCAAGGTGCCGTTCCGCCACGTCTACATCAACGCCATCGTGCGCGATGCCGAAGGCGAGAAGATGTCGAAATCCAAGGGAAATACTATCGATCCGCTCGACCTGATCGACGGCATTTCCTTCGACGGGCTGCTGCAGAAATCTACAGTCGGCCTGATGAAAGGCGAGCACAAGGAGCGGATAGAAAAGTACGTCAAGAGCCACTACCCGGGTGGCATCCCGGCCTTTGGGGCCGATGCGGTGCGCTTCACCTTTGCCTCCCTCGCCAGCTTCGCCATCACCCTCAATTTCGACCTCAACCGCTGCGAGGGTTACCGCAACTTCTGCAACAAGCTTTGGAATGCGACGCGGTTCGTGCTGATGAACTGCGAAGGCAAGGACACCGGGCTCGACGAGTCTCTGCCCCTGGCGTATTCGTTTGTTGAGCGCTGGATTGTCGCCGCGTTGCAAGACGCCGAAGACGAAGTCGAACGAGGTTTTAACGAATATCGCTTCGACAATGCAGCCCGCGCCATCTATGAATTCGTTTGGAACGAGTACTGCGATTGGTTCGTCGAACTCGCAAAGACGCGGCTCGCGAACGGCAACGAGGCGGAACAACGTGCCACGCGCCGCACGCTGGTACGTGTGCTCGAAGCGGCGTTGCGGTTAGCGCACCCGATCATTCCCTTCATCACTGAAGAACTGTGGCAAAAGATCGCGCCGCTTTCCGGAAAGGTTGGACCTAGCATCATGTTGCAACCTTTTCCTCGTGCGGATATGGAGAAACGTGCCCCTGGGGCCGCGGTGCAAGTTAGTACTCTGAAGGCTTTGGCGGAAGCGTGCCGCTCGCTACGCGGCGAGATGGGATTGTCGCCAGCGGAGAAAGTGGCGGCACTAGTCGAGGGAGACGTTACCAGTGTGGGCGCGGAGGTGCTGCGCCCCTATCTCATGGCGTTGGCAAGGTTATCGGAGGTAAAGTTTGTAGCGATATTGCCCACGTCTCAAGCGCCGGTCGCCGATGTTTACCCGCTCCGAATAATGCTGGACGTGAAGATTGATATTGTCGCAGAGCGTGCACGGCTACAAAAAGAGATTGCTCGGGTCGAAAGCGAAACAGCCAAGGCAAGCGCCAAGCTCGCAAATCCCAGTTTCGTTGAGCGTGCTCCGCCCGCGGTGGTCGCCCAAGAAAAGGAGCGCCTCGCCGCATTCGAGGCGACGCTAAAGAAACTGAAGGATCAGATCGACAAGCTCAAGCCCTGAGCATTCAAGCACTCTCCCGTGATCCCCGCGCTGCGAGCATTTCGCTCCAAGAACTTTCGCATCTTCTACGCCGGGCAGGGTCTCGCCCTGCTGGGAAACTGGATGCAGAGCGTGGCGATGAGCTGGCTCGTGTATCGCGTGACCGGCTCGGCGCTCCTCCTCGGGATCACCGCCGGGGCGCAGCAGCTGCCGGTGCTCTTCCTTTCGCCGATCGCAGGCGTATGGGCCGACCGCGTCAACCGGCGTCGCCTGCTGCTGATGATCCAATCGCTCGCGTTCGTTCAGGCACTGACGCTGGCGGCACTCACCTTCGCCGACGCGGTGCGCGTCCCCTATTTGATCGGCCTCGCCCTCCTGCTCGGGGTCATCACCGCGTTCGAGACGCCGACGCGCCAGGCTTTTCTCCTGGAGCTCATCGACCACAGGGAGGACTTGCCCAACGCGATTGCGCTGCAATCGATGCTTTTTCAGTGCACGCGCTTCGTCGGGCCCTCCGTCGCCGGATTGACGCTCGCCGTGCTCGGCGAGGCGTGGTGCTTCCTGGCCAACGCTCTTTTCTATCTCGCCATCATCGGGACCTACGCGGCGGTGCGCGTGAAACCGCGCGAACCGCCCCGAACCGGGGTGGAGTGGTGGCGCCAGCTCGCTTCCGGATTTGCCTACGCGTTCGGCTTCACCGGGATCCGGCGCCTGCTCCTTCTTCTCATGATGGTGGGGCTGTTTACTGCGCCATGGCAATCCCTGATGCCGATTTTCGCGGCGGAAACCTTCGGCGGCGACTCGAGGACGTTTGGTTTTCTGATCGGCGCGGTGGGCCTGGGCGCGGTGATGGGCACGTTCGTGCTCGCGGCTCGCAGCTCGGTGCGCGGCCTGGGCCGGGTCGTCGCTTCGACAACCGTCACGGCCGGTGCCGCGCTGATCGGCTTCTCCCTTTCGGAGATCCTATGGGTGTCGCTCGCGTTTCTCGCTCTCTTCGGAGCCGGGCTGGTGGTGACCGCCGCATCGATCAATACGATCTTGCAAACACTGGCAGAAGAGGACAAGCGCGCCAGGATCATCAGCATGTACGTTATGTGCTTCCTTGGGTTCGCGCCCATAGGTAACTTCATCGCGGGTGCGCTCGCGGAGTCGATCGGGGTCCACTGGACCTTGTTTTCTTGCGGCGTGATCGTCGCCACCGCCGGGAGCGTATTTGCCTTGCGCCTGAAGAGCTGGGCGAGCGCCGTAAGACCGGTCTACCTCAAGCAGGGAATCATCCGCGATCGGTAGCCGCCGGAGCCCGGCCTTTACTTCTTCTTCATGAAGAAGGTGAAGATCTTGTCTTCCTCGGCATGAGAGAGCAGCTCATTGCCGGTCTGCCTGGCGAAGGCCTGGAAATCCTTGACCGCTCCCGGGTCCGTGGCTAGGACGCGCAGCACCTGCCCGCTCTTGATGTCAGCCAGGGCCTTCTTTGCACGCAGGATCGGAAGCGGGCAATTGAGTCCTCGTACGTCCAGATCCTTGTCAAAGGTCGTCATCGTCGTCCGATTGCGCTCAAAGGGCGAAAACTATATACCAAACCGCCCGCCCGTTGAAGCGGGGCCAGCACTGCGACCACCTCCGCGCGCAACCGGCAGCCCACACCACCCGGCCAGGTTGCCGAATCGGATTGCGGTACTTAAACTGAGACGCCGATAGAGAGTTAATGGAGCGGCTTTGGCCAAAGAAACGCCACAACCTGATTCGCAATGGCTGGTTCTTGTCGCCAGCCTTCCGATGGACGATCCTGCTGCCAGGATGCGGGTGCTGCGCACGCTCGAAGCGATGGGTTGCGCACTGCTGCGCGAGGGCGTCTATCTGCTGCCAGACAACCCGGTAAACCGGCAGGGACTGCAGCGATTGTCCGAGCACACCCTCCGGATCAATGGCTCGTCCCACGTCCTGCACGTAAGCAGCGGCGACGCCGAGCAGGGGCGATCATTCAAGTCGCTCTTCGACCGGGCGGCCAAATATGAGGAGCTGATCAAGGTGATCGAAGGGCTGCGAGCGGGATTCGGTATTTCCGAGCCAAGCGCGATTGCCCGTGTCCTCAACAAGCAGCGCCGAGAATTCGAGGCGATCAGCGCCTTGGATTTCTTCGATTCGCCCCTGAAGGAGCAAGCGGCGCGGGTGCTGCGAGAGACCGAAGCCGAAGTGCGCAAGAGGATGTTCCCCGACGCCCCCAAGTCAGGCGGACGCCTGACCCAGACCGGGCGATACTATTTCAAGCGGGTCTGGGCATCACGCAAACCCCTTCTGTCCGACCGGCTCGCGTCAGGGTGGCTCATCCGGCGGTTTATCGACCCGGAAGCAACGCTGATGTGGCTGGATAAAACCCAGGCGTGCCCTTCGACTGCGGTCGGATTCGGCTTCGAGGGTGCAACCTTCTCGAACAGCAGGGACAAGGTCACGTTTCAGGAGTTGCTTGAGCGGTTCAGTTTGGACGGCAATGAAACGCTCGCCAGAATCGGCGCGCTGGTGCACTACCTCGACACCGGCGCCGCCGCGCCCGTCGCCGAGGCGGCCGGGGTGGAGACACTGCTTCAGGGAGCGCGCCGCCGGTGCAGCAGCGATGAGGAACTTTTCACCGAGACCGAAAAGACATTCGATCTGCTTTACGAGGCCTACTTCGAAAGTCCGGGAAAGGAGCCACCCCGCTAGCGATCCTTCCTCTCTTCGGCCTGCAGCGAGCGCAGATTCCTCAGGCGGGCTTCGACCGCCGATAACTGGTAGAAGTCGCCGTCGCCGCTTTTTTGCGCGAGCTGGAGTTGCTCGATCGCAGCCGGCAAAGTGCCCTGCAGGAGGTATGTCTCGGCAAGAGCCTGATGATGCAACAGACGCTTGCCCGACGCAGCGTAGGACTTGGCCTGAAGGCTGTACAGCCGGGCATCGCGCGGGTAACTCTTCACGAGCTCGGAAAGCCAGGCCAGGGCTGCCTGGTGCTGCTCCATGCCCTGCAGTACGTCGATGTAGGCGTAATGAAGCGGGCGGTAGTTTGGAAATCGCGACAGAGCCGAACGAAGAACTTCCCTTGCTCCCGCCGCGTCACCTTCGCCGAGGCGAATGCGCGCGGTGAGCAGGTCCATCATCGGATGAGGCCCCAGAAGCTTCTGCGCGGCTTCGGCCTCGGTTGCGGCCCGGCGAAAGTCCCGCGAGCGTGTCAGGGCATTGGCCAGGCCGTAGTGTGCCCCGGCTTCGCTGGCATAGCGGTGCTCGCGCACCTGTTCGTCGAGGTGCGCCACGGCTTCGCGGGGCGTGCCCTGCCCGGCAACCAGCTTGGCGCGGACAAGGTAGAACTCGACGCTGTCCGGTGACTGCTTGTAAACGGAATTCTGTGCGCGGTTTTGCATGTCGGCGATACGCTCGCTGGTGAGCGGGTGGGTTTTCAGATAGGCCGGAGCGTTGTTCTCGTACAGCCGCGTCGCCTTCTGCATGCGTTCGAAGAACGTGCCCATAGCGCCGACATCGAAGCCGGCCTGCTGAAGATACTGAAAACCGATGCGGTCGGCCTCCCGCTCGAAATCTCGCGTGTAGTTGAGCTGCGATTGGACGCTGGCTGCGCTAGCTCCCGTAATGACCGCCTGGGTCACGTCCGGGCGGGACCGCGCGGCGAGGAGCCCCAGAACAATCGCAGCGAGCACCGGAATCGACATCTGTTCCTGCTTTCCCAGCATCCGCGCGAGGTGGTGCTGGGTCACGTGAGCCACCTCGTGAGACAGGACACTGGCGAATTCCGATTCGGTTTGCGCGGCAAGCAGGAGCCCCGTGTGCACTCCTACGAATCCTCCCGGCATGGCGAAGGCGTTGATGGTGCTGTCTCGCAACAGGAAGAACTCGAAGTCCTGCTGCGCGTCGGGAGTCGCCGCCACGACACGTCGTCCCACCTCGTTCAAGTATTCCGTCAGCTCGGGATCGTCGAGGTAGTTCGGTTCGCGACGAATTTCCCGCATCGCCTGCTCCCCAATCTTTCGCTCGAGAGCAGGCGAGACCAGTGCGCCCGACGTGTCACCCAGCTCCGGAAGCGTCTGCCCGGGGGCTTGAGGGACGAGCAGGACCAGACTCAGGCAAGCTGCCGCTATTCTCATGGATAATATGATACCGCTGTGCGGCGGCAGTTCCCTTAGGGGCCGTCCGTTCGGCGCCCGTCTCAAGAGGCAAGAGAATGAGTCGTTCGAGAAAATTCAGTCACTTCGATACGCCTGGCCAGGCCCATATGGTGGACGTGGGAGAAAAACCGGAAACGCGGCGCTTGGCGCGAGCCAGCGGCACGATCGGCATGTCTGCCCGGACGCTGAAGCTCATACTCGCGGGCAGCGCCAAGAAGGGCGATGTCCTGGGGGTTGCGCGCATCGCGGCAATTCAGGGAGCCAAACGGACGGCGGATTTGATCCCCCTGTGTCATCCGCTCAACCTCACGCGGATCGCTGCCGAATTCACCGTAGACAAACGCGCGTCGGCGGTTCGGCTCGTCGTCACGGCAGAAACGCTGGGCCGGACAGGGGTGGAGATGGAAGCGCTGACTGCGGTGAGCGTGGGCCTGCTGACGATCTACGACATGTGCAAGGCCGTGGACCGCGCGATGACCATCGGGGAAATCAAGCTGCTCGAGAAGTCCGGTGGACGGTCGGGGCGTTATCGGCGCGCCGACTAGGCGGGTCAGCTCTCCCGCGGAGTCCGGCAACCCTCAGCGTGATGCGGCCGGCGCTTGCTTCACCGGCACGGCGCCGGCGCTCGAGGATCCCAGGCGCTCGATCTCGTAATCTGCCCCCGTGTAGCCCAAGTCGGATGCCCGCCGGTACTCGGCCATCGCCTCCGGGATCCGACCAAGACGCTCCAGGACAAGCCCCAGCCTGTGGTGCCCCAGGGCACCATCCGGCCGCAATTCGACCGAGCGAGACAAATAAGGAAGCGCGAGCTGGTACTCTCCGAGGATGAAGTGGATGAAACCGCGGGCGAAATAACAGTGAACCGTACCCGGGTATTGCTCCATGCACCGGTCGGCGACCTCGATGGCCTTGTCCGGCTTGCCCCCGTACACATACTCCCGGCCCACCATGTAGAGCGTTCGTGAACCCCAGGGAACGGGTTTCGGCGGAAGCTTGAGGTAGGCGTCTTCCCACAGAAGCAGGGGACTGGAGAATGTCACCAGGCGGTCGTGCGCCTGATACAAGAGCACCGCGATCGCAAGCGTCGAGGCGGCGATCGCTGCTCGCAGAGGAACGGCACTCAGCAGCGCCGCTACCGTGATGAGCACTCCGGGTGCCCAGAGATAGCTCCGATAGAGGACGAACGCCTCCTGAAATCGGATCGTGCTGAACTCGACCAGAAACAATATCCACGTATAGAGCATCCCGAACCCCACCACTCCGGCGCGCCCTCTACGGAAAAGAAGCAGCAGACCGATCACTCCGAATGCGGCGAATGCGCCAAGCTTCAGAGCGATCCAGCCTGCCGAAAGTGTTTCTAGGAAATCGACCCGGACATCGATGGACATCGCCCCCGTATCAGGCCAAAGCCATACCGCGAGGTACTTGAAGAACAACCCCGCCTGGGTGAGTGCGCTGATCGCCCAGGAGAAGTCCTTGATGCCATGCGCGAAGACGCCCTCGACCTGGGTAGCGAGCCCCCCGAAGTCCGGCTCGTATGCGGTGCCGATCAGGCCTTTCCTCGTGAGCACCACGAAAATCGCCGCCGGGACACAGGCCGCGAGGTAGATCGCCGCGTGACGGTAGGCGAAACGCCGTTCAACGACCAGAACGGCTGCGAGCACGGTTACTCCGGGTAGGAGGAGGCTGTGCTCCTTCGATAGGACAGCCACCGAGTACATCAGCGCCGCCGACAGGGCATCGGCGTGCCGGTGTCGCGTCAAGCCGCGCAGAAACAGAACAATCGATAGGAGCGAAAACAAGGTGGCGAAGACGATGGTCCGCTGTACCAGATATCCGGCGCCATAAACCGCTACCGGGTGGATCGCGAACAGGGCGGCCCCGACAAATGCCCAGAGTGCTGCCGTCGACTCGGTCTGTTGCGCGGGCCTGTCCGAGGGTGAGACAGCACGCAGCAGGTCGTAGATCAGCTTGCACAGCGCGAGCGCACAGGCAAGGTGAAAAACCAGGCTGACGATGCGGTGTGCCCGCATGCCGCCGATCTCCATTTCGGTAATAGCAAGAGAGAAACTCGGCGGGAGGCGCATGTCCAGGCCGAAGGGGTGCGTTGCGTAGTACGCGAACCGGTATCCCGAGAAGAAGGTCCAGTCGTCGAATACTCTCGGGTTGTCCAGGAAAGGCCAGTACAGACCACAGCCAAGCGCCACCACCAGAATGACGCCCAACCAGGGGAAAAAGTCTCGGCGCATGGGGAAAAAAAAAGGTACCCCGAAGGGTACCTTTTTTGTCCAGCTAAGTTACGACTAGCCGCGGCAGGAACCCGGCAGGAA
>Ga0137409_10002434_pt1 | contig 19938 bp, 14 predicted proteins | sample CZODoug1_16funga_FD_122059 | JGI IMG/M metagenome (GOLD analysis project Ga0137409, IMG submission 122059) | Vadose zone soil fungal communities from Angelo Coast Range Reserve, California, USA - CZODoug1_16fungal (Hybrid Assembly) | ecosystem: Environmental > Terrestrial > Soil > Vadose zone... | reverse complement strand
TTTTGAACGCCAGACTGGCGTCCGAGGTGTTGCTTCACCCCGTAGGCTCAAAAGTTTCAAGTCATGCCTTCGACGCGCATCTCGATGTGCTTGATTTGCGCTTGCGAAACCGGCACAAACACGCAACCTAGCAAAAATAGCAACGCGAGTTTTCTTGTGTTCATCCTTCCTCCTTTCATTTGAGGTGAATCCGAAACTGACGAGTAATTCCGAAACTGATGTGGCGGCGAACGGGCATGAACGTGGCGCCCGCCGAATGCGCAACGTCCCAGTCCATGCCGAGCCAGACGTGCATTCCGGGACTCACGCCAACGTAGGTCGTGATACCGGCGAGCAAAACGTCGCCGCCGCTCCCGCGTTGGGTGACTGCCGCGATGCGGTCATCCTGAGAGTGAAGCCAAGTTGCGACTGGTCCAATGAACCATTCACGGTCCCCGTTCTTCGATTCATAGGGCCGGTACGACAGCCAGAAGCGCGATTCGAGGTCGCTGCCGAGGCGGGTCTTTTGCGTGCCTTGCGTGCGCAACAGGGAATGGAAATCTTCGTCGGCGACAAGCCGCCTGAGATTGAAGAGCCCGGTGTAAGTCCAATTCAATGCAACGAAAAAATCTGTGGAGCCAGAACCGGGTTGTAGACTCGCAGGCAGCCGTATTCCGCTCATGGCAGCTAGATCCGTTCGGCCTGTCGGAACTTTGGGGCCGAACGTCACGGATGCTTGCGTGGTGCCTCGTTTGGAATCCCGCCGGTAGAAGCGGTATTTTACGAGCACCATCGCATCGCCAAGACCTGTACCGCCGCTTACAGGATTCCCATTCGCTTTCGGTATTTTGAAATGATTGGTCATCACGGGCACCAGCACCGTCAAATCAAAATCGCGGCGCACGCCCCAGGTGAAGTTGAAATCACCTTCGTGCGAAAACGTAGAGCGTGCCGTCAAGGGGATATTCCCCGACGGGATGGCGACCGGGGCTCGTGTGTTGAAAATGGAGTTGTAGGAGATCAGTCCCCCGCCAGGGAACAGCGGAGGCGCCGTCTCAGGAGCAGGTCCTTGCGCACCTGCTGTCGAAACAAAAATCGGCAAGAGAAGCAGACCGAACACCCAAGGCCGCCCGCGACCTCTTGCGTTTCGAAATCTCATTATTCTTCCTTCCAGCAGAAAGTAATGTGCCGAGGCACACCCGCCCGCGAAGCCGCGAGACGACTGGAAGGCTGATTAAATGCGAAGAGGTGAAGGCGCGGCTGTTTGGGGAATTGGCGGCGCGTGGCAATGCGCCGTAAGGACCTTCGATTGGGAATCCAAGTCTTGCGATGCATTAAACCGCGGCAGCACTGCGATGAAAACAGGTGAGAAGGATAGGCCATGTACCGAGGCCGGCCGTACAAAAGACGCATGCATGGACGGCATGGTCTTGCAGCATTCCTGGCTATGCTCGTGGCTGTGCGACGAGCAAGGCATCGTATCGCAGCATTGCATCGCCTCGTCGGGCGTCGACATGGCCAGGCAGTCGAACGCATACATAGCGAGGGCCATCACTATCACCGCCAGCAAGATTGGCTTGGCAATACGCATCCGTAACCAAGGTAGGCGGGTCCCAATCTGAAGTCAAGGGCGCTAAGCCGCCCAGCGCAAACGCGAATTGAAGCAACAGAATCTGTCTGGTAGTATCCGCCCCAATGGCTGAAGAGCGATCCAGCCGCAAAGAAGAGAGACTTGGGCGCCGCGCCGGCGACTTTCTGCGCGAAGCCGAAGTGGTCATCTATTACACCGTTGCGGTCCTGCTTGCGGTTACCGCTGTCGTATCCATTGCGAGCGCCGGCCGAATGCTCTGGAGCGGGATCGTTCACTGGACGATGGCAACCGAGACACTGCGGGTGCTTGACCAACTGTTGGTTGTGCTGATGGTGGTGGAGGTCCTGCACACGGTGCGCATTTCGCTCCGCTCGCACATTCTGCTGGCCACCGAACCATTCCTGGTGGTGGGCCTGATTGCTTCGATTCGGCGAGTACTGGTGATCAGCATGCAAATGTCCACGCTGACGAAAGAAGGAAAGTGGTCGGCGGATGGCGCGAGCATCTTTCGGTCTTCCATGGTCGAACTGGCATTGCTCGTGGTATTCGTCCTCGTTTTGGTATTTTCGATTACGCTTTTGCGCCGCTACGTTCCCACCCCGAAGGACGTCACGGAGAATCTGGACTAAGAGGGAGACTCGCCCTTACCAGGCAGGATGGGCTGGAAGCGCGGGTCTGAAGACCCGCCACTACAAAAGCGCGCATGCGCGTCTCCCGGACGCTGGTCGAGGCAGGATGCAGGCGGCCGCTACGGGAGGCGAAGAAGGAGAAGAAAGAAGCGCAGATTTGAGGGAAGGCCCGGCGTGTGGCCGGGCCTTCCGGTTTGTTGGGGAAAGTGAGGACGGTTACCTTGCGGCGGCTTGGGATTTGGCTTTGGCGAGCTGAGGGACGACGCCGAGCTGCTGCATGAGGCCCAAAGCGTCCCAGTTGACGAAGCCCTCCGCTATCTTGCCGTTCGAGACGCGAGCGACGGTCACGCCGGAGATGGTGATCTGCTTCCCCGTTGGCGCAATGCCGTTGAGATCACCTTTATGGGTGCCTCGGCAGGACCAGCGGGTCATGACTGTTTCGCCTTCGGCAATGACATCCTCGATCGTCAAGTGAAGGTCGGGGAATGCACCGCGGTAGAGTGCTGCTCTCCTCTTTTCACTATCCGGGCCGCGCCCAAAATCGGGCGTCGCAGGGTCATAGTGAGCGTAATTCGGAGTAAAGATCTCGTCGGCAACCGACATATTGCCATTGTTCCAGAGTTCTGCGAATAGACGACGGACGATAGCTTTGTTTTGTTCAGACATGTGATGTTCTCCTCTTTGAAAAATGCAAAAACGGGCCTCGCATGAAGCGAGTCGGGCTCGAATGAGGGGGCCTGGAACCGCTGCGGTCTTGGGCGTGCAGTATTGTACGTAGCACAGAAGGTTAGGCCCCGCGGGAGCGGAGAAAAGCGAGCCGAGGACGCACTGCCCTCTTGGCGCTCAATGCGGAGCTTAACTGTAAAAGAAACTGCCCTTGGTCTACAGAGCGGGAGTCTCGCCGCAAAAGGCGAAACCTCAAGATCATCCTGTTCCTCGCGGGCGTGGGTGTCAAGGAGAATCGAAAGACTCTTCTGTGCAAAAGGAGCGGCGCCGATGCGGAAATCTGACAGATTGAAGAGCCGTTCTCAGAGGCGGCGCAAGGAAAGGGAGACTCATCGATGACAGATTCATGATTCGCTCCGCTTGATTTTGAGAGGTGTCACATTTCGGACAGATTGTTAGCCACTCTTTTGGTGGAATTAATTAGCATGGAATCTCAGAGCGCATGAAGTTTCACCGAATGAATGCAAGGCACTGCGGTGCCATTCAGGATTGAGATGAGTGGGAAAAACTTTCGAGCCGTCCCGGCGGGCCAACGGACTAACACCGAAGGAAAACAAGTAAGCAACAAAGTACTGTTGGCAACGCCCGATGATGAATACGAGTTGATGCGTCCTGACTTGACGTATATCGACCTGCCGGATCATCTCAGCCTTCGTGAGCCGACACAAAAGATCAAGTTCGTCTATTTCCCGAACCGAGGAATGGTTTCACAAGTTGTAGTGACCAAGGACGGCCGAACCGTGGAAGTGGGCATAGTGGGTAACGAGGGCTACGTTGGGGCAGGATTGGCAGCCGGCTTGAGCAGAAGTTCAGTGCGTGAAATTATCCAAATCGTCGGCGATGGCTTTCGAATGATGGGGGCTGCGCTAGAACGCGTTCTGCGGTCGGCCCCGCAGTTACAGGTGATATTGAGCAGGCATACCGGGCTTCAAGGAATGCAAGTCGCGCAGACCGCGGCGTGCAACCGGCTGCACGATATACAGCAGCGTCTCTCGAGGTGGCTGCTGATGACTCAGGATCGGGTGAATTTGGCGGTACTTCCGATCACCCACGATTTCATCGCGACCATGATAATCCACGGTGAGCTTGGCGGCGTCCGTACTGCAAAAAAAGGGAATTATAGATTACGTGCGAGGCGCAGTGAAGGTTGTGAGCCGCAAGAAACTCGAAAAATCCGCTTGTGAGTGCTACGGCGTCATTCAGTAGTTCGAGGATGACCTCGGATTGAGATAGAAAGTCTTGCCAGTGTCGGATACCCCACAGACAGCAGCCTCTTTCCATCGCTAACGTTCAAGCTTGTGTATTCACTTCGGTTTTGATGTGTGTTCAAAAAGCGGTGACTGTCTGTGCCGAGTACCCGAGAGAGACAAAAAATCCCCATTAGCCAAATCGGTCGCGGGCTGAATGCTGTGTGATTCTGGTGTTCCTGTCCTCGATCTTACCGAAAACGCAGGAGTTATGCCGCGGCTGAAGCCCCGCGGCGCAAAGCTGCAATATCTTTTCAACAGGCCTGTGAATCGCGGGGTTTCTTTGTTCCGAAAACTTAACAGTATGGTAATTCTGTTATATTCTGCTTGTGGGCATCCACTCAACTCCCGAGGGATCGACGATGCTTCCCGGTCTTCGCCTGCGGCAAGCCCGCGAGCGACTCGGATTAACCTATCGTGATGTAGAGCGTGCCAGCTATGAATTGGCCGCGCGCCGAGGGCGTGCCGACTTCATTCTTCACATCAGCCGGCTGGCGGATATTGAAAACCGGGGAGTTGTGCCGGGTCTGCACAAATTGTATACGCTGGCAGCCCTCTACCGGTTGAACCCCCTGCAAGTCTTTCGTTGGTACGACGTTCCCATGGAGGAGTGTTTTCATGATGGAACATCGTTCCCCGTGCCGCAGACGCATCTGATGGCGGCGCCGACGTCGCTGCGGACACCGATGAAATTTGACCCGGCGTTCGATCCGCGGCGAACGGAATTCCTGTCGCGGATGGTGGAACAGTGGAGCCACTTTGAGGGTGTGCTCACGAAAGGCAATGGCCATCATATCTACGGATATATCGGAATGTCCGACCGGCGAATGATGCCGCTGCTGCGTCCTGGGAGCATCGTGCTGGTGGATGCGTCCGTCCACAGGATCGATGACGGCAATTGGACGACTGAGCACGACCGACCGATGTACTTCGTGGAGGTGCGCGATGGATATCGTTGCGGGTGGTTCCATCAGCAAGGCTCGCGGCTGGTGATGCAGCCGCATCCGCTATCGCATTGTTTGCCGGAGACGTGGCGCGTGCCGGAAGAGGCGGAAATTGTGGGACGCGTGACGGGCGTGGTTACACGCTTGAACGAGCCGGGAAACGTTCCTCATCGAGGATCTGCAGAAGAGCGCGCAAGTTCGAGCAGAAAAGCTCCTTGAGATAATCCGGCGCCGCTTCCGGCAGAAGGACCCGGTAGGCTTCGATGCGGCGCCAGTGAGGAACCGCGCCGGGCAACCCACCTTCCATGCCGGCGAGGCAAGCGCGCAAATCCTCCTCCTGGCTGGAGAGCGGCGCTTCCAGTATTCGTTCGAAAATCTGTTCATGACATAGCTGCAAGGCCTGCTGGATTGCCGCGTCCGGATAAAGGGCGGCCAGTCCGGAATGTTCATATCGGCCGCTGGAGAGATCCCGCAAGGAAGCGATGTAGGTCAGCCGGGCAAATAGCCCGGGAATGCCCGCCAGAGTCGTCAGGGTGAAGTCCTGAATGACTCTGCGGTTTTGCTGGAACTGCGTAAGCGTGCTCATGCCGCGACCTGTTCCGCATACGGAACATTTTCAAGCATAGAACCCCGCCAAAACTGTCCCTCCTTAGTTTGTTCATCAGGAGGGATACTCCCTTGAAAAAAACAATACTTGCCCTGGCAGTTTCTGTTCTCGCCGTTTTGATGGTACTGCCCATTGTGCGGTCCGTCAACCTCTCAGCCGGTAAACCCGACACGATCGAGCGGACGTTGAGGGCCGATGGCTGGCCGCTTCCTCCCCCAATGCCGCCGTCGCAAGCCGGGACACTCGTTCTTGCATGAGAATCCTCTATTCTTTCAGGCCGGATGGCCACGCCATCCGGCCTGATACTTCCGTAACATCACGCGGGCGCATGGAAAACTCTATTCCTCCCACAATTACGAATGTGTTAAGATGCGCCCGTGAGAATAGAGATCGCGCAGTTCCAACAGATCTTGTGGGCCGTGAACTCCGCAGTGGGACTATTTCTTTTAGTTCTATTGGCAGTCCGCAAGAACTACCGCGCGTTTCCGGCTTTCTCGTTCTACGTTCTAGTGAACCTGGTTCTGGGTGCTTTGGCCTTCCTCATGTACCGCCGTTGGGGATTTTCCTCGCCGTCTGCGAGGCAAATCGGATGGGGAATGCAGGGTGCAGTGATCTGTGCGCGGGCTCTGGCCGTCGCGGAGGTGTGCCGACATCTCCTCGGGCGCTATCGCGGAATCTGGGCGATGGCTTGGCGCATTCTCCTGGCGTGTGCGGCCCTTGTGTTGGTGTATTCGATCGTGGCAGCAAGGCATTTTTGGGAACTTGCATTGCTAGCGGGGGACCGGGGCATGGAACTGTCGATTGCCGCCGTGGTTGTGGCCGTCTTGCTTTTTGCCCGCTATTACGATGTGCAGGCCAGTGCTGCGGATCGTTCCCTTGCGGTAGGCTTTTGCCTATATTCGTGTTTCTGTGTTCTGAACAATACGATTCTGGAGCACTATCTTCATCGCTATGGCGCGCTCTGGAATCTACTCGGGATGTTGGCGTTTCTGGCGAGCTTGCTACTCTGGACCTGGGCCCTTCGCAAACCGCAGACTGAAATTGTTCCAGAAGAAACCCTTCTTTCCCCGGTGATCTACCAAACGGTTGCCCCGCAGGTCAACCTGCGATTGCGATCGCTAAATGATCAGTTGTCCAAAATCTGGAAGCCAGAGGTTACTCGGCAGTGAGTCTCACCCTGATTCTATTCTTCAGCTTCGTCGCTATCCTGCTCCTTGCGCTCGGCTGGGCAGTGTGGGAACCCCGGCAGCGGAGGAAACTCGAGGCCGATCCGCGCTCGCTGGAAGAGCGCGGTCAGCGCCACGCAACCTACTTGCCGCAGATCCGCCAAGCACTGGCACCGGCGGACTACGATTTCCTCTCGAAGAGAGAGGCCCCCCGCGAATTGCGGCGGCGAGTCCGCCGGGAGCGCCTGGGTGTCGCCCTCGCCTACTTGGCTGCTTTGCGCGGGGATTTCCAGAGTCTGTTGCGGATGGCGAGAGTGATTGCCGTGCTATCTCCGAAAGTGGCTGCGGTACACGAGTTCGAAAGGCTTCGTCTCACGGCAAAGTTTGCGTGGCGGTACCAGATGATTCGATGGAAGCTCTTGACGGGCTTGGCACCGATGGCGCAACTGGCCGGATTGAGTGATCTGGTCAGTGGACTAAGCGTTCGAATGGAGACGGCGATGAACGAGCTCGGGGAGCGCGCCGCGGCTGCAGCAGAGCTGGCTTCATCGATCAATCGCCGCGGTCTGGACGTTGTTTAGCAGCAGCTCGTCCACTGCCGCCAGGAGATCGCTCGCCTTGAAGGGTTTCTGAAGAATCTGACGGCCATTCCCGGCAATGTTCTCGCCTGCATCTTCAGAAGGAGCGACGGCACACATCCAGATCAATTTGCGGCTGAGCGCGGGCTTATGCTGGGCCAGCCATTCGCCCAAGCCGCCCCCGTTTGCCCCGTCAGAAATATGCAGATCCGCGACGATCAGATCAAAATCCTGTTTTTCAAGCAGGGCGCGGGCTTCACGAATGTCTTTTGCCGTCTGTACGCGATGATCGCGGCCACGCAGAATAGTCCCGACGGCTTCCAGCACGGAATCATCGTGATCCACCAGGAGAATCCGTCCATCCCTTCCTGAGACGGCCCTTTGCCCCGGGGTAGAGAAGACTTGAGGCGCCGCGGGTTGAAAAGGCAACTCGACGGTAAACGACGCGCCACGCGATGGGATATTCCTTACGCGAATGGTGCCCCCATGCTCCGTGATGATTCCATAGCAAATGCTCAGGCCGAGACCCGTTCCTTTCCCGACTGGTTTCGTCGTGTAGAAGGGATCGAAGACCCGGGAAGCGTCTTTTACCCCGGGCCCGCTGTCGGTGATCTCAATGCAGAGGCGGTCGCCATTGAGCGCGGTGCGTACCCAAATATCGCCTTCGGTCGAATGCTCCAGGATGGCATCAACCGCGTTGTTCATCATATTTAGAAAGACCTGTTGGAGCTGGTGTGGATCGGCGGAAGTAACGGGGAAATTCTCTGCCAGGTCCAGGTGGATGCGGACGTTGTGCATCCGCAGGTCATAATCACGCAACGCCAGCGTCTCCTCGAGGGTCTGGTTGATCTGCACGGGAACACGCTCAGGCTTGTGCTGGCGGGCGAAGCTCAGGAGATTCTGCACGATACGGTGCGTGCGCTGCGCCTGCTTGTAAAGTTTGTCGGCATACTCGATGCCCTGCTGGCCCATCTGTCCGCTGGAGGTCAGCAACTGGCTGTAACCGAGGATGGCGGTAAGCGGGTTGTTCAATTCGTGCGCGACGCCGGAGATCAGCTGGCCGACCGCTGCCAGCTTCTCGCTGTGGAGCAACTGCTCCTGGGTACGGCGTAGGTTTTCGTAGGCCAGGCGCGTCTCCTCATAGAGAATCGAGCGCTCGATGGCGCTGGAAAACTGGCTGCCGACGGCGATAAGCAAGTTCACGTCGGCCGCGGAAAACTCGCGGGGCGCGCGGCTGCCGACGACCAGACCTCCGATGACGCGGTCTTTGGACCACAGCACGACGACGTAAGCGTCAACAATCGCCTCTTTGAGCTGGACGTCGCGGAAAATCGGCGGCAATGACAAACCCTGGGCGGAAAGAAACGTCGCGTGCACCGCCTTGATGTGCTGCATCAACTCCGGGTTCACGGAGACGGGCGGAAAGCGCCTTGAGAATTCGGAACGATGGCCAACCGCCGCGATGCGCCGCAACTGCGTGCCATTCTGATCGAACAGATAGAGAGAGGTGGCGTCCAGGCTGAAGAGTTCGGCCATCTGACGCAGCGTGCGATGCAGCGAATCGCTCAGGTCCAGCGATTCGGTCAGCGTCTGGCCGATCGAATTCAACACCAGGAGCTCCCGGTTGCGGCGCCGGATTTCGTATTCCGCCTGCTTCCGCTCGGTAATGTCGAGCAAGAAACCCTGATACGCCGTCACGTTGCCGGCGGCATCCCGTACCGCGATGGAAGACTCCAGCATGGAGCGTATTTCGCCGTCCTTGCGCCGCATTTCGAATTCGAAATCGGCGACCCTACCATGCTGCTGCAAAAGTTTCTTGAGCCTTTCGCGATCGGAGCTATTGGCATAGAACGCGGCGGGAATGTCGACCTCCAGCAGCTCTTCACGGTCCTCGTAGCCGGTCATTCGAAGAAGCGCATCGTTGAAATCCAGGAAGCGTCCCTGGGGCGTGGAGATAAATACGCCTTCCTGAACGCTGGAGATGAGCGTACGGTATTTTTCCTCCGCGCGTTTTCGGTCGGTGATGTCCTTCAAAACGTGGACGGTTCCGAGTTGCAGGCCACTCGGATCCGTAAACGTGGAGTTGGAGGCCAGGAAATAACCGGGCAGCCATGGATCGGGATCGTCGCCTTCCCCGCCAACACCCTCGCAGTAAGGGCAACTCTGGTAGGCAGCGTTTTGGACGGGGAGGAGTTCCGTGACGCTTCGTCCGACGAGGGCGCTCCCCTCACGGCCCAGGAGTTGGCTGAGCCGCTGATTGCTGCGCAGAATGCGCCCCGCGCGATCGTGGACCAGGATCGGGTCGCCAATGGAATCGAAGGTGTATTCCCACTGACGCTGCACCGCGGTGACTTGTTCAAACAAGGTCACGTTCTGAAGCGTCAAGCCGAGCAAGTTCGCGATGTTGACAAGATAGGATAGCTCGTCCGGGTGAAAGCGACTCTGGCGCGTCGAACCGACGGCGATGACTCCCAATGGCCCTTGCTTGCCGGGAAGGGGCAGAGTGACGAGCGTCTTCAATCCAGCTTCGTCGACCCGCTTTCGAGCCTTGGGATCCCACTCTTCTTCGGACTCCAGGAACTGGCACTCCCCCTTCAGCACTCGCTGTGCCCAGGGCTCCGTCGCGGAGAGTTGGGCATAGCGAGTCAAGTACGACTGGTCAAAACCTACCCATGCCCGCGCCACAAGTTGCGCGGAACTTCCTTCGCCTTGCTTCAAGCGGACGATGCCGTGTGTGGCGCCAAGACTTTCCACGAGATGCGCCAGAACCTGGTCAATCACTTCCTGAACGGAAAGTGTCTGCGTGCTTGCGGCTGTCAAGAGCGTCAGGCGACGCATCTTGTCATTCAGTTCTTCGCTTCGAGTGCGCGCACCTTCGAGGACGACCACCACCATGGCGATTCCCAAGGCCATTCCCAGAAAATGGTCGAACGCCACGCGCAACAGGAAGAGCGGGCTATCCGGCCAGAGCGGACGGTCCAGCCCGTGCAATCCGCTCATCAGGAATATCCCTGCAAGGAGCTGCGCCCCGTGGCTGTGGCGCGCCAACTCCGACCTCCACATCATCCAGCCGGCAAGCAGGCAAAGCGCGGTCTCGAAAATGGCGGTTTCCCAATGCAGCGAAGCGACCTGCTGCGGGCCTCTCCGCTCGATATAGTAGATGGCTGCCAGGACCAAGCCGATCAGCGGAACTGGAGACCAGATTCGCCGCTCCGATCCCGATGAGCAGTGCACCACGGCTACCAGGAAGAGCAGCAAGGCGGCGGCCTGCGCCAAGACGCTTGCCAGATACAATCCCGGAAGCTGACCAATCAGCAGCGCCACTTCGCACAACGAGGAGAAAGTAAGGCAGCACCACCCGGTAAGCCAAAAACGGAAATAGTCCGCATGATGATCGCGGCGGAAAAGAAGAAAGAGAACCAGCAAAATAATAGAGGCAGTTGCTTCGAAGAAAGCGATCCCGAGCAGGCCTTGATTCGCCAACACGATGCCCCGCCTCCCGGGCGGTAGTGCCGTCGCTGCGGTGATCGTGCTGCCCCGAAGCTTGTTATGGACGGCGAGAAGGCTCCGAGAACCCTTTAATGACGCTAACACGCTGTTTTCTGACTAGGCAAGGCCGCCACCAATTGTGTGTGCCGTCACATATAATGCCTGTGGGGGCAAACCAACGTGGAGATGGAAAACATACTCGTCGTGGACGATGAGGAAGCGATTCGCGAGGTCGTTTCGACCATGCTCGAGTCAAAAGGCTATCACTGCACGGCCGTGCAGAACGGCCGCTTCGCGCAGGACCATGTCAAGAAAGTGACGCCCGACCTGGTCTTGAGCGATATGATCATGCCGGAGATGGATGGGATCCGGTTGCTGGAATGGATGCGGCAATACGATCCGGAAGTCCCGGTGATCATGGTCACGGCAATCCACGACATTTCCACCGCGCTGGAAGCCATTCGCCGCGGGGCCTATGACTACATTCTCAAGCCCTTCGAAAAGGATCAGCTCTTCTTGGGCGTTGGACGGGCGCTGCAGCACCGCCGGCTGATCATCGAAAACCGCAATTATCAGCGCAACCTGGAGCAGCTCGTCGAGGAACGCACCGCGCAGCTCACCGCAAAGCACGTGGAGCTCGAGCAGTCCTACGACGACACGCTCGAAGCCCTGGGAAGCGCCCTGGACTTGAAGGATGCCGAAACGGAAGGACATTGCCAGCGGGTCACCGCGTTTTGCATATCAATTGCGAGAGCCATGCCCGTGCCGGATCTATATTTGCCCATCCTGGCGCGCGCCGCTTTTCTACACGATATCGGCAAGATGGCCATTCCCGACGGCATTCTGCGCAAACCGGGTCCCCTGAACGACGACGAAAAGCAGATCATGCGCAAGCACTGCGAAATCGGCTACAACATGCTGATTCGCATCCCGTTTCTGCGCGACGCGGCAGAGATTGTTCTCGCACACCAGGAGTTTTTTGACGGCTCGGGTTACCCCCGGGGACTGAAGGGCGAACAAATTCCTCTCGGTGCGCGCATCTTTACAATTGCGGATTCGCTCGATGCCATGATCAGCGACCGTCCCTACCGCAGAGCCTTGCCGATGTCGCATGCTCGCGAAGAGATTAAGCGCTGCTCCGGGAGTCAGTTTGATCCCGCGGTCGTCGACGTGTTTATGACCATTCCGGAACAGCACTGGGTGGATCTGCGGGAACACCTCGGCTCTCCGTTCCGCCTGGCCCATCTGAAGAACCTGTAGGACGCACGGCCGTCGCCCCCAGCTGCCCTGGGTGCGTACCGCGCTCGCGCAGTACGGGCTGCAACCTACCGTTTCGTTGCGGCCGGTTCGAAACCTCACTCGCTCCGAATCTACTGCTTCCCTTGCGGTGGAGATTGCTTCCGGCTCTAGTCTGGAGGAGGAGCTTCCTTCGGAAGATTAATTTTGTCGCTCGTGTCGACAGCGAAAAGACTGAAGTTGCTGAGCGTATGGTTGTGATGATAGCGCCTGCCATGCAGTTCAAGATACATGTCCGCGTACCAAGGCAGCCAAAGTTCGGTTTTCCCATTCTGAAAATTTACCGGCCCGTAATCGATCGCCAAATGGTCGCGCATCAATTCCAATTCTTTCATCGGCTCGCGCAGGTCGGATTCCACATGCAAAACGTTATAGCTGCTCGCCGCGACCCACACGCGGCCCTTAAGCGGAATCTCGACGGTCTTGGTTTTCGTCTCCCAAAGCCGCAGGTAAGACTTCACATCGTGTTTCTGCTCGAAATGCAATATCCAGGCCGCCTTGCCGCGCCACTGGCCGAGACCTTCGCATTTGAAGTCAAGTGCTTTGGCGAAGCCGGGATGAAAAACGTCTACGCCGAGGCTGACGAGTCCAACCGTGGCGAGTGAAGTGGGAAAGGAGTCGGTGCCCGTGCCGCCGTCGCGTTTTTCATCGAGGAATACAAGGCCGTCCTTGGCGTGCTCGATGAAGACCATGTAAGAAAAATTCTTATCGCGGATTTGCGAGACTTCGCCGCGCTCGTTGACCTCTTCGTGTTGAATGTGCTCCGTGGCCAGGAACTTCTCGAGGTTTTCAAGTTGCCGGCTGGTGCTTTTGCTTGTGTGTTCGACAACGTCGTCCGCGGAACACATCACGTCCGGCGCCACCCCTGGCACCAAAGTGTCCACACTAGGCGGAGCCCACGGCGTCACGGAAGCAGCAGCGACTGTAGGAAGCAGCGCGGTGTTCACTGTTGCCATCCCCGGTGTCGACTTCTCGAGGCTGGCAAGTGAATCCCTGGCCACGGACGCCGACGGCGACTTCGGATGTTCGCGCAGCACTCCCTCGAACTCTAGCTTGGCAGCCTCGCGATTACCCTCCGCCGCCAGAATTTGGGCCAGTAACGTCCTCGCGGAGGGCGCGTTTTCCGAATTGAGCGCCGCCGCACGCTGTGCATGTTCCTTCGCTTTGGAGTATTCATGCAACTGTGCATACGCATTGGCCACCAGCAAATGCCCTCGCTCCGAGGACGTGTTTATCTGCAGCGCCTTTTCAAGCGTTTGCGCCGCTGCCGCAGCCTGATTCATTTGGACCTGAACATAACCAAGCCCAAGCAATGCGCGTTCTTGCGAATGGGAAGAACTCACTGCTTTTTGAAAAAACTGCTCCGCTACGGGCAAATTGTGGTGGTCCAGTTCCAGCATGCCTTGAAGGTACGCGACATCCGGATTCGTCGGCGATATGCGGGCCGCCTTGTCGAGATGCTTGCGCGCATCCGCGTCGCGCTTCTTCTGCATGGCCTCCATGGCCTTATCGATTTCTTTGACAAGTCCGAGTGGAACAATCGGAGGCCGCGCCGAGGCCGCCATACTTTCCGATTCCGGATGCAGGTAGATGAAGACGTACTGATTGTGAGACGTCATCGATTGAGTGACTTCCGTGCGATCCTTGGCTGTCCTATAGCCTTGTGCGCTGACTTCTATGTTGCAATCCCCCGCCGGCACATTTTGGAATTGCACCTGTGTGCTTGTGCCCTTTGCCGGCCCGCTCACATCTACGCCTGCGAGCGGGCAAGACAGCTTCACCATTGCACTCGTGTTCACGGGAAGGCCGGTCGCCTCACGCACGCTGATGTAAAGATTAGCGGAAGGCGCCCGCCAAGCTGCGCTGTTCGAAAATGATGGATCGCCCGGAATGCTCGAAGGGTCCTGTGCCGCGGCGGGCGCTGCATGCAGTAGCAAGGCAGCAAACGCGGCAACCAGCCTGGGACTCAACACGGAGATTTTTGATTTTGGGGCCATGGCTGACCACTTTCAGGAAATGGTGCAGGAGTAACACGCCGCAGCGTAACATGCTGCAGTTTCCTACCCACTAGTGTACTGCTTGGAGAGGTAACCCACCATTTTGAAATGCGCTCCAAAGCGCCGCGCCTCTCTTGCAACCGACCAGCAGAATACGTACTATTCCCCTGATATGGCGCTGATCCCCATCAAGACCGCTTCCGAAACGGGCTATTGCGATTGCATCTGCGGATGTTATGAGCTGGCCAGCCTGCGCGATGAAGATACCGGCAAAGGTTACTGCCCTGCCTGCGCCAAAGACCATCTTGAGCTAAATGCTGGTGCGGGCATCCCCCAACCAGCACCCGTGCGGCTCTCACCGAATGCCGCGGGCTCTCATCGTGCCGCTGAGATGCCTTCTCCCGCTGATCCCCCCGGCCGCTTGCGCTAGCCCTTATCCTCAGCATTCGGCGCTTCTACTATTACGAGCAACGCTCCTGACCACTCTTCAGAAGCCAGCCTCTCGAAGGAGTTCAAATCAGATTCTCAGAAAGTGAAGGGGCGTCCAGGCAAGCCGGGACGCCCCTCAAGAATTCCCGCCTGCCCGAGCAAGCGGTACCGTTGACCTAGTTTAGAACGTAAACCTTAATCCCAGCTGCATGGTCCGGGCATTGCTCGGGAATACGCTCTGAATGTCGTTAAAGGTCCCCCCGGCCGGATTCAGGAACGTGCGCACATTCCCGTTCGTGAAGCTGATGGACGTCACATCGTTCAAGTAGCCGGGATTAAACTGCGGGTGGTTGAATAGGTTGTACGCCGACGCGGTGAATTGCAGTCTAAGCCGTTCGGTAAAGTCGAACTTCTTGGAGATTGAGAAGTCCCAGTCATTGATGGCTTGCCCTTTGAGCGTGTTCCGGCCAGCATTAGCACGGGCGTATGTTCCAAGACGAATGTACTGCGCATTGGGATTGCTAGCCAAGTATGCAACTGTATGATTGGAGAAGCAGGCGGCTTGCTGAGCCGCGGGAAGCGCTGCGCACGTGTTAGTGTTAAAAAGCGCAGTCACAGCCGAGCCCGTCCCTGGCGCCCCGGCAGGATTAAAGATCGCACGGTCGCCCGCGCTGTCTCCGTTCCCATTGGCATCGGTGGCGGACTGGACCGTCATCCACTGCGCCGTCTGGTAGGTATAGATGGGTGACAATTGCCAGTTCCCAACCAGATTCTTCTCGATCCAGTTTCCGTGCTTGAAATACGGCAGGTCATAGATCAACGCAAGCGTAAACCGGTTCCGGTGGTCAATCGCCGAGTTGGCACGATCCGCCTTAAGGTTTTGGAAGTCCTGCGGGCGGCGCGGCGTCAGAATCGTGGAGAAAAAGTCTGCCGTGGAGTCATCAATGGTCTTGCTAAACGTATACGACGCGACGAACTGCAGGCCATTCGACATGCGCTTCGTGAGCTGTGTGGCTAGTCCGTGATACGTCGAGTGACCGTTCGGCTGGAACGAAACTACGTACGACCCATTGAATCCGGCATTGTCATAGGCCGGAACAATGGTATCTCCACCGATAGGTAAACCGTTGGCGGGGGTTGAATAGGCGCCGCCAGCAATTCCAGTTCCTGGCGTTGTTGCCGTCGCTGGATTCCCTCGGACATACGGCAGTGCGTCCAATGTTGCCTGGCTTGGCGCTGTGATGTACGTCGGCAGAAAAACCGTGTTGTTAATCAGCGCACCTGCATTGAGGCGTGTCTGCCCGTCCAGGTGGATACCGCTGGTCCCTACATAGCGAACTTCCGCTGTGAGGTTCTTCGGGAAAGAGTGCTGCACACCCAGAGTCCAGGTAATGGACTGCGGATCAATTTGGTCCACACGGATTTGACTGGCGGTTGCGGCGCGTTGTTCCGCGATGGTGGTGAACACCGGAGTTGTCGAGGGAATCCCGCCATTCTTGAGGAAAGCGTTGCTGGGGGGGCAGCTCGGGTTACCCGGGCAGTCGGCGGTGCCGCTCTGCTGTGGAGGCAGGGATAGCGACCCGATGTTGTCGTACAGCACGTCATAGCCGATGGCAAAGCCGGCGCGGATGGAAGTATTTCCGCTGGAGCCGGGTGAATACGCGATGCCAATGCGCGGGCCCCAATTATTTTTGGGGGCTCTTGGTTCCTCGAAGCTGATGAGCCCAGGTACGCTGGCAGCAATATTCAGCTTTTGCGCTCTCTCTCCCGTCTGAATGGTTGTGTATTCGTAGCGCACGCCCAAATTTATCGTGAGGTTCGAGCGGATGCGCCAGCTATCATTCGCGTACCAATAAATGGCGGACTGGTCGCCATAGTACACGGTGGTCCCGGAGCTGCGCTCGGCAAACGTTTGAGGGGTAATGTCCTGCAGATAACCACTGAGTGTCGACCACTCATAATCTCCACGCGCGCGCTGCGTGAAGAATTGCGGCGAGATATACTTGCGGCCCTCGACACCAAACTTCAGCGTGTGGCGGCCCTTCGTCCACGTCAGGTTATCACCCAGGGTGTAAAGGTTCTGGTACGAATACTGCGGCGCGTTGCTATCTGGCCCGATGTTTAGGCCGAGTTCATCATAACTCAGGTTCGGAAAAGCGTCCAAACCAGGAAACGTGAAGTTGCCTGTCGTAAAGTTAAGGTACGAGCGGTTAAAGCCCAACCGCAATTCGTTGCTCACCGAAGGCGTAAACGTATGATACTCGTTGACCGTGACCAGCCGGTTGATGTTCCCCGGAACGAGCTGGTAAAACACCGGCAAAGTAGCCGCGTTGTCGATAAATTTCGTGTCATTGAAAATAATGGCGCCGCGAAGTTGATCCGACGCTGAAATGTTGTAATCAAGCTTGCCCAGCCATGTCAAATTATTGATGTAGTTGGGGGCGACCACCGGCAAGACCCCGGCTTGCACGGGCGTAAATCTCGCGCCACTTGCATTCGTCAGTGTGCCATTCGCGTCCGCTACAAAGATGTCCTTATTCGTATTGGCAGTTGTACCGTTTGGTTGTTTCGTGGGTGCACTCGGGCAGTTGTTGCCAGCTGCCGCGGGCGCGGCATATTTTTTAAACTGCGTCAGGTTGGTCGGCGAAAGTCCCATTATACCATCGATCGTCGTATAACCAGCGGCCGTAGGCGTGCACACCACAGAACCCGGCAAAGTGGCCTGGCCGACCGGGTTATATTGCGCGCTGCCGAAGAAGAAGAGCTTGTTCTTCAGGATCGGGCCGCCGATATTACCGCCGAAGCGGTTGTTATCGAAGCGCGGATTCTTCGGAGTAACACCTGTATCTGTGTTGCGTGCCACTATCGCGTCGATGGCGTTCAGATTGCGGTTCTGAAAATACTCATACCCCTGGCCATGGAAAGTATTCGTTCCGCTCTTTAACACGTAATTGAACTGCCCGCCGTTGGAGTGCCCAAATTCCGGCGAGTACTCATTCTGCAGCACCGTGAATTCCGCGATGGAATCGGCCGGCACCGGAACCAGAGGTCCCGTTACGCCCTTGCTGTTGTTGTCGATTCCTTCCACCGTAAAGTTGTTGTTGCGCGGACGCTGCCCGCCAATGGCTGGGCCGGATCCCGCACCCAGCGCTCCTGCGTTCGCTACACCCGCCGTTAACAGCGAAAGATTAAGAACTCCGCCTCCGGCGCCGCCTCCGGCGTTGGCGTTAACGTTGGGCAGATCCAACTGCTGCTGCTCGAATGTGGTCGAAATCGTTGGTGTGGTCATGTCCAGCGCCGGGGCTTCGCCGGAAACCTCAATAGACGTCACCGCACCCTTGATTTCCAGTGTAATGTTCTGCGTGACCGTCCTGTTCAGGTCCACCTTGAAATCATGAAGCGTCGTGGTCGCAAAGTTGACCGACGACGCCGAAAGGTTATAAGTGCCCACCGGCAGGTTGGTGAACCGATACTCGCCGTTTCCGTTCGATTTCGTCGAATATTTTACGCCCGTTGTGGTGCTCACCGCTTCGACCGTCGCGCTCGGTACAGCCGCGCCCGTCTTGTCGAGAATTGTTCCAACCACGTCGCCACTGATGGCTTGCGCGTTTAACTGACTGGGTAGGATCGTCCCCAGCACAAGAACTGTAAAGCTGATCAATATCCAAAATTTACGATACCCCTTATTCACTGAACCCTCCTAAATTTTCAAAAATTCGACTAACCCCTGTGGTTACACGCAAATAAGAAACTCTTAGTTGTTATCTGGGTGCAATCTAAATTCCAAAGATAGCTCTACTTGATAACAAGTTTCCATCGACTAATTGCTGATTTATCTGTATTTTACGTGGTCTCGCAACTTGGCTCCTGATTTCGCTTCTAGTACTTTCATACCATGGGTTGTAGACCCTATGGAAATCAGAAGGTACTAGTGTAGTGTCCAAGAATTAGCTAGACAATCTATTGGGCCTCTTTCTTGTTCGCGGTTTCGTACATCCAGGCTGGATCTGCTCCAGGGTCTGGCGGCAGCGAGAGAGTTTGGCTTGAATGGATTCGACAGTGGCCGTCCAAACAAAGGGTTTCGGTTCCTCATTCCAAGTATTCAGAAAATCTGTAATGGCCCTTTGTAAATCGTCGACACTGAAGAACGAACCCCGGCGCACGCGTTTGGATGTCAGCTCTGCGAACCAGCGTTCAATCAGATTCAGCCAACTGGAACTGGTTGGCACAAAGTGAGAGATGAAGCGAGGGTGTCGTTTGAGCCACGCCACCGTTCTGGGATGCTTATGAGTCCCGTAGTTATCCATCACCAAGTGCAAGGGAATGTCTCCAGGAAACTCCTCGTCGAGTCGGCGGAGAAACTTAAGAAACTCTTGGTGTCGATGCCGCTCATAGCACTGACCAATGACCCGACCCTGTAAAACTTCCAGGGCCGCGAACAGAGTAGTCGTGCCATGGCGCTTATAGTCGTGGGTCATCGTGCCGCAGCGACCCTTCTTCATCGGTAACCCCGGTTGCGTGCGATCCAGAGCTTGGATTTGACTCTTCTCGTCCACGCACAACACCACGGCTTTTTCTGGCGGATTCAGATAAAGCCCCACCACATCGGTCAACTTCTCTAGAAACTGGGGATCGCGCGATAGTTTGAAAGTTTTGACTCGGTGCGGTTTCAGATTATGGCTGCGCCAGATGTTGCTGACCGTGGACTTACTCAACCCTTGGTTTTCCGCCATCAATCGACAACTCCATTGGGTCATCCCTTTGGGCTTGGTCTGTAAGGTCGCCTTCACGATGGCTTGAATCTTCTCGGGCCCATAGGTCGGCTTGCGGCCCCTGCCCGGCGCCACCTCCCACAAACTCTCCTTGCCCTCTTGCAGAAAACGTTGTCGCCACAGAATGACAGTATGGCGGTTCACTTGTAACTGACACGCAATGGCGCTGTCAGAGCGCCCTTCGGCCGCGGCCAGCACGATGCGGCTCCTCAGCGCCACTTGCTGTGGCGTTCCATGGGCCGTCAACCATCCCTGAATCTCTTCCCGATCACCGATACTCAGAGTCACGAGGGGAGCAGATCGAGGCATGAATCCACGATACCTTAAACCGCTCCATTTGTCTAGCTATTTGTTGGACACTACACTAGTTGGTAGTGGGTCCGGTAAGTAGTGCAGGTGCTTGCCACCAATATGGGATAAAGTGAGAATTTGCTTGACCCTGGAACTAATTCCAAGCTTTAGGCTAATCCTGTGAGTTCTAAAGTTTC
>Ga0137409_10002432_pt1 | contig 19941 bp, 15 predicted proteins | sample CZODoug1_16funga_FD_122059 | JGI IMG/M metagenome (GOLD analysis project Ga0137409, IMG submission 122059) | Vadose zone soil fungal communities from Angelo Coast Range Reserve, California, USA - CZODoug1_16fungal (Hybrid Assembly) | ecosystem: Environmental > Terrestrial > Soil > Vadose zone... | reverse complement strand
CTCCATCCCTCCGATCACGCGCGCGGCAGGCGACGTAGATGGCCGGCTGGGATTCCGGGTGCCGGCGTTGCTCGTCGCACCGTGGGCGCGCGCAGGCGTGGTGTCGCACAGGCAGTACGATCACACGTCAGTCCTCCGGATGATCGAGGACAACTGGGGGCTGGCGCCGCTCTCCATCCGCGACGCGACGGCAGCGAACATCGCCGACGAGCTGGACTACTCCCATCCGCGCAACGGCGCGCCGCGGATCGACGTTCCGGCAGGGCCGTTCGGAGTGCCGTGCCCGAGCCAGGGGCCGGGAACCGGGCTGACGGAGGCCGCGCAACTCCGTGCCCTCGCCGTGCAGTACGGATTTCCCTTGCCCTGAGCTTGGCTAGGCGGTCGGGCGCGACTACGGTCCCGACGGAGCCCAAACATCATCTGACACCGCGTCACTCCAGCACGCGGACCGGTAGGACCACCATGGGCAGGCCGGCGAACTGGAGCCGTCGCTGGATCGCGAACGCCGTCTCATTGTGCAGAAAGCGGTCGAACCAGCGCTCGCGCTCGAAGATGAGCTTTCCGGCGAAGAAGATCGGCCGCTCGAATTCCTGCGCGATCTCTTCCGCCAGCCGCACGCAGCCGGCGACCGCCTCGGTCCCCATCCCGACCCGGTAGTCCGCCGGGAGCCCCATGCGGCGCGTCTGGTCCACGTACTTCTTCAGGTCTTCCTCGGCCTGATCGCGGACCCGGTCCACCTCGTCGACGCCTTGGAACGTGGCGCTGTCGACGACCCCCACGGACATGAAGATCACGCTCCCGAAGTAGCGGGGGAACAGCTTCAACACCGTGAGCAACGAGTGGATTCCGAGGCCCGAGTAGCCGCCGACGAGCAGCACGGCCGCCGGCTTCTTCCGGTCCACCGTGAGCGCCGGGGCGGGGCCTCTCGGGAGCGCCTCGAGGATCTGGTCGAGTCGCTTGAGGCGCTGGGAGACGCCGCCATAGTGGCGTTTGATCCCGAAGCAGAGCGCGACCAGCGCGCCGGTCGCGACCACGGTGAGCCAGCCGCCCTCCAGGAACTTTTCCAGGACCGTGATGACCAGGATCGTCGCGCACAGCACCCCGGCGATCAGGTGGATGCCGATGTGGTGTTTCCAGTCAGGATGCTTCGCGCGCGTGTCGCGACGGGACCAGTAGCGGAGCATCGCCGCCTGCGTCAGCGAGAACGTCAGGAACACGTTGATGGAGTACAGGACGACCAGCGTATCGACCTTGCCTCTGGTGTGCAGAAGCATGATGAATCCCGCGCCGCCCATCAGCAGCACGCCGTTCTGCATCGTCAGCCGGTCGCTCAGCGCGCTGAAGCGGTGCGGGAACCAGGAGTCATGGGCCATGTTCGCCAGCACGCGCGGCCCGTCGATGAAGCCGGCCTGCGCTGCGACGAACAGGAGCAGCGCCTCCGACAGCACGGTGACGAAGACGAACCACGCGCCGACCGGCAGGCCCGCGATGCGCAGGTCCCCCGCCAGCTTCGCGGCCAGCAGGGAATTCATCGTGTGGTTGTCGTCGACGTAGCGGACGTCGAGCAGCAGGTAACAGAGGATGATGCCGCCCGCGGTGACGGCGAGGCTGACGGCCATGTAGGCCATGGTCCGCTTGGCGGTCTGCACGCGGGGCTCGCGCATGATTTGCAAGCCGTTGGAAACCGCTTCGATGCCCGTGTAGGTGCCGCCGCCCAGCGAGTACGCCCGCAGGAACAGCAGCGCGAGGCCGCCGAACCCGAGCGTACTCAGACCACGCGAAAGGCCGCTCGAGACTTCGCTCGCGACCTCGTGCACGCGTCCCAGGTGGAGCCCGATACCGGCGGCGATGAGGATCGCGTGCGTCGCGAGGAAGACGAGAAAGATCGGCATGAGCGTCTTCACCGACTCCTTCACGCCGCGCAGGTTGAGGATGACGAGGACCGCGAACGCGGACAGCTCGACCTGGAGCTTGAGCGGCAATCCCCCGACGTGCAGGCTGGCCCAGTAATCGCCGTTCGGCACTACGCTGAACACCGCGTCGCCACCGGCCGCGATGGAAACCGAGATGGTCAGCACGTAGTCGATCAGCAGGGCAGAGCCGCTCACCACCCCGAGGCGCGGTCCGAGGAGCCGGCTCGCGACCACGTACCCGCCTCCGCCAAAGGGGAAGTGCTCGATGACCCGGCTGTACGACGCGGCGATGATGAGGACGGTGAAGGCGGTCGCCGCGGCCAGGAACACGGCGAGATAGGTGTGCTCGCCGAGGTTCTTGAACGCCTCCTGCGGGCCGTACGCCGAGGAGGAGAGCCCGTCGGCGCCCAGGCCGACCCAGGCGAGGAACGCAGCGAGCGAGATGTGGCGGAAGAGGTGCGGGTCCTGCAGGTCCTTGGGCCGACCGAGCAGGACGCGCTTCAGCCGCTGGACGCCAGTAGGACGCAGCGGCGGCGGTAGCTCCGGTCCCGAAGGAGCTGCGGGTCCAGCGGGGTCCATCCGCGCCGGCTTGTAACAGGTCCGCCGGAACGCGGTTGGCGAAAGCGCGGGCCTGCGGCCCGTCGTGCAATTCGCACGGTAAAACGGGCGCGATCTTGCAGCCTGCAATGCCTCAGGCCTGTGGCCGGCGGTTCTTGCACGATGCAGTCCCACGACCCTTGTCAGCTTGCATCCTGCAACTCGGCGGGCGCGCCTCCTTCCGAATCCGCCCGGAAGCTCGCGGGCACGAGGCATGCACGGCGGAGCACCATGCTCGAAGCCGGCCGAGTGAAAGACGTCTCCGAGCTGGGGCGGCTGGGATCGAGGCAGTCAAGCGATCCCGTGCTGCGCGAGTTCCTGCTCGCTCAGCTCGAGTGGGAGCGCTACCATGCCTCCCGGTTGCGTCTGGTCCATGCGCTCGCCGGCGGGAGCGTGTGTCTGTGGCTCCTGCTTGCGATCGCCGCCGGGTTGCCCGACCGACTCCACCTCACCGTGCTCGGTGCCTGGGCCGTCTGCTTCCTCGCGACGGGGTTCGCTGGGATGATGGAGCGCCGATGGTCCCGGCGCCGTCGTCACCTGACGGCCAGGCTGGGACTCAAGGAGAATGAACGTGAGCCAGGGCGCGAGCGCGCAGCCCACGAGCATCGGCGCGGAGACGCGGCCGGCGATGCGCGTGCTCATCGTCGATGACGAGCGCAACATCCGCAAGACGCTCTCGATTTGCCTGCAGGGGCTGGGATGTCAGGTGACCGAGAGCGGCTCGTCCACCTCGGCGCTCGAGGCCATCGCGCGCTCACCGTACGACGTTGCCTTCGTCGACCTTCGGCTCGGGCGGGAGGACGGCCTCGACCTTTTGCCCAAGCTCGTCGCCGAACGCCCTGGACTCGATGTCGTGATGATCACTGCCTACGCCGCCGTAGACTCGGCGGTCGAGGCGATGAAGCGCGGGGCGAAGGATTATCTCCCCAAGCCGTTCACGCCCGCGCAGATCCGGAAGGTGATCGAGGCGGCGTGCGCCCGGCGCGAGTTGGAACGCCGCGTCGTCGAGCTCGAGGAGCGCCTCGCCGATGCAGCGCCGGAGGTCAGCCTCGAAACGTCCAGCGCGGCGATGCGCGCCGTGATGGAAGTCGTGTCGCGGGCTGCGTCCCACGACGTCCCCGTGCTGCTGCGCGGCGAGAGCGGGACCGGCAAGAGCGTCCTGGCGCGCGCCCTGCACCAGATGAGCCCCCGCCGCGACCGTCCCTTCGGCGTGGTCAACTGCCCCGCGCTCACCGAGGAGCTGCTGGCGAGCGAGATGTTCGGCCATGCGAAAGGCGCCTTCACCGGCGCGGTGCGCGACCGTGCCGGGCGCGTCGAGGCGGCCGAGGGCGGCACGCTGTTCCTCGACGAGGTGGGCGAGATCCCACCGGCGATGCAGGCGAAGCTCTTGCGCTTCCTGCAGGACAGACAATTCGAGCGGGTGGGCGAGACGCGCACGCGCGTGGCCGACGTGCGCATCGTCGCCGCCACCAATCGCGAGCTGGATGCCGCCGTGAGCGCAGGCCACTTCCGCGAGGATCTGCTGTTCCGGCTCAACGTCATCGAAGTGATCGTGCCGCCGTTGCGCGATCGCGGCGACGAGATCCTGCCGCTCGCGCGCCGGTTCCTCGCCTTCTTCTCGCGGGCGACCCGGAGGGGGCCGCCGGAGCTGTCGCCGGAAGCGGAGCGCGCGCTCGTCGAGTATTCCTGGCCCGGCAACGTCCGCGAGCTGCGCAACGCCATCGAGAGGGCGGTCATCCTCACTCCCGGCGAGCGACTCAGTCCCGAGGCGTTTCCCGACCGCATCGCGCAACACGGGACCAACGCCGCGGCCGTGGGCGGAGATTTCACCGCCGAGGCCGTAGAGCGGGAGCACATCCTGCGCGTGCTCAGCCACAGCAAGACGCAGGAGGAGGCCGCGCGAATCCTGGGCGTCGACGTCTCCACGCTGTGGCGCAAGCGAAGGAAGTACGAGGACGGATAGCGCGCGTGGGCGTCTCGTCCATCAGTGGTCTTGCTCCAGATGCTGGCGTTGCCGGCGATACTCCCGGTACGCGGCTCCGAAGGATCGTGCTCCGCTGAAGTGTGCAACGGCATCGCGAAGGTGCGCAGCGATCGGGTCGTTCGGATCCTCCGAGAGCTCGTGCTCACATGATCGTCATCGTCCTGGGGTTTCATTCTCGTGCGATGCCACTACCGCCGGGGAGTCGCTTCAAGATTTGTTTCATTCCAAGTCGAGCGGTTGGATCTACGGGGCGTGTCCCCATGCCCGGAGGCGGCGGTCGACCTCGGGCCAGTTGACGTTCTTGAAGAACGCGTCGATGTAATCCTTCGCTGACGCCCCGTAGTCCATCGCATACGCGTGCTCGTACATGTCCATCACCAGGAGGGGCGCGCCGAAGGCGAGCGCGGTGGTGTGGTCGCCGGCCCAGTAGATGCGCGCGCCACGCGCGTGGAAGTCCCAGTCGAGGATCGCCCAACCGCTGCCGCCGCCCAGCGAGTTTCCGAGGGCTCGGAACAGCTCCTCCCAGCGCGCATGCGAGCCGTAGGCTTGCACCAGCGCCTTCTCGGTCGCCGACCCGACACCATGGCCGTCCCCGCCCAGGTTCTCGAAGTACATCTCGTGCAGGATCATCGAGTTCGTGAACTTGAGCTTGGCCGCCTCCAGGCCCGAGACGGTGAAGCCGGGCGTGTCGGGCGTGATCTGCGCCAGCGCCTCCTCTACCTTGTTCAGGTTCTTGACCGCGCCGGCGTAGTTGTTGTCGTGGTGCGAGACGATCATTTTTTCCGATATCCCCGTCAGCTTCTTGGGATCGAACGGCAGCGGCTTGGACGCATGCTTGCCGAGGAACGCGTCGCCGCGCGCGGAGGTAGCGATGCCGCTGCCCTTGCCCGTCGGCTGTGCGACCGCCGCGCCACCGAGAACCAGACTGCCCACCAGGATTTCGCGTCGAGTCATCATGGCTCACTCCTGAGCGAAGACATCCGCTCCGGGCCTCATCGCCCGTGTCGCTGTCCTAGCAGCCCTCCGCTCGTCTCTGCGCCGTAGAACGCGGGATTGCAACCGCGCCGTCCCGTCGCACTCCATCCATGTGACCCCCTCCATCGAGACTGACGCTACTGCTCCCTGCGTAGTTGGCGACGCGGGCAAGGAAAAGGAGACGCCATGAGAGGGACAGTCGCCGACCTCTTCACCGAAACGCTGGCCAGCGCGGGTGTCAAACGCATCTGGGGTGTCACGGGGGACAGCCTCAACGGGATCACCGAGAGCCTGCGGCGCCACGGCGACATCGCCTGGATGCACGTGCGGCACGAGGAGGCGGCGGCGTTCGCCGCGGGTGCCGAGGCCACCCTGACCGGACAGCTCGCGGTGTGCGCCGGCAGCTGCGGCCCGGGCAACCTCCACCTGATCAATGGTCTCTACGACTGCCAGCGGAGCCACGTGCCGGTGCTGGCGATCGCGGCGCAGATCCCGTCGTCGGAGATCGGCCTCGGCTATTTCCAGGAGACGCACCCGCAAGAGTTGTTCCGCGAGTGCAGCGAGTTCGTCGAGCTGATCACGAACCCCGCGCAGCTGCCGGGCGTCCTGCACCGGGCGATGCACACGGCGATCGGCAAGCGCGGCGTCGCGGTGATGGTGCTGCCCGGCGACGTCGCCCTCGCCCAGGCCCCGGCGGGTTCCGCCGCCTCGTTCCCCGCGATCCAGCCTGCGCGCGTGCTTCCCGCCGAAGCCGACCTCCAGCGCCTCGCCAGCCTGCTCGAATCCTCGGAGCGGGTGACGTTGCTCTGCGGCGCGGGATGCGCCGGCGCCCACGACCAGGTGGTGGCGCTCGCCGACGTTCTGGGCGCGCCCATCGTCCACGCGCTGCGCGGCAAGGAGCACGTCGAGTGGGACAACCCGTTCGACGTCGGCATGACCGGCCTCATCGGGTTCTCGTCCGGCTATCACGCCATGCTCGGCGCCGACACGCTGGTGATGCTCGGCACCGACTTTCCCTACCGGAACTTCTACCCGGCCAAAGCGGCAGTCGTTCAGGTCGATCGCGATCCCGCCGCGCTCGGACGCCGGGCTTCCCTCGCGCTCGGCCTGGTCGGCGACGTCGGCGAGACGGTGAGGGCCCTGTTGCCGCGCCTCACGCGCAAGACGAGCCGCAAGTTCCTCCAGGCGGCGCGCGAACACTACGCCCGTGCACGCGAGGGGCTCGACGAGCTCGCGCGCCCGGCGGGCGAGGGGCGAGCGGTGCATCCGCAGTACCTCACCCGCCTCGTCGACAAGCTCGCGGCCGAGGACGCCATCTTCACAGTTGACGTCGGCACGCCGACAGTGTGGGCGGCGCGCTATCTCACGATGAACGGGAAGCGGCGCCTGATCGGGTCGTTCAGCCATGGCTCGATGGCAAACGCCCTGCCGCAGGCGATCGGCGCGCAGGCCGCCCTTCCCGGCCGACAGGTGATCTCGCTCTCCGGCGACGGCGGCTTCACGATGATGATGGGCGACTTCCTCTCGCTCGCGCAACTCGGGCTGCCGGTGAAGGTCGTCGTCTACGACAACAGCTCGCTCGCGTTCGTCGCCATCGAGATGATGGCCGGAGGATTTCTCGATATCGGCACCGACCTGAAGAACCCGAGCTTCGCGGCCATGGCCAACGCGGTCGGCATCAAGGGGATCCGCGTCGAACAGTCCAGCGACGTCGAAGCCGCACTGCGCCAAGCCTTTGCGCATCCCGGGCCAGCCCTCGTCGACGTGGTGACGGCGAAGCGGGAGCTGATGATGCCGCCGAAGATCAAGGCCCAGCAGGCGAAAGGATTCAGCTTGTTCATGCTGAAGGCGATCCTCAACGGGCGGGGCGACGAGCTCGTCGAGCTCGCGGAGACCAACCTCGGACGGTGAGGAGCACACACCATGACGAACGCGAACGAACAGGCCGCCACCTGCTTGCCCATGATCCATTCCTGACAGGGTGATCGCTTCCACGTCGATGACCGCGAATTGGAGAGCGCCGCATCTGCCTTGCCGTGCCCCAGCCAGGTCACGAGGCCAGCATCGACGACGAGCGGATACGCGGCGCCGGGCATGGTCCGTGCATCAAGGCGCTCGTAGCCCGCGCCCGGCCCCGAGCTTTGACATGGAGGACGCGCGATGATCTCGATCGGTGCAGGATTGGGACAGGCCACGCGGCCAACCCTGAGCCCGACCGAAATCTTCGCTCCGGTCTCCACTCCCGCTCAATCGATCTTCGACCTCTCCCTGCTCGTGCTGGCGGTCGCGGCCGCCATCTTCATCGTCGTGTCCGGCTTGCTCGCGTACTCGATCGTGAAGTTCCGGAAGAAAAGCAACGACGACGGCCGCGAGCCTCCCCAGGTCTACGGAAGTACGCAGGTGGAGCTCGCCTGGACGATCACTCCGGTGATCATCGTCCTGGTGCTGTTCCTCGCCACCGCGCGGGTCATCTTCAGCATCCAAGGCGCTCCGCACCCGAAGAACGCGCTCCAGGTGACCGTCGTGGGCCACCAGTTCTGGTGGGAGTATCGGTATCCGGGTCTCCAGGTCGTCACCGCGAACGAGCTGCACGTGCCCGTCGGCGAGCCGACCTTCCTCGACCTGCTCTCCGTGGATACCGATCACAGCTTCTGGGTACCTCGCCTGGCAGGCAAGACCGATCTGATCCCCAACCATCCGAACAAGATGTGGATCGAGCCGCGCGAGACCGGCGTCTACCTGGGACAGTGCGCGCAGTACTGCGGGACGCAGCACGCGAAAATGCTCCTGCGCGTCTACGTCGAATCCCGCCCGGACTTCAATCGCTGGATCCGGCAGCAAGCGGCGGCCGCGCAGGCGGACGGCCCGCCGTCCGAAGGGAGAAGGATCTTCGAGCGCACCGCCTGCATCAACTGCCACACCGTGGCGGGAACGGCGGCGAACGGCCGGTTCGGCCCGGACCTGACGCATCTGATGAGCCGCGAGACGCTCGGTGCCGGAATCGCTCCGAACACGCCCGAGAACCTCCGCCGGTGGATTCGACGCCCGGACGATTTCAAGCCTGGTTCGCTCATGCCCCCGATGGGGCTGAGCGAGCAGCAGTTGGAGGCGGTCACCGCGTATCTCACGTCCCTCCGATGACCACCGAGGAGAATCCACGTGTCGACGACTGATTCCGTTGCATGGCCCGAGACGCGTATCGGTCCGCGGCCCCTCGTGGAAAGGCTTCACGGGTGGGTGACGACCGTCGATCACAAGCGGCTCGGCATCCTGTACGTCTTCTATGGGTTCACCTTCCTGCTGATCGGCGGAGTGGAAGCGGCGGTCATGCGGATCCAGCTCATCCGCCCCCACAACGACTTCGTCTCGCCGCAGATCTTCAACCAGATGTTCACCATGCACGGCACCACGATGATCTTCTTCGTGGTCATGCCGATCGTGTTCGGCCTCGCGAATTACCTGGTCCCTCTGATGATCGGCGCCCGGGACATGGCATTCCCGCGGCTGAACGCCTTCAGCTTCTGGCTCACGGCGTTCAGCGGCATGTTCCTCTATTACAGCTTCGTCGGCGGGTACGGCTTGTACGGCTTGGGCACTGCTCCGGACGTGGGATGGTTCGCCTACGCGCCGTTGACCGCGAAGACCTTCTCGCCCGGGCACAGCACGGACTTCTGGACGTTGTCGCTGCTCGTCTCCGGCTTCGGCAGCATCGGCACCGCCGTCAACATCATCGCCACCGTCCTCTCCATGCGCTGCCCTGGGATGACGCTCGGCAAGATGCCGTTGCTCGTCTGGCTGAACCTCGTCATGGCCGGGCTGGTCATCCTAGCCATCGGTCCGCTCACCGCCGCGCAGCTCATGTTGCTCGTCGATCGCTACCTCGGCGGACACTTCTTCGATACGCAGGCTGGAGGCTCGGCCGTGATGTGGATGCACTTCTTCTGGGTCTTCGGCCATCCGGAAGTCTACGTGCTGGTGCTGCCTGCATTCGGGGTCGCTTCCGAGGTCATCCCGGTGTTCTCGCGCAAGGCGATCTTCGGATACCCGATCATGGTCGCGGCAACGATCGCCATCGGATTCATCAGCGTCAGCGTCTGGGCGCACCACATGTTCACCGTCGGCATGAGCGCGGGGGGCAATCTCTTCTTCGTGCTCTCGACGATGGCCATCGCCGTTCCCACCGGCATCAAGATCTTCAACTGGCTCGCCACGATGTGGGGAGGGAAAATCCATTTCAAGGCGCCGATGCTTTTTTGCGTCGCGTTCCTCTTCCAGTTCCTCATCGCCGGCCTGACGGGCGTCATGCTCGGCTCGGCGCCCTTCGACTGGCACCTCGGCAACTCGTATTTCGTCATCGCGCACTTTCACTACGTGATCGTCGGCGCGATCCTCTTCGCCGTCTTCGCGGGCATCTATTACTGGTTCCCCAAGGTGACCGGGAAGATGTACGGCGAGCGGCTGGCGAAGCTGCACTTCTGGCTGTTCTTCATCGGATTCCACCTGACTTTCGATTTCATGCACGTTCCCGGTCTCTTGGGGATGCCCCGGCGCATCTACACCTACGAGCCGGGGCGCGGGTGGGACGCCTGGAACTTCGTCGTGACGGTCGGCGTCTTCTTCCAGGCCGCGGGCATCCTGGCGTTCGCCGTCAACCTGGTCCGGTCGTATCTGCGGGGCAGGCCGGCGGGCAGCGATCCGTGGGACGCATGGACTTTGGAATGGTCGACCGCCTCGCCGCCTCCTGAATACAACTACGCGTCCATTCCGGTGGTGAAGAGCCGGCGGCCCCTGTGGGACCTCAAGCATCCCGAGGACCCGGACTGGAAGTACGAATGAGCGCGTCCCCCGCCGAGCTCGCCTGGACCCTTCCGTCTCGAGGACGGGTGGGCATGTACTCCGTGATTGCCGCGGAGACGGCGATCTTCGTCATCTTCGTGGTCGCCTACCTGTTCTACGTGGGCAAGAGCGCCAGCGGCCCGACTCCGGCGGTGCTGCACGCCCCGATCTTCTTCTCCGTCTGCCTGCTCTCCAGCAGCTGGACCATCCATCGGGCGGTGACTGCGCTGAAGCGCGCAGAAGTCGGCTCCTTCGCCCGCTGGTGGCTCGCGACCATCCTCCTCGGAGGGCTGTTCCTCGCGGGAACGGGGCTCGAGTGGCGGCACCTCATCGTCGATGAAGGGCTGACCATCCGGACCAACCTGTTCGGGACGACCTACTACTCGCTGGTGGGCCTCCACGCATTCCACGTGACCGCGGGCCTGATCGCGCTCGCGACCGTCTCCCTGTTCGCGCTCTTCGGACACGTCAAGCCGGAGCATGCCGCCCGCGTCGACGTCGTATCGCTCTATTGGCACTTCGTGGACGTCGTCTGGGTCGTCGTGTTCTCGGTCGTCTACGTCGTCGGTCGCTGAGAGAAGGAAACCATGGGTGCCGAAGCTCGTTCTCGACTCGAAGGTGGTTCGCCGAAGACCGTCGCCGTTCCCGCCCCGACGGCATGGCCCATGGTTCTCGCGTTCGGCCTTCTCCTGATCTTCGGTGGACTCGCGACCAGCGCCGCGGTCAGTCTCCTCGGGGCGATCGCCGCGCTCGCCGGCGCCGTCGGCTGGTTTCGTGAAGTGCTGCCGCACGAGGCGCATGAAGCAGTGCTGACCGAGCCGCAGCCGCCCGCGCCGGCGACCGCGCGCCGCGAAGTCGTGCGTCTCCATGTGGTGCGCGACTCTGGCCGCGCATGGCTGCCGATCGAGGTCTATCCAGTGACGGCCGGAGTCAAAGGCGGCCTCGCCGGCGCCGGCGCGATGGCGATCGTCGCGTCGATCTACGGCATCGTCACCCATCACGGCGTCTGGTATCCGATCAATCTGCTGGCGGCCGGCTTCTTCCCTCGCGAGGTCACGCAGACCGCGGCCCAGATCGGCCAGTTCCAGGCCAGCTCGTTCGCCATCGCCTGTGTAATCCACCTCACCGCTTCCCTCCTGGTGGGAATCCTCTACGGCGCGATGCTGCCCATCCTGCCTTCCCGTCCCATTCTCCTCGCAGGCATCGCCGCGCCCCTGCTCTGGACCGCCCTCTTGCACAGCATCATCGGGATCGTGAACCCCGTGCTCAATCGGCGCGTCGACTGGCTGTGGTTCGTCGTCTCTCAATTGGCCTACGGCATCGTCGCCGGAATCGTCGTTTCCAGGCAGGTACGCGTGCGCACCTGGCAGGGCGCCCCGTTCGCCATCCGGGCAGGGCTCGAGGCTTCCGGGCTCGGGGACGAGCCCGGGGAGGAAAAGAAACCATGAGAGCCGGTCTCGCCGCCGCGCTGACCGTGGTCGCCTCCGGCTGCGACATTCGCGCGCCCGGGCGGCCTGCGCCGGACTCGCAGGTCCCGCGCCCGGACAAGGTGACTTCATTCGACATGCTCTACGCGGCGAACTGCGCGGGATGCCACGGCCCCGAGGGAAAAGGTGGAGCCGCGATGGCCCTGCGCGATCCGCTGTACCTGGCGCTCGCCGACGACGCCACCATTCGCCGGGTCGTCAGCCAGGGGGTCCCTGGAACGGCGATGCCGGCGTTCGCGCAAAGCGCCGGTGGAATGCTTACTGACGAGCAGGTCGAGGCGATCGTGGCCGGAATCCGCACACGGTGGGCAAAGCCGAACGCCGTTCAAGGAGTGGAGCTTCCACCCTATGCGGCGCGCGCCGCCGGCGACGCGAAGCGCGGCTCGAGCGTCTACGCCGCGTACTGCTCGTCGTGCCACGGCGCGAACGGCCGCGGAGGCGAGCGGGCCTCCTCCATCGTCGAAGGATCGTTCCTCGCGCTGGTGAGCAACCAATCCTTGCGAACGACGGTGATCGTCGGACGGCCCGAGCTCGGCGCTCCGGACTTTCGCGGGAACGTGCCCGGCAAGCCGATGTCGCCGGACGAGGTGTCCGACGTGGTGGCCTGGCTCGCCGCGCAGCGGCCCGAGGTGGCCGGACAACCCTATCCAGCGCCGCGGGCCGCTGTGGGAGAACGCCGATGACGAACTCGCCTGAACGACCTTCGCGCCGGGGAATCTTCCTGAAGCTCGGACTCCTGCTCAACGGCGCCGTCGGCCTGCTGCTGGCCATTCCCGTGGTGCGCTACCTCTTCTCTCCCGTTGCTCGCGACCGGAAGCCTGGGTACCTGGCCTGGGTCTCGCTCGGGGGCGTGGAGAACTTCCCGGCAGGACAGACCCGGTTGGCGACCTATCGAAACCCCGTGGTGACTCCCTCCGACGGCGAGACCGCGAGCATCCCCTGCTGGGTACGGAACGTCGACGGCCAGAAGTTCCAGGTCTTCGCCATCAACTGCGCGCATCTCGGCTGTCCGGTCCGCTGGTTCCCACAATCCAATCTGTTCATGTGCCCCTGCCACGGGGGCGCCTATTACGCGGACGGTTCCCGCGCTTCCGGACCGCCGGAGCGGGGGATGTTCGAGCAACGCTACAAGCTCGAAGGGGGAAATCTCTTCATCGAAGTCGGCGACATGCCCACGCCCGGCGCGGTGGCGAGCCTTTCCGTGAGGAGGCCACCATGGGCTTGACGGGAAGGATCGGCCGGTGGTTCGACGACCGCCTGCAGCTCGGCAAGCCGATGATGGAAACGATGGCCCATCCGGTGCCGCGCCAGACGGCGAGCTGGTTCTACGTGTTCGGCAGCGCCGCGCTGACCATCTTTGGGTTGCAGGTCGTGACCGGGATCCTCCTCGCCATCCTCTACGTGCCCTCGGCGGCCGAGGCATGGAATAGCCTGCAGGCGTTGAACCACCAGGTCACGGCAGGCTGGTTCATCCGCGCGCTGCACGGGTGGGGCTCGAACTTCATGCTGGCGATCGTGCTCATCCACATGGTCCAGGTCTTCCTCTTCGGGGCCTACAAGTTCCCGCGGGAGCTGACCTGGATCGTCGGGGTCCTCCTCCTCCTGGTGACGCTCGGAATGGCCTTCACCGGGCAAGTGCTCCGGTTCGACCAGGACGCCTACTGGGGATTGGGCATCGGGGCCTCGATCGCGAGCCGGGTCCCGTTCATCGGCCCCGCGATCGTGAACCTCCTCCTGGGAGGCCCCATCATCGGCGGCGCGACGCTGTCGCGGTTCTTCGCGTTGCACGTGTTCGTGGTTCCCGGGCTGCTGATCGCGTTCGTCGGACTGCACCTGCTCCTCGTTCTCAAGCTCGGGATCAACGAGTGGCCGATGCCAGGGCGGATCGTGCGCCGCGCGACGTACATCGAGGAGTACCACCAGCTCACGCGGCAGGACGGCATCCCCTTCGTGCCCGCCGCCGTGTGGAAGGACATCATCTTCTCGGGCCTGGTGCTCCTGTCGGTCGCCGTTTGCGCGGTCCTTCTCGGCCCCTTCGGTCCGAGCGGTCAACCGGATCCGACCATCATCCAGACGGCGCCGCGTCCGGATTACTTCTTCCTGTGGCTCTATGCGCTGCTGTCCTATCTCCCACCCGCGTCGGAAACACCGATCCTGCTGATCGCTCCGGCGATCGGCATCGCCGTGCTGATCGCGCTTCCCTTCCTGGCCGGCGAAGGCGAGAAGAGCTGGAAGCGCAGGCCCATCGCCGTGCTGACCGTGCTGCTCGCAGCCGTGGCGCTGGGCAGTCTCACGCACCTCGGTGGGTACACGCCGTGGAGCCCGGTCATGGACGCGTGGAGCGCCGACCCCATCCCGGACGGGTACCTGAAGGATCGGACCGCCCTCGAGAGACACGGAGCGCTGGTGTTGCAGGTCAAGCAATGCCGCAACTGCCACTCGCTGGAAGGAACGGGAGGGCAGCGCGGGCCTGCGCTCGACGGAGTGGCCGTCAGGCTCACGCAGGACCAGCTCATCCGCCAGGTGGTCCAGGGCGGCGGCAACATGCCGGCCTACAGGAACAACCTCAGTCCGGCGGAGACCACCGCGCTGGTCGCGTTCCTCGAGACGCTGCATCCGGCCGGGCAGGCGCCCGCGCGCAACGCCTCACAGGCCGGGAATCTCCCGTAGGTCGACATGCGCTGGCCGGGCATTCGAAACGACTCTCCCGATCTGGCCTCGCGCTGCAGGCCCGGTGCGCTGGTTGCCGGGATGTTCGTGGTTTGGGTGGTGATCGGGTCGCCGCTCTCCACGCTGGATCATGCGCTGCTCACCTTCCACATGGTGCAGCATCTGCTGTTGATGACCATCGCCGCCCCTTTGATCCTGCTGGGAAGGCCCGGTGCGGCCCTGTCTCGCGCGGTGTCACGGCGCATTCGCTCCGCTCCTGCCAGGTTGCTGCGCTCGCCCGCGGTCCGTCGCATCGGACGTTGGAGCACGCACCCCGTGTCCTGCTGGCTGGCCGGGACGGCGGTCGTCGTCGCGTGGCACGTCCCGCCGGCGCACGAGCTCGGAATGAGCTCGCCATCGTGGCACCTCGTGCAGCACGCCACGTTCCTCGCCGGCGGGCTCCTCTTCTGGTGGCCCGTCGTCAACCCCGGCTCGGTCTCCGGCAAGTGGGACCGATCTTTCGCTCCCGTCTACTTGTTCCTTGCAACCTTGCCTTGCGACGCTCTTTCCGCGTTTCTCGCCTTCTGCGGTCGCGTGGTGTACCCGGCGCATCGATCCGGGCATCCGCACTTCGGCCTCTCGCCCCTCCAGGACCAGGAGTGCGCAGGCGCCCTGATGTGGTTCTGGGTGACGATCGCCTATCTGATCCCGGCGGTCGTCATCACGGTGCGGATGCTCTCGCCCTCGTCACGCCGCGTGGGGCCACCCGTCCGCCTGCAGCTTTAGGTAAAGTTGGCGCCGCCATCGACAAGGATCGTCTGGCCATTCACGTAGGCGCCGTCGTCGGAAAACAGGAACGCCACCATCGCAGCCAGGTCTTCGGGGACTCCAAGTCGAAGCGACCGCACCGAGGCCAGAATCTCGGCGCGATACTGCTCAGTGGTCGCCGTGAGCGCCGCGCGCGTGAGGATCACTCCGGGCGCCACGGAGTTGCAACGTACGCCGTGCTTGCCGCCCAGGGTAGCGGTGTGGCGGGTGAGCCCGTAGAGCGCCGCCTTGGCAGCCTGATACGCGACACGCCGAGCCTCTCCCATCCAGACGGCAGTCGACATCGTGTTGACCACTGCCCCATGGCCCTGCTGGATCATGATCGGTAGTGCATGCCGGATGCCGTACATGTAGCCGGTGAGCGTGACGTCGATCGTGTGCCGCCACACTTCGATTGGGATGGACACGACGTCGCTGTCCCGTGCCAGGGTGTCGGCCGAGAGATCCGCGGCGACGTTGAACAAGCCGTCCAGCCTACCGAAGTTCTTGACGGTGAAGTCGATGACGTCTTTGTAAGAGGCCTCGTCGGTGATGTCGAGCCGCCGAGCAGCAGCCCTGCCGCCGACTGCTCGGATTTCGTCGGCGACGGACTTGGCCGCCGCCTCGTTCAGATCCGCGGCCACGACGACCGCGCCTTCCTCTGCGAGGCGGATAGCCGTCGCCCCGCCGATGTTGCCTGGTGCCGCGCCGGCGATGACGGCGATCTTGCCCTTGAGTCCTCTCATTGCTTGTCTCCCCTTCTCGAACGGACCGACGGGTCAGCGCCTCAGCGTTCGTCAGCGCGGAGCTTGTTGCCGATGCGGCCGATTGCGCGTCGCGCCGCGCACCGCGAGTTGAGGGCTCGCCATGTCCGAGCTCCTTTCACCGACAGCGTAGGCCATTCCGCCCGCCGCACTAGATGCGGCATTTGGGAAGGACTGTTCCACGACGGGCACACCCTCGGCGGTGCCTTCCCGGAACAATGGGACGCTGGCCTCGCTCACCAGATGGACATCGGGGCCGCTGGAATGGCTACGGCGACCTGGAGTGGCGGGCGCTACTGGATTCGAACCAGTGGCCTTCGGCTTCGGAGTCTACCGACTGTGCGATCAGGGCCAGCTGCGCCACGTTCGCGTGCTGCACGCGATCCGCATCGCACAGGCCGACCTCGACGCTTTCGTGTCCGTCTAGTTGTACCCGTACCTACGCACGTACCAGCTCTTCACGATCTGAGCGAGCGCCGCGTACGCCAGCAGGATCACCACGAGCCAGGCGAAGAACTGCGAAGGCAATGGGACCATCCCGAACGAGCTGGCGAACGGGCTGAAGGGAAGCGCGATGCCGACCGCCATCACGGCCGCCGTGGTGAGCGCAAGCGGCAACGAGGGGCTGCTCTGGAGGAACGGGATCTTCCGCGTGCGGATCATGTGGACGATCAGCGTCTGCGAGAGCAGCCCTTCGACGAACCAACCGGACTGGAAGAGGGACTGGCGCGCGGGCGTGTTCGCCTTGAAGACGAAGAACAGCAGGGCGAACGTGGCGTAGTCGAAGGCCGAGCTGACCGGGCCGAAGAAGAGCATGAAACGCCGGATGTCGTCGATCCTCCACTGACGGGGTTTGAGCAGGTACTCCTCGTCGACGCGGTCGAATGGGATCGCGAGTTGAGAGAAGTCGTAGAGAAGGTTCTGCGTGAGGATCTGGATGGGGAGCATCGGCAGGAAGGGAAGGAAGGCGCTCGCTCCCAGCACCGAGAACATGTTCCCGAAGTTCGAGCTGGTCCCCATCTTGATATATTTGACGATGTTGCCGAAGACGCGGCGCCCTTCGAGGACGCCGTGCTCGAGCACGAGCAGGTCCTTCTCCAGCAGGATGAGGTCGGCCGACTCCTTGGCGATGTCGACGGCGTTGTCCACCGACACGCCCACGTCCGCGGCGCGCAAGGCAGGAGCGTCGTTGATCCCATCGCCCATGAATCCGACCACGTGGCCCGCGCGCTGCAGCGCCCGGACGACCCGCTCCTTGTGCGCGGGCGACAGGCGCGCGAACAGGTTCGCCTCCTCGACCAGCACGCTGAGCCGCTCGTCAGTAGCGGCTTCGACGTCGTTGCCCAGCACTACCCGCCCGACCGAGAGGCCCACGTCCGCGCAGATCTTCTTCGCCACGATGTCGTTGTCGCCCGTGAGCACCTTGACGTGCACGCCGTGTCTTTCGAGGGCGGCCAGCGCCTCGCGCGTGGATTCCTTGGGTGGGTCCAGAAAGGCGACGTAGCCGCGCAGGATGAGGTCCTGCTCGTCGTCCTTCGAGAAGACGGAACGGTCTCGCGGCACGTCCTTGTACGCGATGGCCAGCACCCGGAATCCCTGCGCCTGGAGGCGGTCCAACTCCTCGGTCAGGTCGGGCAGCAGGAACGGGTCGAGGTCGAGGACCTCTCCATGCAGCTCCATGCGGCTGCATCGCTGGAAGATGGCCTCTGGCGCCCCCTTCGCGATCAGCATGCGCTGGCCATCGATGTCCACCACCACCGACATGATCCGGCGGGAGAAGTCGAACGGGATCTCGTCGACCTTCGCGACGTGGGCGGTGGTCACCGGCCGGTGCGCGAGCACCGCCTTGTCGAGCAGGTTCTTGAGGCCGGTCTGATGGAACGAGTTGTAGTAGGCGTACTCGAGAACGCCCTCGTCCTCCTCGCGGATCACGTTGCAATACTTCTCCAGGACGATGCGGTCCTGCGTGAGCGTCCCGGTCTTGTCGGTGCAGAGGACACCCATCGCGCCGAAGTTCTGGATCGAGTTCAGCTGCTTGACGATGACCTTCTTCCGAGACATCGCGACCGCCCCGATGGCGAGCGTTCCCGTCACGATCATCGGCAGCATCTCGGGCGTGAGGCCGACCGCAATGGCCAGCGCGAAGAAGAACGCTTCCTTCCAGTCCCTCTTGGTGACGCCGTTGAGGACGAACACGATGACGGTCATCACGGCCATGAAGCGCAGGAGCAGAAGGCTGACCGCACGGATGCCTTTCTCGAAGCTGGTGACCGTGCGCCGGCCGAGCAGGCTTTCGGCGATGCTGCCGAGGTAGGTCGCCTCCCCGGTGTTGATCACCAGTGCGGTCGCCGTCCCGCTGGTGACGTTGGTTCCGAGAAAGGCGATGTTGGGGAGCTCCAGCGGGTTGGGCGGAGGGTCGGCCACGGTCGTCGCGACCTTCTCGACGGGCAGTGACTCGCCCGTGAGCGTCGACTGGGTCACGAACAGATCCTTGGCCGAGAGCAGGCGAACGTCGGCCGGGACCATGTCGCCCGCCGACAGCTTGACCACGTCCCCTGGCACCAAGTCCCGGATCGGGATCTCGTGCTCGCGGGGATTCCCCTCGTCATCCCGCCGCACCACCGTGCAGGTGACGCGCACCATCTCTTGCAGCTTCTGGGCGGCGAGGCTGGCGCGACGTTCCTGGAAGAAGCGCAGCAGCCCGCTCAGCAGCACCATCGCTCCGATGATGACGGCGGACTCCCGGTCACCGGTAGCCAGCGACACGATCGCGAGGGTCGCGAGCAGGGCCGAGAAGGCGTTGGCGAACCCGTGCCAGAGCTGGACGTACCAAGTCGGAGGTCGCTCGTGCGCCACCTGGTTGGGCCCGTGCTGCTCCAGGCGCTCGGCCGCGTCCGGCTCCGACAGGCCGTTCGGACCCGTCTGATACGTGCGGAACAGGTTCTCGGCCGGGATACGCGCTGCCTCGCGGAGCTTCGCAGCCGCCCGCGAGCGCTTCTCCGGCACGGCCGCCGGCGCAGTGCCCGTACGCCGGAGTCTCAAATCTACGAGGGCTTCGCGGAGCATGGCCACCTCGGGCTCAGAAGGGACACCGCTGCGCGCACTGCTCCGCCCCGGTCAACTGGATCGGCTGTGGCCGGCACGGATCGGTCACGTTGTCGAGGTAGCAGCGCGCCGAGCACACCTCGGCGGCACCGCAGGGGGCCGGTGGCGTGGATGGATCGGGCATACCGGTCACGTTGCCTGGGCATTGCGCCAGGCGGGACTCCAACTCCCCGCAGGCGTTCCGTGCGCGCGCCTGCGCCAGACACGTGTCGAGCGCGGTCCGCGCCGCTTCACAGCCGGAGAAGGTGGGAACGTTGCCCTGGCACTCGTACTTGTCGTCGGCGCATGCGAAGTACGACTCGTACTGCGCCGAGCATCCCGAGCTGCGGGCCTCGGTGGCCAACTGCTTCGCGTCGGTCTTGCAGGTCTGTACCTGATCGTCGCTCAGCGTGCGGCAGTACCCGATGTCCTGGCACACCGAGTCCGCGTGGGAATCGCACGCGCCGGCGAGGGCGCCGAAGACGATCGCGATCCACCTGGGCATGGGGGCTGCCTCAGAACGCAACATGCGCGCGCCCGGTGAAGACGTGAATGGGCCCCCGGTCGCGGTTGAAGGCCGGGTTCAGGATCGGCTGATAGTTCGCCCCGAGGGACACCTCGCGCGTGAGCGCCAACCGGTAGTAGACCTCACCCAGCACCTCGGGACCGTACCGGAGCGCGCCGTCTCCGATGAGGAACCCGAATCCTCCCGCGGCCAGGTAGCGGCGATGGAGATTGGAGAGCCCACTCACCACGAGCCCTATGCCTGCCTCGTCCTCGGGCCGGTTCCACCGCGAACCGGACTGCACGATGCCGAGAGCGGCGGAGCGGTCGATCTCGGTGAA
>Ga0137409_10002431_pt1 | contig 19943 bp, 21 predicted proteins | sample CZODoug1_16funga_FD_122059 | JGI IMG/M metagenome (GOLD analysis project Ga0137409, IMG submission 122059) | Vadose zone soil fungal communities from Angelo Coast Range Reserve, California, USA - CZODoug1_16fungal (Hybrid Assembly) | ecosystem: Environmental > Terrestrial > Soil > Vadose zone... | reverse complement strand
GTCAACACATTGCCAAGCAAGATGCAGTCGGCCGTTCCGCCCTTATATGTCATCGCATCTTCCGGCGCACCATTTGGAGCCCAACGCTCCAGTTCATAAAAACATGTACTTTTTATAATTTTATTCTTCTGTCGTCAAATGTATAGAATATTATCCGACTTCTGGTCCCGCCGCTTCTGCCGCTATTGCGGGCAATACCCCGCGAAGAATTAGTCATTATGCTTGCGCGTAATGCACGGCAGTGTTCCGGGCAGTGGCGGCCATCAGCTTCGCGACGAATGGTCGCTAGCTTGGTAGAAGCGAGTAAGCCCTTCCTGAAAGCGCTTGAGCAACGGCCGCAGTGCAGCGATGTCGCCGGCTGCTTCGTCGACTTGTTGCGCCAAAGCGCGCTGCAGCGATGCTTGATCGATGCCGAGGACGCGACCATCTTGCACGATCGGCCGACCAGCTGCGAACACGGCTGCGATGTGTTCGCGCCGCGCGCGCGTGAAGAAAGTCGTGAACGGATCATCCAGAGTGCGCGAGATGTCGGCGCTAAGCGCTTTGTAGTTGAGCACAATGAAGTCGGCGGGGGTCCCGGCATCGATCCTGCCGGCACCGGTATCACCGCAAACCGCGCAAGCGCCGATGGCGCTGCCAGCATGGAAGATGTCCTCTCGCGTCACCCGATGATCAAACCCGATTCCGGCATGCAGAAGATGGGCCAAGCGAAGCTCGCGCAGGATGTCGTCGTCGTCATCGAGCGCGAGCGCGTCTAGCCCGATCGCGAATTTAAGCTTCGCGGCTTTCATGGCTTGTACCTGTGCGATGCCGGATTTGAGGCGCAGGTTCGAGCTGGTATTCACGGAGACCGTGACTCCATGATCGGCAAGCACGCTGCTCTCGTCGGGCCGTAGCCAGGTGCCGTGCGCCAAGGTCAGACGAGGCGACAACAGGCCGAGCTTCGCGAGCCGCGCTACCGGTCCTTCGGGATAGGCCCGATCGGCCCACGCCCGCTGATACCGGCTTTCCAGCATGTGCATATGGACACGCCGCTGCGACGCCTCGGCACGTTTGGCGACCTCGGCTAACAGCTTATCGCTGCACCATTCCATCCCAACCGGGCCGTACTGGACCGTGAAGAACGGACTGCTGCAGCGCTCGGCAATAGCTTCGACCGCGTTGAGCTGACTATCGATCGGAGCAATGGGCCTGAGCCAGCGCGCCTTGATGGCCTCGATATCCGCTGTATCCATATGCGCGAGGATGGCGTCATCGTCGCCATAGCCAAGGCGATGGCGGTCACGCAACGGCACCACGAAGCCGACCCGCACGCCGACATCGCGCGCGGCACGCGACACGGCGCCGGCGGCAGCAAGCAATGTCGGCGGATCGGCCGAGAGATGACAATGCACGATAGACGTCATGCCGGCACGTGCCATGCGCGCGAACGCGAGTGCTGCGACAGCATAGGGATCGAGCTTGGGCAGCGTGTAGGTTGCAGGTACCCACGCCTCGACAGCGGTATCGAAGGCGCCGTAGGCGATGGTCTTGAGACCGCGCCCGTGGTCGTGCGCATTGGCCAGCGCTGGAATGATCATCGTATCGGGGTACGCATCGCGCGATGCATCATCGCGCGCGACGGAAGAGATCACGCCGCCTTCGAAGCGCAGTGTCGCATTGGAGACGATTTCGGACGAACTGGCCCGCGTGAGAAGGCGCCGCGTCCGGATCGTCCCCGCGCCGGAGTGATCCTCACCTGCTATAGATCGCTGCGATTCCATTCGAACGCGAATCCCTCGCTGGTACGGGTTATGAAGCAGCCATTGCCCGGGACAAAATGTGTCGGCAGCACGAGGGTGCGGTGTTCGACACAGGACTCGAGCAAATGCAGCCGCGATTGCACGCCAAGCTGCGGATCGTCATCGAGACTTGTGCCCCAACGCGGATAGTGAATTTGCAGCGGAACGTGCATGACGTCGCCGGAAAAAACCGCGCGCTTTCCTTGTGAACGCAGGCGAATGGCGATGTGCGCCAGCGTGTGACCGGGGGCCGGCTCGACCGTCAGCATATCGTCCAGCGTATAGCCGTCGTCGACCGCGACCGACTGGCCGGCCTCTATCACCGGCAGGATCGAGTCCTCCCAAGTGAATTCGTTATGGGGAGAGAAGCGATACGACGCATGCTGGGGATTCCAGCGGTCGAGTTCATGACGATGCGCGATGAATTTCGCGTTAGGGAATGTCGGCCGCCAGCGCCCGTCTTCAAGCACCGTATTCCAGCCCACATGATCGGCGTGCAAATGGGTGCACATCACGAAGTCGACCTGCTCCGGCGCTACGCCAGCCGCGGCAAGGCGTTCGAGCCAGGCGTGATCGCGCTGGTGAAAGCGGGGGAAGTAAGGCCGGTTCTTATGGTTCCCGCCGCAGGCATCGATCAACACGGTGTGGCGGCCGGTCTTGACCAGATATGACCGGACCGAGGTGCGAAACTTGCCCGCGGCCGTGTCATAATGCAGCGGATCCATCCAGTGCATGTGGTTGGCCAGTGCATCTTCATTGCAATCCGGCAACAGCTGATGCGGGACGAAACTCGGCTGCACACTCTCTTCGATCTGGGAAATAACGACGTCGCCGACTTTCACCACGAATGACTAACTCCGATTGGATCGCTGCGTTGCTGGATGGCGAAGGTGGGCAAGGGCATCCTGCCCTTCCTTGCGGATCAAGCCCTCGCTGGGCTCGACTACCACCCCGTTGCGCTTGCGGATGCGCCCGTCGATGCAGACCATCACCACATTCGCCGCGTTGATATCGCGAGCGGACATGAGCGCCCGCGCCTCTGCGGCGTGTCCGCGCGCCGAGACGTTGGCATCGACCAGAATGAGGTCGGCGCGCTTGCCCGGCGACAGCGATCCGACCCACGGATCAAGCTTGAGCCGCCGCGCCGCGCCCAAAGTGCAATCCGCAAGATCGGCCTGTTGCGATTCCGGCACCAAGCCGGACTCGACCGATTCGCCTGCCGGACAGATCATTTCGTCGCCGTCCTCGCGAGGCGGCCTGACCTCAAGCCGATAGTCGCTATGTTGTGCGGACCAACGTTCAGTCAGCTCAGTCAGGACTTCGCATTGCTTGTCCTGGGCGGACAAGGGATAGCTGAAGCACCCGCGCAGGCCGGAGTCGATCTGCGCCAGGATGGCCGTCTCGGCGCGATCTGCTTCAATTCCGAGCGCGCAGTGATGCACGCTGGTGATGCCTGACGACATCAGGTCGAGCATTGCCAGCCGCACAATGCGGTAGAGGTCTTCCGCATTTGCACCCGCCATGTCGCAACCGCCAACGCCCGCCATCGCGTCGATGGCAGGATGACGATGATCGGCAATGACGCCTGGCAGAGCCACAAGCCCGCTGCCGTCGATCTCGAACATTGCAGTGGCTTGCAGCGCTTGGCCGATATTGACGATCTCGCCATCACGGATGTGGATATCGGCGCGCGGCAGCTCGCCGATATCCACGTCCATCGTCAATGCTCGCACGTTACGGACGATGAAGTCGCTCTGAGCGGGGTGAATCACCGGTGCACGGGAGTAGGCCTTACGCCGTTCATACGCTGCCCGGCGCTGCAATGCGCTGGTAACATCAGGCACGATGTTCGTCAGCCCTTCAGCGAAGAAGCCGGAGGCCGAGAAGGAGCTGGACGGATTGCAGCACAAGCAAAACATGGTGGCCTGTCTGATCAGACGCAGCGATCTTGCGCGCTTCGCCCGCCAGTACCCGGCGAGATCGCGCGGCGAGCGTCGCGTTCGCAGCTGTCATGTTCCACCATCCTGTGCCTTGCTGCAATCATGTCTGCATCAGATCGGGAACGAACAGCTCATCCAGTTGAAGCTGGCGTTCCGTGATGCACTGCTCGAACGCATAGCGGGTCAGCGTTTCCAGCGCAGCGCGATTGCGAGCAACGCCGTAAGCCCAGCGGTCGCTGGCGCTTTCTTGTTGCGCTGGGTTGACCAATACATTCTTCGCGCGCTCAAAAGCATCGTAAACCTTCCACGCCAGCGATGGCTCATCGCGTAAAAGCGTCTTGCGAACCCCGACCAGATGCATGATCGGAAACACACCGGTTTCGTTGAAATATGTCTGCTCGGCCGCTGCCGAGTCGGCGAACAGACGCATGATCGGTGCCGGAGCAGGACCGAAGCCGCGCGGCGGGTTATAGTGCACGATGGCGTCGATCTCGCCAGCGACAAGCATTGCCGACAACGTCGCACCGCGCGGCACAGCCTTTATTTCTGTGTCTCCCAACACGTCAGGAACCGCAATGATGTCGCGCTCGACGTCCTCGACATCGCCGATGCGCCAGCTGATGTCGCTCGCGGCGACTCCGTAGACGTCAGACAAGAGGCCGCGCACCACGAGCGCCGCCGTGTTGAGATAATTGCGCACACCAACCACGCGTCCGCTGAGATTCGCTGGCGTCTTCACGCTGCCGTCGGCGCGCACATAGATCGCGGAATGACGAAAAGCGCGCGATGGGAAAACCGGAATTCCGGCGTAGCCGCAAGTGCCGCGGGCGACGTGCATCAAATATGTGCTGAACGACAGTTCGCTGATGTCGAAAGCGAGGTCATTGAAGGCGCGTGCAAACATCGTCTCCGGGGGTAAGGTCTGCACCTCGACGGCATGTCCGTCGATGCCGACCGATCCGTCAATCAGCCGGCGCGTGCGATCGTAATTTCCGCACGCCAGTTCGAGGTTCATGGGTGGCCGCCCGGTTCGTTTGACATCATAAAGAAATATCATACAATATTCACGGCAACATAAAAAATCAAAGATTTAGAAATTTTTCCTTCGCTGACCTGAACGACGAGCGTTCAGCTGCCAGCACCGGAGTCGGTTCCATGCGTCCTCGCCAGCCAATCGGATGTGTCCTTCTCGCTCTCTCGATGATCGGCGCTGCCGCGGCGCAAGCCCCGGGCACGGTCAAAGTTGGCGTGCTCAGCGATTTCTCAGGTCCGTTCTCGGATCAGGCCGGCAAGGGCTCGCTAATTGCCGCTCAGATGGCGGCTGAAGATTTCACCAAGGAATCAAAGGGCTTGAAGGTCGAGATCCTGTCGGCGGATCATCAGAACAAGCCCGATATCGGCGCCGCCATCGCACGCCGCTGGATCGATCAGGACGGCGTCGACGCGGTGGTCGATCTGCCGAATTCCGGCGTCGCGCTGGCCGTCAACACGGTTATGAAGGATAAGAACCGAACGATGCTCGCGTCGGGCTCAGCGACCTCCGATCTGACCGGCAAGTTTTGCCAACCAACCACCGTGCAGTGGGCGCTCGACACCTGGGCGCTCGGCAACGCTATGGGCCGCGCCATCACCGAGCGCGGCGGCAAATCCTGGTACTTCGTCAGCTTCGACTACGCGCTCGGCAAGGCGCTCCAGCGCGACACTACCGAAGCGGTCGAGAAGCAAGGCGGTAGAATCCTTGGATCGGTCTCGCATCCGCTCGGGACGGCCGATTTCAGTTCCTATCTGTTACAGGCGCAGGCATCGGGCGCTGACGTGATCGCGCTCGGCGACACCGGCGCCGACGCCATCAACGCGATCAAGCAGATCGCCGAGTTTCAGATCTTGGGTGAGGACAAGAAGCTGGCGGCATTGTTCATGCAGATCGTCGATATCGATTCGCTCGGGCTGAAGGCTTCACAAGGCTTGTTGCTTAGCGAGGCTTTCTATTGGGATCTAAACGATAGCACGCGCGCCTGGAGCCAGCGCTTCGCCGAGCGCATGGACGGACGTATGCCAACCATCAATCATTCCGCAACTTATTCCGCGACGCTTGCTTATTTGCGTGCGGTGCAGGCGGCTCAGACCATTGAGGGCGACAAGGTCGTGGCGCAGATGCAGAGCGCCGAGATCGACGATCCTCTATTCGGCAAGGTCAAGGTCCGTAAAGATGGACGGGCGATCCACACAATGTTCGTATTCGAGGTGAAGACGCCGCAGGAATCCAAGGGCCGCTACGATTATTACAAGCTGGTGCGGACCATTGCTGCCGAGGACGCGTTCCGGCCGATCGATCAGGGCGGTTGTCCGCTTATCCACTAGCTAAGAGCCGCGGCTTTTGACGCGCTGGCCCGCCATGGCTGCTCGGCTCGACGAACTGTTGGTGGTGTCGTTTCCGTCGAGGGCCAAAGATGTCGGCTATTGACTGGCGCATGGAGGCAGCAAGGCGACCACTTCCTTTACCAGGATCGGCATGGTTTCCTCGGCAGTTTGTCGACGGGTGATGAGGTATTCCGTGTTGGTTTTTATAACCTCAATAATCTTCAGCGAATTGTCGCCGGGGAAGGAAGCCCATTCGGTAAGGATGGGAAGTTGCCCGATGCTGGTTTTGTGATTGGGATTCTTGTCGTAGAAGTCGCCGAGCATTTCGCTCTTGTTCACCGCAATCTCATTACCAGGCATATAGCCGGTCAAGTTCACCATCTGGGTTTGCCCGACCGGCCCGGTGACAAACTTGATATATTCCCAAGCTGCCTGCTGCCGTTCGGTGCCGATGGCAAACATCATGGCCATGTTGCCGCCGGCGGGAAGACGACCGTCGGCAGCCGCCAGCGGAAAAGGCACCGTCCTGAATTTGAAGCGGCCACCGATCTGGCGCTCGGCGGCGGCAACGTAGGAGGTGGAATCGGCCAGGATGGCTACGCTGCCGGCCACGAAAGACTGGCGCGCTTGCGCCAGCCCCAGATTAGGCATGGCCGACTTGCCGAAGGATTCGAGCGTTTTGAGAGCCCACATTCCAGCGTCGTCGTTGAAAGCGATGTTGCACCCGCCGGCCTTGAAAATGTGCCCGCCCTTGCTCGTCACCAATGACTGGACCAGCCAATTGCCGGTCTGCTCCCACTGGAAATAAAGGCCCGTGACGCCGGAGTTACCAGCCGCTTCCACCTTCTTGCTGAAGGTCAGCAGTTCGGGCCAAGAACGCGGCAGGTCGTCGACATTGCCGCCGGCCTTCTCCACAAGGTCGGCATTGACGTAGAGCACCGGCGTGGAAACCGCGAACGGCAATCCGTACATCTTGCCTTTCCATTTTCCGAGTGCGGCGAGTGTCGGGTAATAACCGAGCTTCGCCGTACCGCCCTCCTTGGCGATGAAGCCGTCGAGGGGTACGCCGAGGCCACGGTCGACGAACAACCCGATCTGGTTGATGCCGTTGAAGGCAACATCAGGAAGCCGGCCCGTAAGCTGGTCGCGCAGGATCTGCTGGGCAGCCTCTTCGTAGCCGGAGACGGCATTGCGGAATTTGATTTTGATGTCCGGATGCAACTCGGTAAATCGCTTTGCCAGGTCCTGCTGCAGCGTATTGAAAGTGCCTGGCGTGGTGTAAAGCACGTCGAGTGTGATCTCGGCGGAAGCCGGTGCGGCAAAGCCGAAAATCCCGAGGGTCGACCCCAGCAAACAAAGGAGGAAACGTTTTGACTGATAAGACATGGAGGATTCTTCCGGGTTGGATTCAGTTGCTCGCGGTGAAGGAAATGCTGTCGATGAAGCGTTGTTGGGCGAATAGGAAGGCGAGGATCAGCGGTGCCACGATGATGACCGCACCAGCCATCAGGGGGCCGGTGAATTGGCCGGCTTCGTCGTCCCGAAACAACAGCATGCCGAGGGCGGGAGTCGACAAGTCCTCGTTGCGTACGGCGATCAGCGGCCAGAACAGGTCATTCCAGTGTGCAACCACGGAGAATATGCCGAATGCTGTCAGGGCAGGCACCGCGACGGGGAGCATTACCCGCCAGATGATCTCGAACTCGCCGAGTCCGTCGAGGCGCGCTGCATCGATCAACTCGTCCGGTATTGCGCGAAAAAACTGGCGCATAAGGAAGATGCCGAGCGTGGAGATCATCCATGGCAGTATCAGCGCCGCATAGGTATCGAGCAGCCCGAATACATGCAGCAGCACGAAATGCGGGATGGCGAGCGCCTGCGGCGGGATGAGAAGGCCGAGCAGCACAACAGAGAACAACGTATCGCGCCCGCGAAAGCGCAGCTTTGCCAGAGCATAAGCGCAGGGTACGCAAACCAGCATTTGAAGGAAGAAGATCGCCGCACAAACGAACAGGCCGTTGAGCAGGAAACGGTGCATCGGCGCTGCCGTGACGGCGATGCGATAGTTGTCAAAGCCGTGGAATGTCTGCGGCAGGAGGTGGAACGCGGGCTGGAATATCTCTTCCGGCGGTTTCAGTGACAGGCTGATCATCCAAACGAAGGGCACTAGCGCGAAAGCCGTGGTGAGGAGCAGCGCCCCGTGGCGCGCGAGCCCCTCCATGCGGAGACGCGGGCTCATTGTCGATCGACGCTTGGGGGCCGTCATGTGTAGTGCACCCGTCGGTCAAGTATTCGCGCTTGGGCCCGCGTCAGCAACATGACGACGGCGAGATAGACGACGGTAAGGGCCGCGCCGTAACCGGTACGGAGGAAATCGAAGCTCTCGGTATAAAGACGGTGCAGCAAAACATCCGAGGCGAAGTTCGGGCCGCCCTTCGTCAGCACCCGCACGGTGTCGAACACTTCGAAAGCACGTTTCGCGGTGAGGATCAGGACGAACATTGTCACCGGACCGAGCATGGGCAGCGTCACCGTTCGCAGCCGGTCCAGCAATCCGTCCGCTCCGTCAATGGCCGCCGCGTCGAAGAGAGACTGCGGGATCGATTTCAAGCCGGCGACGAACAGCACCATGGCGAAGCCGAAGCTCTGCCAGATGCCGATGACGGCAAGAGCGGGCAGCACGGTGCGTTCGTCGCGTAGCCAGTTCACGCCGGATATGCCGAACTCGGCGAGCAAGCGGTTCACAAGCCCGATGGTTGGATGGAGCATGGTGCTCCACACGATCGCCATCGCCGCCATGGTCGACATCACGGGCAGGAAATGGGCGGCTCGGTAGAAGCTGCGAAGCGCCGGACGTGCCTCAATCAGCAACGCGACCGCGAGCCCCAGGATCACCGTGCCAGGCACCACGATCGCGACATAAAGAGCGGTATTGGCAAGGGCTTTCCAGAACACGCCGTCAGCGAACAGCGCGCGGTAGTTGTCGAGACCGAGAAAGCGCAGCGATGATGAACCGATCTGCCAATCGGTGAACGAGAACACGGCTACAGCGAGGATGGGCCCGAACAGCAACAGGATAAGCAACGCCACCGCCGGCGCTATGGCCAGCCACGCGATACCGTGCTCGCGCCGGCGGCGCCCGGCGACTAAAGCCATTGGTTCGCCTTTCGACGAGGAAGAGCATGCTTCATGCCGCGACGTGCTCCCGCCCCTGCGCCCGCAGACGACGCCCCGATGCGGCGAACTGAACTATCCGCTCTGGATCCGGGCAGATGCCAACCGCATCACCGATCGTGAAGCGGCCCGACGACGGCTTGACGCGAACGATTATCGGCAAGGGCACGCCCGCCTCCGTCACGGCAACCTGGATGAAGATGTCCGAACCGAGATTCTCGACGGCGGCGATCCGGCCCGACAATGGTGCGGTGGCCGGTGAAGAGAGATCGGCCGCCTCTGGCCGGAACGCCAGCGTCGCCGCACCGGGGAAGATGGCGCACATGTTCCGCCCTTCCCCGACGAGCGCCTCAACGGGCATGACATTGATCTTGGGGCTGCCTATGAACTCGGCGACGCGCAGGTCATGCGGGTCGTGATAGAGCTCTTCAGGTGCGCCGACCTGGATCAGTTCGCCGCCCATCATGACGGCGACACGATCCGACATCGTCATCGCCTCCCCCTGATCGTGCGTGACGAAGAGAAAGGTGCTTCCCAAGCGCCTGTGCAGGCCGGATATCTCGGTGCGCATCTGTACCCTGAGTTTGGCATCCAGATTGGAGAGCGGCTCGTCCATTAGAAACACGGCCGGATGACGCACCAAGGCGCGGCCGAGCGCCGTGCGCTGCCGTTGCCCGCCGGATAATTGACCCGGCTTTCGGCCGAGAAGATGTGAAATATCGAGTGTCGCGGCGGTTTCTTCCACCTCGCAACGGATGTCGTTCTCGATAGCTCGTCGGCCCGGCATCAGGCCCCCGAGCAGCGGCATACGCTGCAGGCCACCGAGCCGCCGGACGCGCAGCGGCAAGGCAATATTGTCGAAAACTGAGAGATGCGGGTACAGAGCGTAGGATTGAAACACCATGGCCACATCGCGGTCCTTGGGGCGCAGGCCGTCCACGCTCCGCCCGGCGATCATCACCTCGCCGCTATCCTGCATGTCGAGGCCGGCGATGATGCGCAGCAGCGTGGACTTGCCGCATCCCGACGGTCCGACCAGGGTCAGGAATTCGCCATCGCGGATGTCGAGCGATATTCCCCGCAGAATGAGTGCGTCGCCGTGGCGCTTGACGACGCTCTTCAGAGAGACGTCTGACATAGGAGCCCTTCCATCGGGGACACGCGGTCCGGACGTTGCAAAGTGCGTCCGTCCATGCCCGAGCAGGATACGCCGAGATGGGCGAGCACCGTCGGCGCGATGTCGATAACGCAAGCCGCGTCCCCCCGTGCCAAGCCTGGAACAAAGCCGTTGCCGGAGACAAACAGGAATGGCGCCTGCTCGAATGGGCCGAGGCCGCCATGTTGACCACAACCAAGTCGATCCGCCTTGCCCGAAGCGGGCTTGGCGACGAGGCTCGTGCCGCGCACACCATAGGCATTTGGTTCGTCGCTAGCGCGCATGGAGATCGCAAAAGCGAGACAATGATGCGGCGCTTGTCCGATCAGGTCGAGGGTCTCGGCGGGCACAACACGACCAACCCAATCGACGCGTTCCAGATGCGCGCGGAGCGCCGGGATGCGTCCGGAACAATCCGGAAGCACATAGATCAAGGCTGACGTTCCGTTCGAAACAGCAACCACGTCACGCGAGTTTTCCGAGTCCTTGAGGCCGGCCGAGATGAAGTCATGCTCGATGTCGATGACGCCCGTGACCGTCTGATGGCCGTGATCGGAGCCGACCATCAGCAGGATATCCTCGCCCGCCGCCCGACAGGTTAGAACAGCTTCAATCACCTCCCGCGCGCGCAGGTCCGACTGCTTCAAAGCTTCAAGATTCTCGGCTGAACCCAGGGGATAATTGTGCTGCGTCGCATCGGGATCTCCGAGCCACAGGACACCCAACGCCGGGCGTCGTTCGAATAGCACTTCGCGGATGAATCGCTCCGTCATCTCGCGGTCGCCGCTCAGGTCTGGCTTGACGCGCAATTGCTCTGCGTCCGGAACCGGCACCCGGCCCGGACCGAACGAACCCGCGCGATGATAGACATACCCATAACCATCGGGATCATGGGCATAGGCCGCGCCTGGCGACACATTACTAAAGATGATCGCACCGCCGGCGTTAGCAAGACGTTCGGCCAGCGTAGGGACCGCCAGCGATCGACCCGTCACCCGACGCTTGTGCTGAAGAAAATCGGGATGACCGGCATCGTGCGGAACGAGCACGCCGTTCTCTACGAGCGCCAGCGAATTGCCCTGCAATTCATGCCGGGCGGGATAGCATCCGGTAGCGATGCTTGCGGAGACCACGCGAGTGCAGGACGGAAATACCGTGCGGTAGTCGGCAAATGTTTCCGCACATTTGGCGAAGGCGGCCAGATTTGGCGTCGTCTCCGGGGAAATCTGGTCGCGTCTCAATCCGTCGAGGGTAACAAGAATAGCGCGGCGCATCGCGTCAGGCCCTCACGCAGTTCAGGGCGACGGCGAAGATGTCGAAATTGCGCAATGCAGCCACGCCGAGTTCAGCCTGATGCTGCGGCGTGATGCCGTCGACCGAGCCCCCGAAGTCCGCGACAGCCATGCGGGCGGCCACGATCGAGCCTGGCCCGCCAACGTCCGCAACCACCCCGCTTTGATCGCCCATCACACCGATGACAATCTTATTGTCAGAAAACTGGGCGAACGCCGACGAGGCTGATAAGGACGTAAGCGCAAGTAAAATAAGGAATTTCCGGCGCATCTTGGGTGACTCCGTTTCTCGGCAGGCATGGCATAGCAAGGCTGCGCGACACATATGTGACATCAATGACCCATATGTACCGACAGGTTGGACGCTGCGAACCGCGTGCTGGCGAGGCATATCGCTGGATGGAGGAACAGGTGAACGTTCTGAAAATGATCGACCTCGAAAGCGGGGATGGACAGGTCGACGCTGCCTTGGCGGCTCGAATTTGCTGGCACTATTTCAAGGAAGGCCAAACGCAGGACGTCATCGCGCAGCGACTGAAGATCACACGAAAGCGCGTCAATCGAATCCTCGGAGAAGCGCGCGAAAGCGGCTTGGTCCAGATAACGATTGCAGGCGCGACCGGACCCTGCTGCGAACTCGAAGCGCGTCTGGAGGAAAAGTTTGATTTGCGTAACGCAGTGGTCGTGCCCGCCCCGTTTGGGGACGATGACGTGCGCGACTTGATTGGCGCCGCGGCGGGCCACTACATCTCTGAGCACTTGCCCCCAGCCGGGACGCTCGGCATCACCTGGGGTGGAACGATCAAAGTGGCCGCACAAAATCTCCGGCGCCGTTCCGACGACGGAAGTCGCGTTGTCCTTCTATGCGGCGGGCTGGCGGAAAGCACTGCCATCAATCCGTATGACAATGCGGCGATGATGGCGCGCGCTTTGGGCGCACGATGCTACTACGTGACCGCGCCGATGTTTGCGCAGACCGAGGAGCTCCGCAATGCGCTGGTTTCGAGCGAGCCTGTCCGTTCCGTGTTGGCCATGGTGGCAGAGCTTGATATCGCGCTGCTCAGCGCAGTCGATCTGTCTGAAGAGTCGAAGGCGCTCGAATATGGCGTAATCTCCCGTGAGACATGGCGATCGCTGCGTGATGCTGGAGCTGTCGGAGACATTTGTGGCCATTATCTGGACCTTGACGGGCAACACGTGGCACATTCGCTAACAAAGCGCGTGATCCACCCGACGATGAGCAGTTTGCTGCAGGTACCCGAGCATGTTCTTGCCGCCGGAGGCCTCCAGAAAATTCCGATCATTAGAGCGGCGATACGCGCAAGGCTTGCAGATGTGCTGATCACCGACGAAAAAGCTGCGATTGGTCTTTTGGGATAATTCTCTCTTAGCCGCACCATCTCGCCATCACGATCAGCCTGCAGCTTAATCACCCGGCCGGCGCGATGCGGCGCCAGCCCGGGTTACGTTTCAATGAGGGCTTACTCTTTCGCCTCGTCGGTGACGATCGACCCGAATCTTTGCCAGCGCTCGCCGTCAAACTGCACCATCTGCAGTTGCTTGTTGACGCGATAGTCGTTCGGCGTGGTTGTGACGGTGATTCCCGGCAGCAACAGATCGAGCTCCACATTGCTGAGATGGGTGGCCTGCTTCAGCACGTTCTCGCGGGTAAGGTCGTCACCGCACTGTTTCAGAACGTGAACCAGAAGCTGTGCTGTGATGTCGCCGTAGACGTTGAGAATACTTGTCACCATCCGGATAGTACTTCTCCATGAATGCGAGGTAGCGCTGCATCCCCGGATCGTCCTTCGAGGTGGGATCGGACGGATCCTTGACGTAGCCGACGCTGATGACGCCCTTGGACGCTTCAAGGCCGGCCGGCTTCATCACAGCGCCGACCGAGTTCGCGTTGATGTCCAGGATATGCACGGGATGCCAGCCGAGCTCAGCGATCTTCTTGATCGCCTGGGCGGCCTGCTTGGGTGTCGAGGCACTAAAGAACAGATCCGCACCGGCATCCTTGATCCTGAGGATCTGCGAATCGATGGTCGGATCGGATAGTTCGTAGGAAACCTCCGCTACCACCATCTTCGCGGCCTTGTCGCCGAGGCCGACCTTGAGGCCGTTAAGATAGTCTTTGCCCAGGTCATCGTTCTGATAGAGGACGCCGACCTTGGCGTTCGGATGTTCCTTCAGAATGTATTGGCCGTAGATCCGGCCCTCGACGAAGTAGCTGGGATTGAAACCGAACGTCCATGGAAAATTCTTGGGGTCGGTGAACCTGGCCGCGCCGGTGGCGGCAAACAACTGCGGTACCTTCTTGGCGTTGAGGTATTTCTGGACGGCGGCATTCGGGGCGGTGCCGATAATCTGGAACGTGAGCAGGACCTCGTCGCCCTCGACCAGCTTGCGTACCTGCTCGACGGTCTTTGGCGGGCTGTAAGCGTCGTCGTACTGGATCAAGTTGATCTTGCGCCCGTTCACACCGCCCTGATCGTTGATCATTTTCATATAGGCGGCCTGGGCCTTGCCGACCGTGGCATAGGCCGACGCCGGTCCGCTGAACGGCACCGTCTGTCCCACCTTGATTTCTGTGTCGGTGGCGCCGGGGTCATATTTCTTCTGCGCATAAGCAGAGGAAATCGACAGGGCGACGGCAATCGCAGACGCCGCCACCAAGTTGAGAACCTTATCCCTCATTGCGCTCTACCCCGTGGATGTTGATCTGGAGTTCCTTGGTCGACCGCGGCATTTGTCCACCGTCGCGCGTTCCAAGAATGCAGAGCCGTCGGCGCGGCGCCTATGATGGCGGCAAATGCAAACGGTGAATCAGGCTTCAAGAGGATACCTATTCCCCTTTGAGGCCTGCCTCGCGGATCACCTCGCCCCACTTGCGCGTCTCGTCATCGATGAACTGGCCGAACTCAGCGGCCGTGCCGCCATGCGCTTCCAGTCCCTGGGCAAGCAGCTTTTGTTTCACGTCGGGATCGGCAAGTGCGCGAGTAATTTCATCCTGCAACCGATCGACGATCGCACGCGGCGTGCCGGCTGGCGCCATGAAGCCGTACCACCCGGCAGCAACCACGTTGGGCAACCCCTGCTCACGCAAGGTGGCAGCCTCGGGATAAATGGAGCTGCGAGCGGCGGAAGCCGCACCCAGCACGCGGAACTTGCCGCTCTGAACATACGGTAAGGCTGTGCTGATCGCAGTGAGCGTGGCATCGACGCGACCGGCCAGCAGCTCCGTGTAAGCCATGGAGTCCCCGCGGAAAGGGACGTTAAGCCCTTTGACCCCGGCGTCTCTGAATAGCAGCTCAGCCGCCAGATGTGGTTGAGAGCCTGCGCCCGGCGAAGCAAAGGTCAAGCCGTTGGGCTGCGACTTACCGTAGGCGATCAGTTCCTGAAGGGTCTTAAAGGGTGCCTGCGGGCTGATAATCAGAAAGATCGGGGCAATGACGGTCATGGCCACCGGCTGCAAGTCCTTGCGGTCGTAACTTAGTTTCCCATACAGGGCTTCGGCCGTCGCATAGGGCGCTGCCGCGTAGAGAAATGTGTATCCGTCCGCCGCCGCATGCGCGACGGATTCGTTGGCAAGGCGAGTGCCTGCGCCTGGCCTGTTTTCGACGATGAACTGTTGGCCCAGACGACGCCCAAGCTGCTCGGCCAGAATACGCAACGAGATGTCGTTTGCCCCGCCTGCCCCGTAGGGCGATATGAGCCGCACAAGACGCGAAGGCCAATCGTCCTGTGCGAACGCCTGGACGCCAGAACCTGCGGAGAGGAAGGCAGCGACGGTGCCCAGCAACGTCCGGCGCGTGACTTTCATGATGTCTCCTGGGAGCTAAGGGCTGGGTGTCCGCCGAAAGTTGCGGCGCAGCCTGACGCGCCCGCTCCGCTTCCATCAAGCCGCATTGGCGCGATCACGCTGCCACATCATGACGCTTGTCCTCCGACCGAGACTGCAACGATAGATAGGCGACCTCTATAGGACAATGTGTATTTTTTGACCAATTTATCATCTGCGCCTATGAATGCTGCCAACTGAGGACGCCGGGAGGCACAGGATGGCCATGGATGTGACACTACGGCAGTTGCGCGCCTACGTTGCCGTCTTGGAGACCGCCAGCTTTTCGGAGGCGGCCAAGGCCATGCACCTGTCGCAGGCGGCGCTCAGCGGGCTCATCAAGGAGCTTGAGAACCGGGTGGGCGTCCGCCTGCTCGACCGCACGACCCGCAGCGTTTCTTCCTCTGCGGTCGGCGAGGCTTTCGAACCCATGGTGCGGCGCGTGCTCTCAAACCTGGACGAGGCGCTGGAGAGCCTGACCAATCTCAAGGAACTCCGCCGGGGGCTGGTGCGCGTGGCGGCACCCGAGACCCTATCCTGCACGCTGCTGCCGGAGCTCATCGCCATTTACAACCGCAGCCATCCTGGCGTGGATGTGCGGTTCGACGACGTGCCTATTCAGCAAGTGCTGGCGGGCCTGCAGAACGGCAGCACCGACATTGGCTTCGGGCCGGCAGGGGTCATTGCCGACGAGTCGGTGGAAGCCCACATGATTTGCGCCGACCCGCTGTGGGTGGCTTTGCGTCCGGATGACCCGCTGACAGGAGGCGAGTCGGTCAGTTGGAAAGATTTGCGCGACCGGCCACTGATCAACTACATGCCCAATATCGCTATCAATGTGCTGAGCAACGTGCCGCCTCGGCATCACCCCGGGGAACTGGTGCCGGTGCACCGGGTGAACACCGCCCTGTCCATGCTGAGGGTGAGACAAGGTGCAGTGATTTGTCCCTCTATGGCGGAGTCGCTGGTGCACGGCTTCGGACTGATGTTCCTGCCGCTGAGGCAGCCCACAGTTAGGTGGAAAATCGCGCTGTTCGCACGGCGCCGGAAGTCGCTCTCGCCCGCGGTGGAGAGCTTCCTCAACTTCACGTTGGATTTCACCCCGAACTGGGCGGCAATCGGGCTGGAAAGCCGCCGCGCGGGCGAGCGGCACTAGAGTGCTTAGCGAAATACATCACTGACAACTACGCCCCGGCTCGACAATTTAGAGACATTGAAGGCCGCCCCGAGCGCGTGTATGCACCGGCTCCAGGCGTTCAATCCTGCAGAGTGTTGATACGGAAAATCATCACGCCTAGCGAGAGCGGCCATGATCCAGGTTCTACACGGCGACGTCCGGACGAAGCAAAAAACGGGCTCCACGAACTGGCGCGGACGCGTCTCGCACAAGACCGAGCGTGCGTGACCATGATCAAACCCGGTCCGGATGAAAGAATTTTCCCGGCGGCCAAGCTCGCCACAGCGGTGGACGCGTTCGTCACCGAGGGTGTGCCCTTGGCGGATGCGCTCAGTGGCGTTGATTTATCCGAGAGCGACATTTCTTCGCCCAAAACGCGCGTTTCGCTCAATCAAATCATTGAATGCTATCGGAACGCCAACAAGATCTACCATGATCCACGCTTCGCCTACCAGGCTGGCTTGAGATTTCACGTTTCCACCTATGGCATGTACGGGTTCGCGCTCCTCAGCAGCGTGAACTTCCGCCAGACCGTACGCTTCGCGGTAAATTATCATACCCTTGCAACGCCAACGACCGAGATCTCATTTAGGGAACATAACGGTAGCGGCATCTGGACAATCGCTCCCGTATCACATCCGCGCGTCGACGCAACACTCTACAGGTTTCTGGTAGAACTGCAGTTCGGCAGCCATGTTTCGCTGCATCGCGACGTCATGGGTCCGTCATTCGCGCCACAGGAGATCCATGTCACCTATGCCCCGCCGGCCGATGCGGAAAAGTACCCAGCGATTTTTGGTTGCAACGTGCTGTTCGGCCAGTCCGAAAACCGGCTCCTCTTCGACGCCGCCTGGCTGGATGCCGCGCCGCAACTCGGAAATAAAACGACCTATTCGTCCCTTGCGCGGCTTTGCGATGAACTGCTGCAGGAATTGCAGCTTCATGTCGGCCTGGGTGGCAAGGTCCGTGAAATCCTTCTGGTCAATCTCGCGCAACCCACGAGCTTCGATGCGGTTGCGAAACACCTGAATATGACGCCTCGCACGCTGCGGCGAAGGCTGCGGGAAGAGAACACATCCTACCGCGAGTTGATCGATGAATTGCGCATGCGTGTGGCGATCAAATATCTTCGTGACACAGCATTGACGATTGAAGACATTGCCGATTCCCTGGGCTTCAGCGAAGCAGCCAATTTCCGGCACGCTTTTCACCGTTGGACAGGAAGAACGCCCCAGGAATTCAGGCGCACGCTGGACGCATTGCACAAGGCCTGATCCGGTTCCAAACGGAACCCATCAAAGCGATGAGGTTGCCGGGGATGCATATTGTCCGAATCGAACCCATTGTTGGCCGGAGCTAACCTTCTACACCGTTACCGATCGCGCAATCCTCATGCTGCGAATGACCAGCAAAGAGGAACCGCGTTATGGGACAGCACATCGACCAGTTCTGCGAAGATCTCCGCCTGAAGCTTACGAATATCGACAGCGGGCTGAGCGGCTTGAAACACAAGATCGACGGCAAGGCGCAGAGCGCCGAGCAGGATGTGCGCAGTCATTTGGACAAGGTGCAGAAGCGTATCGAACAAGGCCGCGCCAAGGTCTCGGCCTCGGAAGCGGAAGTCAAGAACTGGGTCGAGGACAAGAAAACGTCGACGAGCGCAAAAATCGCCGAATGGAAGGCCAAGCGGGAAACGAGCAAGCTGCAGAGCCGCGCCGATAAGGCCGAGCGTTATGCCGCAGCCGCGATCGACGTTGCGGTCGCGGCGCTGGACGAGGCCGAGGCGGCGTCGCTTGAAGCCTGGCTGGCCCGCGAGGATGCAAACGCCGTGCTGGCGAAATAGGCGACAGCCGCGCCGATGCGCCAAGTCTGCGTTATCGCGGCTCCCAAACCGCGTCCCCTCGCAAATTCAATCAAGGAAACTGTGCTGCTGGTCGTGGCCCCGCTTACCGGAGCTTTGGTGCTGACTTGGTGGCTTGGTGCATACGCGATCGTGTTCGGCGTGACCCTTATAGTCGTGGCGTTAAAGCTCAAGGGGCAACTGGGGTGATCAAGTGCGAGATTCAACCGCCCGCGCGCCACGCACGGGAGCCTGAGCAACCCAGTGCGCAGCTCCATGTGCTTTCAGGAAGATCACCACTCGCGTTGATGGTGCGAATTGCTTCAACAGCGTTCGTATTGCTGCTGGCAACCGAATTGCTTCACGCCGAAGGGGACACGGCGACGCAACGCCGAGCCTGCGAGCCCGACGTATTCAGGCTTTGCAAGGATTTCATTCCAAATCCGTCCGCAATCACGAGCTGTCTTGTGCGTAACAAACCTCGCCTCAGCGCGGACTGCCGGGCGGTGTTCGACGGGCAACTGAAGTAAGAGATCACCAATGCGCAGACCCCGTTTGCCCCAGGATAAGCTGCTGGGGCTCGAGAACCAGAGCCGTGTGAGCGGACGATGAAGCCCGCGGTCCCGACACCGCGCTCGCTCTACGATAGCAATCCGCCGGCGTTCTGGAAGATATTATCGGCAAGCCTTGTCGTTCTGGTCGCCATGCTTCTGGCCTGGCGTTAGACAGATCCTCCTGACGCAGCGTTCGATTGTCGAACCGCGCGCGCTATTCTGCCGTCCAGCCGCCATCCACCATCAAGGACGAGCCTGTCATGAGCGCGGAAGCGTCGCTTGCCAGAAACAATATCGCTCCCATGAGGTCTTCAACTTTGCCGAGACGGCCGAGCTTGATTTTCGACAGCACCCCTTTCCTGAATTCGGCATTCTCGAAAAAGGGCTTGGTCATGGGCGTCTCGATGAAGGTCGGGCAAAGCGTGTTTACCCTGATTCCGTGCGGCGCAAGTTCGATCGCCATCGCCCGCGAGAACCCCTCCATCGCCCATTTGGATGCGCAGTACAGCGACCTGTTGGCGGCGCCGACATGGCCCATCTGCGAGGAAATATTGATGATCGAACCGGGACTTTTCGCCGCGAGAAGACCGCGCGTCACCGCCTGCGCCGCGAAGAAGGCAGCGCGCACGTTCAGACCCATGACAAGATCGAAATCCTCGACCGTAACCTCGGTGAAGGGATTGGGCCTGTTGGTGCCGGCATTGTTGACGAAGACGTCGTAGGGCGCCGTGGCGGCGACCGCGTCGGCAAACGCGCTCAGCTTCGTGACATCCAGCGCAAGGCAATCCGCCGAGAAGCCATGGCCGCGGATCTCGGCCGCGACT
>Ga0137409_10002430_pt1 | contig 19955 bp, 17 predicted proteins | sample CZODoug1_16funga_FD_122059 | JGI IMG/M metagenome (GOLD analysis project Ga0137409, IMG submission 122059) | Vadose zone soil fungal communities from Angelo Coast Range Reserve, California, USA - CZODoug1_16fungal (Hybrid Assembly) | ecosystem: Environmental > Terrestrial > Soil > Vadose zone... | reverse complement strand
CCGGACAGGGTGCCGGCCAGCTGCGCGCGGCGCTCGCGCAAGATGGGGAAGCGACGCATCTCGCGCTCCATGAGCTCCGCGGTACGATGGCGCGCCCCGCGCGGGCGCGAGTAGGCGCCGAGCAGGAGGTTGTCCTCGACGGTCTGATCCGCGAAGAGCTGGCGCCCCTCCAGGATCTGGGTGATGCCGAGCGCGGTGATGGTGTGGGCGGGCGCGCGGGCGATGGACCGGCCCCGGAAGAGGATCTCGCCACCGGTCATGGGGGCGAGGCCCGAGATCGCCATGAGGGTCGAGGTCTTGCCGGCCCCGTTTGAGCCGATGATGGCGGTGATCTCGCCCTCGCGCGCCTCGAGGTCGACCCCGCGCAGGGCCTGGACGTGACCGTACTCGACGCGGAGGCCCCGGACGCTAAGCATGGCCAGCCTCGAGCGGTGAGCCCAGGTACGCCTCGATCACCTTCGGATCCCGCTGGATCTCGCCCGTCGTCCCCTCGGCGATCTTCTCGCCGAAGTCGAGCACGGTGACGACGTCCGAGATCCCCATGATCAGCTCCATGTGGTGCTCGATCACCACCAGCGTCACCCCGGCCCCGCGGATGTCCCTGATGATCTTCGACAGGTGCTGGAGCTCGGTGGGGTTCACGCCGGCCGCCGGCTCGTCCAGCAGGAGCAGCGTGGGGCGCACCGCGAGGGCCCGCGCGATCTCGAGCAGGCGCTGCTGGCCGTAGGAGAGGTTCTGGGCGGTCTCGTGAGCCCGGTCGGCGATGCCGACGAACTCCAGCAGCGCGAGGGCGCGGCGACGGTAGGCCGCTTCCTCGTCCATCGCGCCGCCGGTGCGGAGGACGTGGGCGACGAGGCCCGAGCGCAGGTGGAGATGGAAGCCCACCATCACGTTGTCCAGCACCGAGAGGTCGCCGAAGAGCCGGATGGACTGGAACGTCCGGGTGACCCCGAGCGCGGCCATCCGATGGGGCTTGAGTCCCTGCACCGGCATCCCCCGGAGCTCGACCACGCCCGCGGAGGGCTGGTAGAGCCCGGTGAGCACGTTGACGAAGGTGCTCTTGCCGGAGCCATTGGGGCCGATGAGCCCGTGCACGACCCCCGCCCGGACCTCGAGCGTGATCCCGGCGAGCGCGCGGATTCCCCCGAAGCGCTTGGCGAGGTCGCGGACCGCGATGACCGGCCGCTCGCCCTCGGGAGTGTGCGCGAAGGCTTGCGCCCCGCGGTCCGGCTCGATCGCGGCGGGCGCGCGCCGGAAGTGGCGAACGAGGCGCGACTTGAGCAGGCTCCCGACGATCCCATCGGGGAGGAACACGATCGTGATCAGGATGATCCCGCCGTAGATGTAGAGGTGGTACTCGTGCAGTCGGGCGAAGATGGTCGGGATGAGATTGAGGATCACGCTCCCGACGAGCGGCCCGTAGAGGGTCCCGCTGCCGCCCATGAGCACCGAGGTGAGCAGCGAGACCGACAGCGAGAAGACGAAGGTGTCGCTGTTGATGAAGCCGTTCTGGTGGGCGAAGAACACGCCGCCGAGGCCTGCGTAGGCCGAGCTGACCACGAAGGCGAGGACCTTCCAGCGGTAGACGTTGACGCCGACCGTCTCCGCCGCGATCTCGCTGCCGCGCAGGGCGAGCAGGGTGCGGCCCACGCGCGAGGTCAGCAGGTTGTTGGCGATGAGCTGGCAGGCGACCGCGGCGAGCGCGATGAGCCAGAAGTACTGGGTCGGGGTCATCTCGGCGCCGCCCGGCAGCCGCGGGCCCGGGATGGCCATGATCCCCATCGGGCCCCCGGTCAGGCTCCAGCGGTTGGCGGTCACCTCGGCCATGAACCCGAACGCTACCGTCACCATGGCGAGATACGGACCCTTGGCCCGGAGCGCGGGCAGGGCCAGGAGGGCCCCGCAGAGCCCGGCGAGGGCCACGCCGAGCGGCGCGGTGATCCAGAACGACCAGCCGAGCCGGGTGGTGAGGAGCGCGGTGGTATAGGCCCCCACCGCGTAGAGCCCGGCGTGGCCGAGCGAGATCTGGCCCGTCCAGCCGACGAGGATGTCGAGCCCGAGGGTGACGATGAAGAGGTAGGCGAGCGACTGCAGCACCAGGATGAAGAACGGGTCGTCGAGGACGAGCGGAAGGGCCACCACCGCGACGATCACGACGGCAAAGGCCAGCCACTGTCGCGGGCCGGTGTGGGCGAGGACCGGCAGCCGCACGCTAGACCTTCTCGATGTCTTTCTTGCCCATGAGGCCGGTGGGCCGCACCGCGAGGATGAGCAGGATCACGAGGAACGTGACGCCTTCCTTCAGGTTCGAGTTGATGATCCCGAAGAACTGCTCGAGCAGGCCGATGACGAGCCCGCCGACCAGGATGCCGACCGGGTTCTCCAGGCCGCCGAAGATCGCCGCCGCGAACGCCTTGATGCCGGGCACGGTGCCCATGTAGGCCCACGCGAAGGTGACCGGGGCGATCAAGATGCCACCGAGCCCGGCGAGCGCCGAGGAGATCACGAAGGCGAGCACCACCATGCGCTGGACGTTGATCCCCATTACCGCGGCCGCGTTGCGGTTGTGGGCCACCGCCAAGAGCGCCTTGCCGAGCAGCGCGCGCTTGAGGAACACCTGCACGAGCAGGACGGTACCGATCGCGGCCACGATGATGAAGAGCTCCTGGGGGAAGATACCCGCCTCGCCGAAGCGGAGCACGGTGTCGCCGAAGGGTGACGGAAACTTGATCTGCTCGGGCCCCCAGATGTTCACCGCCGCGTTCTTGAGGATGATGCTGATCGCCACCGTGCTCAGGACCCAGGAGAGCGAGAGCGCGTGGCGGAGCACCGGGCGGATGGCCACGCGCTCGAGGCCGACGCCCATGAGCCCCACCAGGATGATCGCGCCCGCCACCGCCAGCGCGTAAGGCAGCCCGAGCGTGACGTAGCACGTGAGGCCGAAGAGCGCCCCCATCATGAGGAACTCGCCCTGGCCGAAGTTCAGCGCGCCGGTCGTGATGAAGGTGACGTAGTAGCCCTGGGCGATCAGCGCATAGATGCTGCCGATACCCAGGCCGCTGATCAGCGCCTGCCAGGTCTTGACGAGAAAGGCGTCCATGGAGGAGCGCGCCGGATCGCCTCGCCCGTCGCCTCTCGCGCGCCTAGTCGGCGCGGATCAGCTTGCCGTTCCGCCAGACAGCCAGGAAGCCGCTGTCGCGCCCGAGGGCCTCGTGGTTGTCCTTGGCGTACGGCCGCGGCTTCATCTTGGTCGCCGCCTCGGTGAAGTCGCTGATCTCCTCGACGGCGTCCCGGATCTTCTTCGGGTCCGGCCCCACCCGGTCGAGCGCACGGAGGAGGAGGCGGGCGCCGTCATACGTCTGGGCGGTGGCCACCGGGTGGAAGTCGCCGCCCTGGTCCTTGAAGCGCTGCTCCACCTTGGCGTGCAGCGCCTTGGCGTTGTCGCTGTGGTCGGGGGTGTACGAGGTCACCGCCATCACGCCTTCGACGAGGTCCTTGCCGCCCAGCTTGAGGAAGTTCGGGGCGATGAGGGCCCAGGTGGACGTCCACGGCACCTTGAGCCCGATCTTCTGCATGCTCTTGGCGATCTGCACGCCCGCGGGAGCGAGAGAGTAGGAGATGATGAAGTCGGTCTTGGCGTCCTTCATCTTGGTCAGCTGCGGGGTCATGTCCGTATCGTTCTGGTCGAACACCTCGGGACCCGCCGCGACCGGGATGTTGGCCTCCTTGAGGAGGCGCGCCGCGGTATCACGGCCGCTCTGGCCCCAGCCGGTGGAGTCGTGCATGAGCCCGACCCGCTGGAACTTCTTCTTCTGGATGTAGTCGATCATGAAGGACGTCTGGATGCCGTCGTTCAGCGAGACGCGGTAGATGTAGTTCTTGGGCGCCTTCGCGTACCGCTCGATGATCGGCTCCGCGGTGGCGATGGTGTCCATCAGCGGCATCTCCATCTTCTGGGCGATGTCGATGATGGCGAGCGCCACCCCGGAGTTGACCGGGCCCACGATGCCGAAGACCCGGTCGCGGGTGATCAGCCGGGTGACGTTCTCCACGCCCTTGGCGGGCTTGGTCTCGTCGTCGTAGACGACGAGCTCCACCTTCTGCCCCTTGTACCCGCCCTTGGCGTTGTACTCCTCGACCGCGAGGGTGAGCCCCATGAGGGCGCCCTTGCCGTAGTCATCGGTGCCGCCGGTCAGCGAGAGCGTGGAGCCAAGCTTCAGGTCGGCGGCCGGGGCCGGCCCGCCGAGCCCAAACAGCAGAGCGACAACCAGGATACCGATCCATGCGGTGGCACCGCGCCGTGCACCCATCGTGTCTCCCCCCAGGGGAAAGTCGGAAGTCGCCGAAGTATGGTGGCCGGGAAGCTACTCGGTGGGGCTCCGCTTGTCAAGAGAACTTGGCCTACTCAACTCGTGCGGTTCGAGGGAATGCCGAACTGGTTCGCCTCGGCGGCCACCGGCGGGTAGTGGGTGAGTCGGAAGCTGAACTGGCTCTCGGCGACGGCGCCGTCGAAGGTGTCAGACGGCAGGCCCAGGGCCGTCGCGCAGAGTGACGATGACATAGCGCCGTCCGACGCCTTTGACAACGGAGGCGCCGCGGGGTACGGTGCCCGCGCAAGCGCAAGATCCGGTGGGACCACTGCGCGGCGCGCTACGGGCTCCCGTCCTGACCGAGGAGGAGGGTGCGATGACCTACAAGCTCATCTCGGCCGATTCTCACATCGTTGAGCCGCCGGACCTGTACACGAACCGGATCGAGCCCAGGTTTCGAGACCGGGCTCCGCGTCTGGAGCGGCTGGAAACTCCCACCGGGCGCAAGTTCGACTCGTGGGTCATCGACGGGCAGCAGGTCGGCACCCTGGGCGCCGTGATGCAGGCTGGCCAACGGTTCGAGGACCCGTCTCAGATCGATTTTCTGGGAATGTGGGAAGACGTCAGACTCGGCGCGTACGACCCGCACGCGATGATCAAAGAGAACGAGATGGACGGGGTGTGGGGCGCGTGCCTGCAGCCGAGCCAGGGGCTCTTCTGGTACCGCATCCCGAACAGCGCCATGCTCTCGGCCATCTGCCGCGTCTACAACGACTGGATCGCGGACTTCTGCAAGCCCTATCCCGATCGCCTCAAGGGCATCGCCATGCTCAACGTGGACGACGTCGAGGAGGCCTCCCGGGAGCTCGAGCGCTGCGTGAAGCTCGGCCTGGTCGGCGCGTTCATCCCGGTCTCTCCGCTGGCCGACCGACCGTATCGCCACCCGATCTACGACCGCCTCTGGTCGACCGCGCAAGACCTCGGCCTTCCGCTTCTTCTGCACATCGGCACGCCGCGCGGCGGCGTCCCGGGCTGCGAGTTCACGATGAACCTCGGCGAGCTCACCGGGGCGGGCCGTTGCACTACGGACTACTGGGTGCGGTACTCGCTGTCGGCGATGATCTTCGCGGGCGTCTTCGACCAGTATCCGCGGCTGAGGGTCGGGTCGGTCGAGCACGAGGCCGCGTGGATTCCTCACTGGCTGACGCAGATGGACTTCACGTACCGCGAGCGGCCGGTGTTCACCCGGGGATGGAAGTCGAAGGAGGGGCTCCTGCCGAGCGACTACTGGCGCCGCAACATGTTCGTGGAGTTCATGGAGGACGACCTCGGCATCCAGCTGCGCGACATAATCGGCGTCGACAACATGCTGTGGGGCAGCGACTTCCCGCATGCCGAGTCGACCTGGCCGAAGTCGCGGGACTTTCTGGCTCGCATCTTCGCCGGGGTTCCCGAGCAGGACCTGCGCAAGGTCACCTCGGAGAACGCGGCGCGGCTGTTCGGGTTCCAGCTGAACTAGGGGATGCGGGACGGCTTCGTGCCGGTGACCACGGCGTCCGAGCTGTCGCCGGGGGCGATGAAGTGGGTGGTCATCGACCGGGAGCGCGTGGTGATCGCGAACGTCGAGGGGGTGTTCTACGCGCTACAAGATATCTGCGGGCACCGGGGGGCGCCCCTCTCGAAGGGCAAGCTCGCGGGCCACATGATCGAATGCCCGCTGCACTATGCGTGCTTCGATGTGCGCACCGGCAAGCTCCTGAGCGGGCCCGCCTCGGCGGACGTGGTCACCTACGAGGTGCGGGTCGAGGGCGACACCGTGTACGTGAAGCGGTAGGGGTACACCATGCTTTCGCGGCTCCTCCTCGTCCTCGTCGGCGTCGTGGCGGGTGGCGTCGCCGCCGCCGACCCGCCACCAGTGACGTTCAGCCAGCACATCGCGCCCCTACTGCAGCAGCACTGCCAGGAATGTCATCGGCCCGGCGGCGGCGCCCCGTTCACGCTGGCCGCGTACCCGCATGTGTACCAGCGGCGCGACAAGATTCTCGAATCGGTCGAGAAGCGCCGCATGCCGCCGTGGAAAGCGGTCCCCGGCTACGGTGATCTCGCGGGCGAGCGCCGGCTATCGGACGTCGAGATCGCTACGATCGCCCGCTGGGTCGCCGCCGGCGCTCCCGAAGGCGATCCGCGCGATCTGCCGCCGCCACGCGAGCTCACGACCGCGACAGCCCTGGAGGCGGCCGATCTCGTGTTGCGGCCCGAGCAGAGTTTCACGGTGCCGGGGCGCGGCGGCGACGTGTATCGCTGCTTCAGCATGCCGACGTCGTTCTCCGAAGATCGCTACTTCACCACGGCCGCGGTGGTGCCGGGCAATCCCAAGATCGTCCACCACGTGCTGGCGATGGTGGATCCCACCGGGGTGTCGGCGGGAATGTCGTCGCGCGGGTTCGGTCGCGATGGCGCGTACGGGTATCCGTGCTTCGGTGGGCCGGGCTTCAGGATCGACGGCTACCTCGGCGGCTGGGCGCCCGGCGCACGCCCGTGGGAGCTGCCGGAAGGCGTCGGCATGCTCCTGCCGAAGGGCGCGCGCGTCGTGTTGCAGCTGCACTATCACAACGCGCAGCTCACGGCGCAGACGGACCTGACCGAGCTGCGGTTACGCGCGGCGAAGGGCCCGGTGCAGAAGCGCCTGCACTTCATGCGGGTCGGCCAGTTCAGGCTGACGATCCCGGCCGGCAATCCACGATACGAGATCGAGGCGGGATCCGTGGTTGGCCGGCCGATGCAGCTGATCGCGATCCATCCGCACATGCACATGCTCGGTCGCGAGATGAAGATCTGGGCGCGGATGAAGGACGAATCTATCAAGCCGCTCATTCACATCGACGACTGGGACTTCAACTGGCAAGGCTTCTACTGGTTCCGCACGCCGGTGGCGCTGCCCATCGCCTCCTGGATCGAGCTCACCGCGGCGTGGGACAACTCGGCGCAGAATCCGAGAAATCCGAACAAGCCGCCGCGTGACGTGTACTGGGGCGAGCGAACCGTCGACGAGATGGGGCACGCCGCCATCCTCTATACGTTCGACGACGAGAAGCTGTGAGATTCGCGGTGCTGGCTCCGCCTACTTGCTCTTGAAGGCCGGCATGACCTGTGCCGAGAAGCGCTCGAGCTGCTCGAGGATCACCGCCTGGGGGGTGCCCACCGGCTGACCGACGTTGACGACCTCGAGCCCGGGGTACTTGTGCTGGATCTCCATGAGCTGCTCGGTGATGAGCTCCGGCGGGCCGATCAGCCAAGTCCCCGCCTTGACCGCGTGGCGCAGGGTCGGCAGGTTCGCCTGACGCGCCCGCTTCGGGTCGGCGACCGCCTCGATCTGCTCGGGGGTGAGCCCGGGCACGAAGCCGAGCGGGGCGAACATCTTGATGTTCTCCTCGAAGAACGGGGTGGCCTCCTTGATCCCTTGGTCGACGCTGTCCGCGATGTGGAACGAGAACCCGATGCAGAGGCCCTCGCCCGGCTCGCCCTCCCGTCCCGCGCGGGCGCGGGCCTCCCGGAAGGCGTGGACCACCTTCTCGTTGGCCCCGCCGGGCGCCGCGCCCCCGCCGATGATGCCCCGGATGTCGTGCTTCGCCATGAAGTCGAGCGCCCGGGGGCTCGCGCTGACCACCGGCTGCCAGCACTCGACCGGCAGCGTCTTCGGCCGGGGCACCAGCGTGATCTCCTCGAGCTCGTAGCCCCGGTAGGGAACGCGCGGCGGGATCGTGTAGTGCTTGCTCTGGTGCGAGAAGGCGCGCTGGTTGAACGACTTGAAGATGAGATCGACCTGCTCCTCGAACAGCTCGCGGTTGGCGGCCTGATCGAGCAGCGGCGCCCCGAACGCCTCGACCTCGCGGGTGTGGTAGCCGCGCCCGACCCCGAACACGACCCGGCCGTTGGTCAGCCAGTCGACGGTGGCGAAGTCCTCGGCCATCCGGATCGGGTGCCACATCGGGGCGATGTTGAAGCCGCAGCCGACCCGGATGTTCTTGGTGAGGTGGCAGAGGTGCAGGGCCAGCATCAGCACGTTCGGGATGCACTCGTAGCCTTCTCGCTGGAAGTGATGCTCGGCGAGCCAGAAGACGTCGTAGCCGGTCCGGTCCATCAGCTTCGCGATGGCCTCGCTCTTGGGGAACACGGTGGCCAGCCGCTCGTCGGACAGCCAGCGGTCGTTCGCGGGTGTGCCGTCGAACCCCTCGTCGTCCAGATCCACGTGGCCCGCGAAGAGGCTGCCGAAGCTCGTGATCATGCGCGATGTCCCCCGGCCGGGATCAGGCCATAGAACCGGCCGGCGTTCTCGCAGACCATCTTGCGGGTGACGTCGGGCGGCAGGTGCTTGAACTGCTCGTCGATGTACTTCTCCGACTCCGGCCACACCCCGTCGGGATGCGGGTAGTCGGAGCCCCACATGAGCGTCTCGACGCCCATCTCGTCGATGAGCTTGGTGCCCACCCGGTCGTACTGGAAGGTGGCCTTGCACTGCCGCCGCCAGTACTCGCTCGGCTTCATCTTGAGCGGGAGGTCCTTGTACTGGTCCTCGTACTCGAAGTCCATGCGGTCGAGCACGTAGGGGATCCAGCCGATGCCGCTCTCCCCGAAGGCGATGCGGATGTTCGGATAGCGCTCGAAGACCGCCCGCCCCATGAGCGCGGTCAGGATATTCGCCAGCGTCATCTGGAACAGGCAGAGGCTGCTGTAGGCCAGCGCCCGCTGGGTCAAGCCGGTGTACTGCTCGCGGAGCTTCGGCGAGACCGACGGGAAGGTGTGGAAGTGGAGCGGCAGGCCCACCTCGTCGATCGCCTGCCACAGGGGCTCCCAGATCGGATGCCACATCGGGTCCATGTCCCACGAGCAGGACAGCTCGATCCCCTTGAAGCCGAGCTTGGCCACGCGATGCACCTCGGCCACCGCCGCCTCGATGTCGCCGTAGGGGAGGCAGGCGAGACCGATGTGACGATCGGGATAGTGGCGACAGAAGTCGCTCAGCCACGTGTTGTAGATGCGCAGCATCTCGGTGGAGGCCTCGCGGTCGTTGAGCTTCGCCGCCGCGGCGAGGATGCCGTAGATGACCTCGGCGTCGACGCCGTCACGGTCCATCTCCTTGATGCGCAGATGCGGATCCCCCGGCCGGCGAATGCCCTTCTTGCCGTCCTCGTAGAGGCCGGTGGCCGCCATCACGTCGACCCGGAGCTGCTTGCCCGGCACGTGCTTCGTCCCCGACGCGCCCACCCCGCCCGCCAGGCCGAAGGTCGCTCCGTTGTTGGCGACCCAGCGCGGCCCCTCCGGTCCCTCGGCCACGTACGGCATGCGATCCTTCAATGCCGCGGGCGCCTCCGAGACGAACAGGTCGGGGGGCAGCCAGATCAGATCGAGGTGACAGTCGGCCGAGATCCGGTTGTAGTTCATGGGACCCTCCGCTCAGGAAAGGTTGTAAGCCCGGGCCACGTTCTCGCCCAGGATGGCTCGCCGTGCCGAACCCGGCATCGACGCCACCATCTCGAAGAGCTCGCGCGGCGTGATCTCGGTGCTATCCGCCATCAGATGAACAGCGTGACCTTGGAGTCCGACGCGTCTTCCAGATACGTCGCCACGCCGCCGAACTCGAGGTGGTCGATCAGCTCGGTCTCCTTCACACCCATGACGTCCATGGACATGGTGCAGGCCACGAGCCGGACGTCCATCTCACGTGCCATGGCGAACAGCTCCTCGACGCTGGCCACGTCCTTGTCCTTCATCATCTTGCGCAGCATCAGGGCGCCCGCGCCGGCGAAGTTCATCTTCGAGACGCCCAGGCCCCCGATGCCCGACGGCGTCATGACCGAGAAGGCCTTCTCCAGCACGCCCTTCCCGCCGAGCTGGCGCGCCTTCTTGAGCACGGAGAGCCCCCAGAAGGTGAAGAACATGGAGACCTCCATGCCCATCGAGGCCGCCCCGGTGGCGATCACCAGCGCCGCCATCACCTTGTCCAGATCGCCGCTGAACACGACGATGGTGGCCCGGTTGCCCACGGTGCGCTCGCGGAGGGCGTCGAGCTCCTCCTTCAGCTCCTTGCGCAGGTCGCCGACGCGGCGCTCGACCTCCTGGATCACGAGGGCTTCCAGCTGGGCGTGCTCTGCCGGACTCGGTGCCATGGGCGTTCCTCCTTTGTCTCCCGGGGGCGTCCTCAAGCTGCCCGAGGATCTGTCGAAAGGGGCGCTGCGTCAAGGGACGCGTCGTCAAGCTCAGCCGGCCGGATAGTGGAGCGTCCCGCCGCGCACCCTGAGGAAGGGCGTGCGCCGGTGCGATCGCGGGGTTCCCCGGCTCTGGATGTGGAGCACTCGCCACCCCGCCACCGTGAGCGCGTCCGCGATCAGCGAGCGGTGGCACCGCCACGGGACGGCCTCCGCACACATGATGGCGGTGGGGTGCCGCTTCGAGATCTGCACCAGACGGGCGAGGCCCGCCGCGAAATCTTCGGTCTGCATGTAGTCGGCGAAGCCGCGAAACGAGGCGTTGCGCCAGCCGCGATTGGTCGAGCCCGCCCGGGCGTGGCGGAGGCCGCCCAGCGCCTTCAGATGCCGGTAGCGGAGCTTGGCCGCATGGAGCGAGCGCGACAGCGCGGGGCGGTTGAACTGTGGGTTGTGACGCGACCGGGGGATCGTGCGAACGTCCACGACCTGCTCCACTCCCTGGGTGCGGAGCAGCTCGAGGAGCTCTCGGGTGGTGCGGGCGGAATGGCCGACCGTGTAGATGGTCCCCACGCTCGCTGATCGGGTTCTCATGATCGGGCCCAGAGCCGATAGTACGACTCCACGGCAAGCGTACTCCCGATCGGTCGGCGTGGCGCGGGGTCGTCTTGACAGCGGCTCCGCCACCGGGGCAGCATTCGCGCAGGCGACCGTGCGGTCGGCGCTGGTCGACGTGATCGCGCGGCCCTGAAGGAGGCTCCCATGGCCCGCGCGGGATACCGCATCTTCGACGCCGACACGCATATCATCGAGCCGGCCGAGCCGATCGAGGAATACCTCACGATGGCCGACCGGGCGAAGCTGGCCGCGCTCGGCCCGCTGGTCGAACGCGCCCCGGCCAAGGCGGGCATGTCGCGCTACCGCATCGGCAAGCGGCCGGCGTTGAACCGGCGCCTCGGCTCGCGCGAGCGAGTCGAGCCCCCGTCCGCGGCGGCCCGCGGCGCGGAGGACGGCGGCACGCCCTGGGACGTGCGCTGGCAGGGCCCGCCCTTTCCGAGCGAGCGTGTCAGCGTCGATTCGCACGCGCGAGTTCACGACATGGACCTCGAAGGCGTCGATGTCAACATGATCCTGCCGTCGGGCGGGGTGCCCGCGTTCTGTGCCCTGGACGATGCCGCGCTGGAGCAGGCGATGTACCACGCCTACCACCGCTTCCTCGCCGATTACTGTGCGCCCTATCCCGACCGCCTGACCGGCGTGCTACTCGTCTCGGCCCGCGATGCCGCGGCCTCGGTCGCCGAGATCCGCCGCTGCAAGGACGAGGACTGGCCAGTCGGCATCCTGCCGATCTGCCCGCCCGCCATGTCGCTCGACGATCCGGACTGGGAGCCCATCTGGTCGGCCGCACAGGCGCACGACCTGACGGTGGTCATCCGCTCCTTCACGATGACCGTCCCGTACCCGCCCGGCATATGGGACACGTGGGACAACGTGTTCCTGCAGCGCGCGGCCGGCCACGTGTGGAATGCGCAGCGCAACATGGCGGCGCTGATCGGCGCCGGCGTGCTCGATCGTCATCCGCGACTGCGCCTGACCTCCCTGGAGTGCGGCCATGGCTGGCTGGCCTCCTGGGCCGCGCGGCTCGACGAGCTCGCCGAGATGTCCCGGCACGCCCTGCCGCCACTGGCCCGCGAGCCCAGCGAATACATCCGCGGACCGCAGTACTTCCAGAGCATCCAGCTCCACGAAGGCGAGCAGTCGCTGCGCCACGCCATCGAGGCGCTCGGCGAGGATACGCTGATGTTCGCCACGGACTACCCGCACTCGGAGAGCTGGTTTCCGAAGTCCGTCGAGGCGGTGCTGGGCTGGCGCTCGATCTCCGAGACGGTCCGGCGCAAACTGCTCTGGGACAACGCGGCGCGATGCTACGCGCGGCTCACCGCGCGCCGACCGCAGTCCGTTCCGCATCCGCTTGGCTCCCGGTGACCGAGCCATGAGAATTGTCGCCCACGTCGACATGGACGCCTTCTACGCCTCGGTCGAGGAGCGATACCATCCCGAGCTGCGCGGACGGCCGGTCGTGGTCGGCGCCGATCCGAAAGGCGGAACCGGGCGAGGCGTGGTCACCGCGGCGAACTACCTGGCGCGCAAGTACGGCATTCGATCGGCGCTCCCCATCTCGCGTGCCTGGCGCCTGGCGGAGACCGCCCGCAGAAGGGGCGAGGCGGAGACCGCCTTTGTCAGGGGCGACCGATCGCTCTATCGCGAGGTCTCCGGCCGGATCATGACGATCATCGCCCTTGGGGCCGACGCGTTCGAGGAAGCGAGTATCGACGAGGCATACCTGGATCTGTCGTCCTCGGGCGCCTGGGAGCAGGCCGAGGCCCATGCGCGGTCGGTGAAGAGCGAGGTCCTCGAGCGTGAAGGCCTTACGTGCTCGATCGGCATCGGGCCCAACAAGCTCGTAGCGAAGATCGCCTCTGACTTTCAGAAGCCTGATGGGCTGACCGTCGTGCGACCTGACGAAGTGCAGGTCTTTCTCGATGGGCTACCGATCCGGGTGATCCCCGGGATCGGGCCGAAGACCGAGGCCTTCCTCCAGGAGAGGAAGATCAAGACGGTCGCCGATCTGCGCGCCATCCAGCTCGTTCAGCTCCGCGAGTGGCTCGGGAAGGGCGGAGAAGCCCTTCACCACAAGGTGCGCGGAATCTCGGACGATCCGGTGTCGAATGAGTGGGAGCGCAAGTCGGTCGGCGAGCAGGAGACGTTCGAGGAGGATACGCTCGATGCCGGGTTCATCCTCGGGCGCGCCCAGGATCTCGCCGCCGAGGTGTTCCGCCGGTTCGTCACCGAGGGCTTTGCCGCGTTCCGCACCGTCACCATCACGGTCCGCTTTGCGGGCTTCGTGACGCTGAGTCGATCACGGACGGGAAGGGGCCTCCTCACCAGCCTCGACCAGTTGCAGGCCGAGGTGCGTCAGCTGCTGGAGCCATTTTTCGATTCGCGCCAGAACCCGAAGGGGAAGAGGATCCGACTCATCGGGGTCCGCGTGGAGAAACTCTCGCGCCTGGAGGCCGTCGAGAGAAGCGAGAGTGGCTGAGGCGAACGGCTCTCATGGCTCGGCCAGCCACACGGTGTCGAGCTGGTTGTTCAAGAAATGGCTCGGGGTGATCGTCCAGCCTCGGACCCGCGCGCTGTGGGGGACGATCCGGTGCCACTGGAACGTGTAGATGTAGTGCGCCTCCTCGTCGAGCAGGCGCCGCTCGAACTCGCGGATGTAGCGCCGGCGCTCCTCGCGGTCGGCGGCCCGGCTCTGCTTCTGGTAGAGCTCGTCGAGGGTCCGGTCCACGTAGCGGCTGTAGTTGATGGGGCTCACGTCCATCGACTGGAACTTGAACAGGGCCAGGTCCGGCTCGACGATGTAGCTGCAGTGGAAGTCGGCCGCGACCTCGAAGTCGCCGCTGAAGACGGCGCGGTAGAGCATTCCCAGCTCGAGCGTCTCGATCCGCACGTTGAGGCCGATCTGCCGCCACTGGTCGACGAGCCACACCCCGAGCGCGTCGTAGGGATTCTGGATCCCCCGGTTCTTGAAGGTGAACGCGAAGCCCTCGGGGACCCCCGCCTCGCGCAGGAGGCGACGCGCCTCCGCCCGCGACTTCGCGATGTCGCGGGAGTAGCCGGCGAGCCGCTCCAGCTCCGCGGGCGGCGTGGCGAAGGGCGTGCCCACGCCCTGCACGCCGGCCACCTCGCGGAGGATGGTGAGCCGCGACAGGGACGCCGCGCCCTGGTGACGATCCAGGGCGAGCGAGAGCGCGCGCCGCACGCGCGGGTCGTCGAACGGCTTGCGTTCGTGGTTGACCGCGAGCGGATTGCTGCACTCCCAGGGGCTCTCCTGCACGGTGACCGCGTTGCCCAGGGCCTGCACGAGGCTGTCGCGCTCCGGGGGCGAGAAGCCTCGGAACTGGATCATCGCGCGCTGGCCACGGATTGCCGCGACCTGCGCGGCCGAGTCCCGCACGAAGAGGGCCCGATACCCGTCGAGGTACGGTTTGCCCTTGTCCCAGTAGTCGGGGTTCCGCCGGCCGATCCAGTGCGAGCCCTTCACGTACTCGACAAAGAGGAACGGTCCGGTCCCCATCACGTTCTTCTCGTACCAGTGGATGTCCCGGGCCAGGATGTCCGCCTTGTAGATCCAGTTGAAGGGGGACGCGAGCGAGGACAGAAACGAAGCGGAGGGCCACTTCAGGCGAAAGAGCACGGTGTACGGATCGGGAGCCGTGACCGTCTCGACCGCGATGTACTCGGCCTTGCGATTCGAGGTGACCCCGGGTGGGGGAAAGATGATCTTGTCGTAGCTCGCCTTGACGTCGCGCGCGGTCAATTCACTGCCGTCATGGAAACGGACGCCCCGGCGGATCCGCACCGTGTAGGCCCGGCCGTCGGGCGCGACCGCCCACGACTCGGCGAGATCGCCGACGATTCTCGTGCCCGTCCGATCGGTGGGATCCACCCGCAGCAGGGTGTTGTAGTGCGGCGCGGCGGGGTGCACCACCGCGAAGGTCTCCTCGCGGTGGGCGTCGTACGACGGAGGCTCGGCGGGCACCACGAAGATCAGCTCGCCGCCGCGCCGCGGACTCTCCTGAGCGGCGGCAGACGCGCCCGCCACCAGGACCGCCAGGATCACCACGACAAGCCGCCCGCGCATGCTACACGCGCATGACCACCTTGAGCGCATTGCCGACCCGGTCGACGTAGGTCTGGAAGGCCTCGTGGACCGCATCGAGGGCGAAGTGATGGGTGATGATGGCGTCCGCGTCGAGCTTGCCGGCGCTCATCAGGGCCAGGGAGCGGCCCGAATTCATCCCACCTTCCCCCCGGGCCGCGTAGATCCGCACGTTGCTGCGGACGGCGAGGTTCATGTCCATCTCGACGGGACCGGCGTACCACGCGACGACCCCGATACGTCCGCCGCGCTTGACGCTCTCGAGCGCTTCCTGCATCGACGTGGGCCCGCCCGCGCATTCGAGGACGGAATCCGCCCCCTTGCCGCCGGTGATGTCGGCCACGCGCCGAGCGAGGCTCTCCTGGCGGACGTTGACGACGAAGTCGGCCCCGAGTCGCCGCCCGATCTCCAGGCGCTCGGGACGGGTGCCGGAGAGAATCACCCGCTCGGCCCCGAGCGCCTTGCACAGCTGGACGGCGAGCAGGCCGATGGGGCCCGGGCCCTGGACGAGCACGGTCTCGCCCGCGAGGTAGCCCCCCATGAGATCGATCGCCCAGAGCGGGGAGGCCGCCGTGGTCACCATGCAGGCCTGCTCGAACGTGAGGTTGTCGGGAAGCTTGTAGAGGGTGTTGACGTGATTCACCGCGTACTCGGCAAACCCCCCGTCGCACGTCAACCCCTTGGCGCGATGGCCCTTGGCGAGGTTGCCGTAGTTGAGACACGAGGTGTACCAGCCCTTGATGCAGTTCTCGCAGCGCTCGCACCCCTTGTGAACCTCGACGGCCACGCGATCGCCCACCTTGAACTCGTCCACTCCGGGCCCCAGCGCGGCCACCGTCCCGGCGTACTCGTGCCCCATGATGAACGGACCGTCGGGCTGACCGAGGAGCTTGCGGTGCAGAACCTTCACGTCGGTGCCGCAGATGGAGGTGACGTTGACCTTGAGCAGGACCTCCCCCGATCCCGGATCGGGCACCGGCCGCTGCTCCACGCGCATGTCGTCGGCCTCATGCAGGACCACCGCTTTCATCATCGCGCCACCACCTCCCGCGAGACGGGAGTCTACGTGGACGAAGAGACCGCTGTCAAAGGCCTCTCAGTAGCAGCAGCCCCAGTGGGGCGGCACCCAGACGGGGGCGCTACTCGATCCGGTTCTTCACCGCGGGAATGCTCTTGAGAAACTGCGCGATCGCGCGCAGATCGGCCTGGGTCATGTCCTTGTAGCCGGCCAGCGTCCCCTGGATGTTCTCGCCCATGAGCCCGCCGGCCACGTCGCCATCGGGTCGATTGCCCGTTCCGAGGTACGTGACGATCTGCTCCTCGGTCCACTCGCCGATCCCGGCCGCGTTGTCGGGGGTGATGTTCGGCGCCGCCTGACCCTCGGGCCCGGTCTTCTTCGAGTTGCCCGCCAGGAAGCGCGCGTTGTCCACGGCCATGGTCAGCGCGGAGCGGGGAGTATGGCACTCACCACAGTGCCCGACGGCTCGCACCAGATACTCGCCGCGCGGCAGACCCGACACGGGCGCGGCCGGCGGCGGCGTTTCCCGGGAGGCGAAGGTGGCGAGCCAGACCGGCAAGAAGACGCGCTCGAACATGGGCACCGTGATCTTCTTCGGCGTGTTGGGACGATGCACCGGCGGGACCGTTCGAATGAACGCCACCAGGGCCTTGAGGTCCTCCTCGGCCATGCCATTGAACGACGTGAACGGGTGCACGGGCAGGATCCGCTCGCCGTTGGGTCGGAGGCCCGACCGGATCGCGGTGATGATCTGCTCGTCCGTCCAGGCGCCGATACCGGTCTCGCGGTCCGGGGTGATATTGGCCGCATACACCCTTCCGAAGGGGCCCTCGAACTTCCTGCCGCCCGCGTTCGCCGCGCCTTTGGGTTCGGTATGACAGCCACAGCCGGCGGCGGCGCCGAAGACGTACTTGCCCCGCGCGACGTCGGCGGGGCCGGCGGCCCCGGCGACGCCGGTCGAGAAGGCCACGAAGCAGGTCACCAGCACGAGTCGGCGCATGTCCCTCATGCTAACGCCGCCCCTGGCCGGAGGCCAGGATGCCGCCCAGCTTGCGGACGGTCGAAATCCACAGCGATTGCAGGATCCTGACAAAGCCGGGAATCGGATCGTCCCACGAGAAGAGCATCTGGCGGGCTCCGATCCACGAGCGCAGCCAGGCCCACGCGGAGAGCTGGCCCTGGCGGAACAGCGCCCAGCAGGCGGAGCGGTCGGATCCCACGACGCAGTGACGGCCCGGCGCGTACGTGCGCACGGGCTCGACCGCGAGACCCAGCGCATCCCGGTACGCCATCGCGCAGAAGTCCACGCCGCAGTCGGCCGCGAATCCGATGAAGTACCAGGGGCGCCCGTTCACCTCGAGCAGCTTGAACTGCCCGTCGCGCGCGTCGTACTTGAACTCGGCCTCGAAGACCCCGCGATAGGACAGGTGGGCGAGCAGGCGGTCGAGTGAGTCCACCGCGGCCCGGACCCGATCGAGCGAGACGCTGACCATGTAGGTGCTGTCGCCGAAGTCCGGCGGGAACATGCGCAGCCGCTGGCGGACGAACCGGGCACAGACCCGGCCGGTCCGGTCCACGAACCCCTCCACCATGTAGTGGTGGCTCGGCGGCCCGGGGACGTATTCCTGCAGCATGAGCTCGAGGCCACCCTGGCCCGCCTCGCGCGCGAGGGACACCGCCTCGTCCGGTGTCTTGAAGTGAAGCGCCTTGACACCAAAGCGACGCCGGAAAGTCTGAGAGTCGCGCGGCTTCAGGAACGCATCGGCGAAGGCGTCGGCCGGGAGACGAGCCCAGTCCTCCTCGGGACCGACGCACACGGTACGGGGGTGGGGCACTCCGAGCCGCTCCAGCACTGCCGCGAACCTCCCCTTGTCGACGAGCACCTCGAGACTCGCCAGCGGGGGCAGGCTCGTCGGGAACCGCGCGGCCAGCGGCGCCGGTAACCGCGCGACCGCGAGTGCCCACTCGTCGGTGGGAGGGATGAGGACCATGCCCTCGTGGGGCACGCCGGTCAGGTAGTCGCACAACGTCGTCGGGCTCGGCGCCTCGCCCCACTCCGCGGGCGCCGCCCGGTGCCACCGGGAATAGGATACGAAGTGGCCCCTCGTCGCGGTGACATACACCGGAACACCTCGACGCCCCAGGCTCCGGACCATGGCCAGCGCCCAGAGAAACCGCCCGCCGAGGATCAGAGCCGGCCGCTTCGGGCCCCCGGCTCGGTCCATCAACGCCTGTCGCGCCGGGCGCTACCGCCCGTCCGCGCCCACGCGCCGGCCGGCCACGGCCTCCCGGCACTCCTTCGTCTTCACCTCGTCCACCGCGGCACCATCCGGGCTGAGGACGACGCCGTACTCCGCGGTGGTCGAGATCTTGCCGTCCAGCACGTCGGCCAGGACGGCGGCCGGATCCCGATCGAGCGGGTCGCCGTGGCCGGCGCCACCGGCGATGTATTCCCAGAGCTGGTCGCCCGGGTGGAGCACGATCATCTTCTTCGAGGGCAGGTCCTCGCGCGTGCCGTCGGCTCGAAGGATGAAGGCGTGGCCCCGGGCGCCCGGGGCGCCGCCCTCGAGGGGCCAGGGCGACGAGGTGAACCGCTCGCCGCGGTGGGACACCGTCACGTCGGTGGTGGTCGCCTCGAATACCTTCTCGAGCCCGAGGCCGCCGCGGAAGCGCCCGGCCCCGCCCGAGCCGTTCCAGAGGCGCACCCGGGGGATGCGCAGAGGGAAGTTCATCTCGACCGACTCCACCGGGATGTTCATGCAGTTGGACACGTCGGTCTCGATGACGTCGATGCCGTCCTTGTCGGGGCGGGCGCCCATGCCGCCGGCGGCGAGCTCGCTCGCCACGAACGGCCGGCCGGTCTCGGGGTCGCGGCCGCCGAAGGCCATCACGAGCAGGGTGCCGGAGCTCGCGGCCGGCATCTTGCCGGGCCGCGCAGCCACGAGGGCGCCCAGGATGGTGTCGGCGATGCGCTTGATGGTGGCGGTGCGGCAGCTCACCGGCGCGGGCGGGCGCGGGTTCACGATGGTGCCTTCCGGCAGGATCGCGTCCACCGCGCGGAAGCACCCGCCGTTGTTCGGGATGGAGGCGTCGGAGATCGCGCGGACCGCGTAGTACACCGCCGACATCGTCGAGGCCGGCACCGAGTTGAAGGGCCCCCGGACCTGGGGGTCGCTGCCGGTGAAGTCGAAGGTCATGGCCGAGCCGCGCACGCGCAGCGTCACCGCGATCTTGACCGGGTGGCCGATGTCCACGCCGTCGTCGTCGAGCCAGTCCTCGAAGGCGTAGTCGCCGTCGGGGATGGCCTCGATCTGCGCGCGGGTGAGGCGCTCGGCGCGCGAGAGCAGCTCCTCGATGTACGCCACCACCGTCGAGGCGCCGTGCGCGGCGAACACCTCGCGCAGGCGGACCCCGCCGAGCCGTCCCGCCGCCACTTGGGCCATGAGGTCGCCGGTGAACACCTCCGGGAGCCGCACGTTGCGGGTGAGCAGGCGGAAGAGGTTGTCGTCCAGCACCCCGGCGCGGAAGAGCTGGGTGGGCGGGATGATGACGCCTTCCTGGTAGAGCTCGGTGGCGTCGGTCGGCACGCTGCCCGGGGTGCGGCCGCCCACGTCCTGGTGGTGGCACATCGTGCAGGCCAGCGCGACGGCCGCGCCGTCCGCGAAGACCGGCACCGCGAGGGTGATGTCGGGCAGGTGGGT
>Ga0137409_10002429_pt1 | contig 19961 bp, 17 predicted proteins | sample CZODoug1_16funga_FD_122059 | JGI IMG/M metagenome (GOLD analysis project Ga0137409, IMG submission 122059) | Vadose zone soil fungal communities from Angelo Coast Range Reserve, California, USA - CZODoug1_16fungal (Hybrid Assembly) | ecosystem: Environmental > Terrestrial > Soil > Vadose zone... | reverse complement strand
GGACTGCAACAGCACCTGGTCCATCTTGCCCATGTGCGCCCAGGGGTCCGTGGACCGGTGCGCGTCCTTGAACATGGCCTCGTTCGTGTCGCGCGCGGAATACCCGACGAAGCACTCGCCCTTCGCTCCGCCTTCGACCAGCGTGAGGTCGGGCGGCTCGGTGAAACCCGGTCCGTAATGTAGACCGTCGTGTTCCGTGTACCGGCGGAAGACCTTCGCCTCGGGCTGCAACAGGTACAACGCTGCCTGGGTCACCACCCAGAGGTTTTCGCCCTCGTCGACGGACGCGGAGATCGGCGCCTCGAGCAGCCCCTGCGCCGACCCGTAGACGATCACCGGGTCCGCCGGGAAGGGACCGAAACCGAGGCCGCCCATCCGATGCGGGTCCGGTGCAGCGTCGACGGGCCCGGCGTCCGGGGGGCCCGCATCGGGCGCAGGCGGAGCGAAGGGGCCACCATCGCCGACGAGCTGAGGAGGCGGAACTTCGACCGGCGTCTCGGGCGCCCTCCTGCACGCCAAGAGAACCAGCAGGACCATGAGCGCACGAAGGGCCATTGGCCGGACGGTTTACACTCCTCGCCCTCCCGGCAAGCCTGCGTGCCGGGGGATGTCCGGCCGTTGCTTCCGGCCGCCGTATCCCGGGTCCAACCTACTCGGACAAGGAGGCTGTCGATGGCAAAGCGCAAGAAGGGCGGGCAGGCGGATCCCGAGCACCGGGATCCGATCACGCACACGCCCGGCGCGCACCCGGTCGGGGTTGGAGCGGGCGCGGCCGGAGCCGGCGTCGCTGGGGCAGCGCTCGGCGGAGCGGTCGGTGGGCCCCTCGGCGCCATGGTTGGGGCAGCGGTCGGCGCGGTCGCGGGCGGACTGGGCGGCAAGGCCGCCGCCGAGGCGGTGAATCCCACCATCGAGGATGAGTGGTGGCGCGAAAACTACTCCGATCGTCCTTATGCGAGGTCGGGCGAGTCGTATGAGACGTATCGGCCGGCCTACGAGTACGGCTGGCAGGCGCGCATGATGCACGCCGACGCCGACTGGGCGGAGATTGAGCCCAACCTCGCGGCGGGCTGGCCGCAGGCACGCGGCGATTCGAAGCTCGAGTGGACCGACGCGCAGCACGCGGCCAAGGACGCGTGGGACCGCGTCGGTCCCCCGATCGGCTCAGCGAAGAAGCACTGAGCCCGGCTACTGGAGCGTCGCTTTCACGCTCATCTGGATCTTGAGGGCGGAGGAGATCGGGCATCCGGTCTTCGCGCCCTCGGCCGCTTTCTGGAACGCGGCTTGATCGATCCCCGGCACCTGCCCGCGCACCTCGAGCGAGGAGGACTTCACTTCGAATCCCCCGCCTTGCTTGGGCCCGAACTCGACGGTGCAGGTGGTGTCCAGACGCTTGGGGGCGTGTCCGCCCTGCGCCAGCGCGTGCGAGAGCGCCATGCTGAAGCAGCTCGCATGCGCCGCTGCCAGCAGCTCTTCGGGAGTGGTGTTGCTGGCGGCCCCTTCAGTGCGCGCCTTCCAGCTCAGGTTCAGGTCGCGGAAGGTCCCGCTGCCGGCGCTGGTCTTGCCCTTGCCCGACATCAGATCGCCTTCCCACTGCGTCGTTGCGCGGCTCTGCATGATCGCTCCTCCTTGTGCCGGCGCCTTTTGGCAGATGGCGGGCATCGTGGCAACTCCGGCTTGCCTGAACGTCAGTTCAGGTACATCCTTCGCGGATGGTTCCCCGGCCGCTCTCGAACCCGCCCAACCCCTGGCTCTCCACCGAGGTGGAATACCTCGACGAGATCCCGCCCGCCGAGCTGGAGGTCTACGAGGACCACACCCGCGAGATCCTCTCGCACAACGACAGCCCCGACGTGGGCTTCAGCTGGAGCGTCAACCCCTACCGGGGATGCTTTCATGCCTGCGCCTACTGCATGGCCGGAGAAACGCCGATCCTGATGGGCGACGGAACGACACGCTCGCTGGCCGACATCCGCGCTGGCGACGTCGTCTACGGGACCGTCCTGCGTGGCAAGTACAGGCGGTACGCGCGCACGCCTGTCCTTGCACACTGGCAGACGCTGAAGAAGGCCTTCCGCGTCACCCTGGAAGACGGCACTGCGCTGGTCGCCAGCGGCGATCATCGGTTCCTCACCGAGCGCGGTTGGAAATACGTCACCGGACGGACCAGTGGAGCCGGCCGGCGCCCGCACCTGACCGCGGGGAATTCCCTCTTGGGCACCGGAGCGCCGTGCATCGTGAGAAAGCGGGACATCGAGGGACGTGCACTGAAGAACGCCGCCAGGCTACGCCTGATGAGCGTGGAGCCTCTTGGAGTCGAGCTCCCGATGTATGACATCACCACCGGAACGGGCGACTTCATTGCAAACGGAGTCGTCAGCCACAACTGCTACGCTCGGCCGACGCATGAGTACCTGGGCTTCGGCGCCGGCACCGACTTCGATCGGAAGATCACCGTGAAGCCCGAGGCGCCCAGGCTCCTCCGCGAGGCGTTCGAGCGCCGGTCGTGGAAAGGCGAGCTGGTGGTCTTCTCCGGGGTGACCGACTGCTACCAGCCGCTGGAAGCGAGCTACCGGCTGACGCGCGGATGTCTCGAGGTCTGCGCCGAGTACCGCAACCCGGTGGGGATCATCACCAAGTCGCCGCTGATCGAGCGCGACCTCGACCTGCTCCAGGAGATCCAGCGGACCGCGCGCGTGTCCGTCAGCGTGAGCGTGCCGCTCTGGAACCGCGAGCATGCCCACGCCATCGAGCCCTACGTCGCGACCCCGGAGCGGCGGATGAAGACCATCGAGCGGCTGGCCTCCGCCGGACTGAGCGTGGGCGTGAACGTCGCGCCGGTGATTCCCGGGCTCTCGGATGCGGACATCCCGCGCATCCTGGAGGCGGCGCACGCGGCCGGAGCGCGGCGCGCAGGGTTCGTGTTCTTGAGATTGCCGGGCTCGGTGAAGCAGGTGTTCGAGCAGCGCCTGCGCGAGACGTTGCCGCTGCGGGCGGACCGCGTGCTCAACCGCGTCCGCGAGGCCCGCGGCGGCAAGCTCTACGATTCGCGTTTCGGAATCCGGGGCCGCGGCGATGGGCAATACGCAGACGCGACCCGCGCGCTGTTCGAGGCGACCGTGAAGCGGCTGGGGATGAATGAAGGGTTTGGGGCCGAGGTGCGCGAGGATACGTTCCGCCCTCCCGGGCGCGGCCGGCAGCTGCCGCTGTTGTAGGGGAAGAGCGCACCCAATCCATATGGGAAATATTGCTTCCATACGGCGGCAATTCGTACAGTCGCCGGATGATCCGCGCGGCCGCGCTGGTGGCCCTGTTCCTGGCCTTCCCAGCTTGTAAAAGGGACGGCCGGAGCACGTCCATCTCGGCCGCGACCACCGGCGCCACCGGCACTTCGTCGGATGGGTCCGAAGCGGTCGTCACGGCCAAGAACGGCAAGGTCCAGGTGTTGCGCGCCGCCGACGGCTCGGTCTCCGAGGCGAAGGTCGGCGATCGGCTCTCCGTCCGGGACGCGCTGCGCACCGAGGTCGGCGAGGCGGACGTCGCGGTGGACGGGGTCCGGATGCGTCTTCTCGAAGGCAGCCGCCTCGAGCTGAAGCAGGTGACCAAGCAGGGCCTGCGCGCGCGCGTGCGCGGCAGCATCGAATCGCAGGTCGACCAGATCGGCAGGCTCGACGTCGAAATGGAAAACAGCGACGCGACCGCGCACAGCGCCGGCGGCCATTTCTTCGTCACCGCCGACGGGCGTGGAGTGGTGGCGGTCGCCTCCGTCACCGGCGTCGTGAACGTGTCGGGCGGCGGCAAGTCCGTCGCGCTGAACGAGGGCGAGGTGACGCGCGTCACGCGGTCGGAGCCCGCGCCCAGCAAGCCGGTCGCGGCGCTGCGGCGGGTGCTGCTGAGCGTGCAGTGGCCGGACCAGAGGGAAACCAACAAGGCGACCTTCCCGATCGAAGGGCGCGTCGAGCCCGGCAGCCGCGTCTTCGTCCAGGGCGAGCAGGTCGCGGTCGAGGCCGGCGGGACCTTCCGCGCCGAAGTGCCGCTCAAGAAAGGCAAGCAGAAGATCGCGGTGGTCACGGTGGACGCGCTCGGCCGGCGCAAGCAGGTCGAAGGCTTGGTGCTCCGCGACGATTCGCTCCCCGACGTCAAGGTCAAGAAAAGGCTCTGGCAATGGCGGCGGTAGCGCTCTTGATCGCGGCGTCCCTCTCCGCCCAGCCCCCCCAGCTCGTCCTCGGCAAGGATTCAAGCGCAGACCTCGAAGTCGAAGCACCCTCGGGCGCCAAGGTGGCCTTCTCCACCAGCGTGGGGACCATCACCGGCGCGCAGCGGCAGGGGAGCGTGGTGCGCGCCCGGTTCAACGCGCCGCCCTTGCGGGTCCCTTCGGTTGCGCTGGTGCTCGCCCAGATCGACGACGGCAACGACCGCGAGCTGCTCTGGCTCTCCATTCCGCTCACGGGCTCCGACACGATGGTGATCGAGACCCGGCCGGGATCGAAGGTGGAAGCGGTTGCCGGGGGACGAGTGCTGGGCCAGGGCTCCGCGCTGGACGATGGGACCGTGCGTCTCCCGATGCTGGTGCCTCCGGGCGTGCGGACCGCCGTTCTCAAGATCACCGACAAGCTGGGCAACACCACCGAGAAGCCTCTCGATCTCGCGCCCCCGCCCTTCTCGCGCGTGCGGCTGGCCGCCCGCTCGGAAACGGCGCCGATCGAGGTGGAGATCTTCGTGGTCAAGCCGGATGGCACCCCGGATGACGAGGCCAAGGTTGCGCTCGCGGCCGCCGACGGGGAGGCCAGCGTGCGCAAGCGCATCGGTCCCGGCGTCTACCTCGCGGAGTACGAGCCGCCGCCCGGCCGGGCGGGGACCGCGCACCTCGAGGCGAAAGCGAACGGACAACTGGCCACGCTCGAGGTCCCCCTCCATGCGGCTCCGGCCGGCGCACGCCACGCCCGGGGTTCGGGGCCGTGGAGCGTTTCCGCCGGTGTGCTGGGCGGCCTGGGTGGGGCCTTCGTCGGAGCGACGGCCGGCTCGGTGCTCGCCGAGGTCGCGATGCGGATCGAGTCGTATCCCCTCGAAGCGCTGCTCGACCTGGGGTGGACCTCCCAAGCCGAGGTGTCGCAGTACTCGGGGGTGCCCGCGCTCACCGAGAGGGCGAAGGCGCAGGCGTGGCTGGCCCAGATCGGCGCGCGCGGAAGCTATGACGTGATGCGGCATCTCGCCGTGCATGGCTCGGTCGCGTTGGGCCTGCAAAACCAGAACGTCCGCATCACCCTGCCCCTGAACCTCGGCCGGTTCGAGGACTCCGGTCTCTCCGCCCGCCTCGCAATCGCGGCCGGCGTGAGCTATTCCGTGGGTGCGGGCCGGGCGCTGGCGCAAGTGCAGCTGGACTGGACCTCCAAGCGCGTCGCCCAACTCGAGAGCAGCACCAGCAGCCTGCAGGGGATGATCGGTTACCTGGTGGCCATTCGGTAGTACACTCTCCCACCATGAACCGGCCAATCCGTGCGACCGCCCCCAACGAGTCGGCGGCCCTGCTCCATTCGTACACGAATCACCTGCTGTATTCGCTCGCGAAGGACCAGTACTCGGCGACGACGCTCGACCGGTACATGTCCCTTGCGCTCACGATCCGCGACCGCCTGATCGAGCGCTGGATCAGCACGCAGCAGCGCTACTACAAGAAGGACGCGAAGCGCGTGTACTACCTGTCCGCCGAGTTCCTGATGGGACGGGCCCTGTCGAACAACCTCATCAACCTCGGCATGTACGACGTCGCGCGCGAGGCGATGAAGATGCTCAATCTCGACCTCGCCGACCTCCTCGAGCAGGAGGTCGATGCCGGCCTGGGCAACGGCGGCCTCGGGCGGCTGGCGGCCTGCTACCTCGACTCGATGGCTACCCTGGACATCCCCGGGTACGGCTACGGCATCCGCTACGAGTTCGGGATGTTCGATCAGGAGATCAAGGGCGGGTGGCAGGTGGAGAAGCCGGACGAGTGGCTCCGCCTCGGGAACCCCTGGGAGATCTCGCGTCCGGAATACGGCGTTCCCGTCCGGTTCGGCGGCCATGTCGAGGAGCACGCCGACGACCGCGGCCACCTGCGCGTCCGCTGGACCGGCGGCGAGCAGGTGGTGGGCATGCCGTACGACACGCCGATCGCCGGGTACGGCTGCAACACGGTGAACACGCTGCGGCTCTGGCGCGCGCGCGCGAGCTCGGACTTCGACCTGAGCTACTTCAACGAGGGCGACTACGAGAAGGCGGTCCTGGACAAGAACCGATCGGAGACGATCTCGAAAGTCCTCTACCCGAGCGACACGAAGGTCTTCGGCAAGGAGCTGCGGCTCAAGCAGCAGTACTTCTTCGTCGCCTGCTCCCTGCACGACATCGTCCGGCGCCACCTCGTCGCATACCCGTCATTGGAGAACTTCGCCGAGAAGATCGCCATCCAGCTCAACGATACCCACCCCGCCATCGCCATCCCCGAGCTGTTGCGCATCCTGGTCGACGAGCACGCCGTCCCCTGGGACAAGGCCTGGGAGGTGACGCAGGCGAGCTTCGGCTACACCAACCACACGCTGCTGGCGGAGGCGCTGGAGACCTGGTCGGTGGAGCTGTTCCAGCGCCTGCTGCCGCGCCACCTCACCATCATCTACGAGATCAACCGGCGCTTCCTCCGCCAGGTGAAGAACCGCTACCCCTTCGACGATGCGCGCCTCTCGCGCATGTCGCTGATCGACGACGGGAACGGCGCCCCGGAGAGCAAGCGCATCCGCATGGCGTACCTGGCGGTGGTCGGCTCGCACAGCGTGAACGGGGTCGCCGCCCTGCACACCGAGCTGCTCAAGGCCCACCTGATGCACGACTTCTACGAGATGTTCCCGGAGCGCTTCTTCAATGTCACCAACGGCGTGACTCCCCGCCGCTGGTTGCTGGCCGCGAATCCCCTCCTGGCGGACGCCATCACCGGCCGTATCGGGGACGGGTGGATCACGCAGCTCGAGCAGCTCGAGAAGCTGACCTCGCACGCCGAGGACCCCGCGTTCCGCGCCGAGGTGCGCGCGATCAAGCAGCGCAACAAGGAGCAGCTCGCCCGGTACATCGAAACGGAACACCGCGTGCACGTCGACCGCAACTCGCTCTTCGACGTGCAGGTCAAGCGTATGCACGAATACAAGCGCCAGCTGCTCAACCTGCTGCACGTGGTCGCGCTCTACCTGCGGGCGAAGAAGAACCCGGACCAGCCCATCGTCCCCCGCACCTTCATCTTCGGCGGAAAGGCGGCGCCCGCCTACGCAACGGCGAAGCTGATCATCAAGCTGGTCAACTCGGTCGCCTCGGTCATCAACTCCGACCCACAAGTCAACGGCAAGCTGCGCGTCGTGTTCCTCGCCAACTACCGCGTCTCGCTCGCGGAGCGGATCTTCCCGGCATCCGATCTCTCGGAGCAGATCTCCACCGCCGGCAAGGAGGCGAGCGGCACCGGCAACATGAAGTTCGCCTTGAACGGCGCCCTGACCATCGGCACGCTCGACGGCGCGAACATCGAGATCCGCGACGAGGTCGGGCCCGACAACTTCTTCCTCTTCGGGCTCACCGCGCAGCAGGTCTTCGAGCTGCAGCGCGCCGGCTACCGGCCGCGCGACTACTACGAGCAGAATGCCGAGTTGAAGGCGGTGCTCGATCTGATCTCCTCCGGCTTCTTCGAGCCGGAGCACCCCGAGCTGTTCCGTCCCTTGATCCAGTCGCTGCTGGATCAGGACACGTACATGCTGCTGGCGGACTTCCAGTCGTACGTGGAATGCCAGGAGCGCGTGAGCAAGGCGTTCCAGGATCCGGAGGAATGGACGCGGAAGGCCATCCTGAACATCGCCCACATGGGGAAGTTCTCCTCCGACCGCAGCATCCGCGAGTACGCCGAGCGGCTCTGGCAGACGCGCGGCGTCCCGGCCTGATGCTCCGCGGGCTGCTGCGCGCGCTCTTTCGTCCGCGCCCGCCGCGCGCGCCGCCTCGTCCTCCCGACCCGCGGCTGGAAGGGGATCCCTGGCTGGGGAGGACGTTCGCGGTGCTGGGCGAGCGCTATCAGCTCGGGGCCGACGCACCGGATGGCGCCCGGCTGCTGCGGCGGACCGGACGGGCGCGCTTCAACCCCATGCCGGTGTGGCTGCGCTCCGCCGATCGGTTGGTTCGGGGCGAGTACGAGGTGCGGGGCGACGTGGCAGCGGCCAAAGCGCTGCTGGACGCGCGCGTCGCCGCGAGACTTTCGGCGCTTGGACTGGGTGTGGCCGCCGAGTCGGTGGAGGAATGGGCTGGCACCGTGCTCACCCGCCGTTACGAAGGGCGATGCGAGACGGCTGAAGCGGCCGCCGCGGCGGTGCGCTTCTTCTGCGAGGAGTCGGAAACGCAGATCAATTTGGCCGCGGAATGATCACCCGCTGGCTGAGCTTCTCGCTGACCAGCTTCCCGAGCTCGGTGAACAGCTCTTCGCCGGTGCGGGTGTCGCGCCAGCTGCGGGTCGGCTCGTGCCAGCCGAAGTGCCAGGCCATCAGATTCGCCGATAGCCAGATCTGCTGCGCCGCGGCGTGCGAGTTCACCACGTAGCGCGAGCCGTCCTCGAACTCCAGGGTGAGGATGTCCCCGGCCAGGTCGGACTCGACGCCGTCCACGTCACGCAGCGCGTCGTCGAGCTTGCGCAGCGCGTCCGCTGCCCGCTTGCCGAACTCCGTCTCATCCATTGCGCGCCAGCCTTTCCAGGGCGTCGCCCGCCAGCCGGAAGGTCTCCCACTCCGTGAGCATCCTGGCGCCGAGGGAGCGGTAGAAGTCGACGGCGGGGGTGTTCCACTCGAGCACCTGCCAATCCAACCGGCCGCATTTCTCCCGCACGGCGATCCGCGCCAGCTCGACGAGCAGGGCCTTTCCGATGCCCTTGCCGCGGAGCCGGGGGCGGACGAACAGGTCCTCCAGGTACATCCCCCAGCGGCCCAGCCAGGTGGAGTAGGTGTGGAAATAGAGGGCGAACCCCGCCGGCGCGAGATCCCACTCCGCCATCAGGCAGAAATACCTGGGCGAGGGGCCGAACCCGTCCGCCAGGAGGTCCTTCTCGGTGGCCACCACCGCGTGTGGCTCCTTCTCGTACTCCGCCAGTTCGCGAATGAACTGGAGGATCTGGGGCACGTCTCGCGGCTCCGCCTTCCGGATGACGAGCATGAGCGAGGAACATACACTCGCCGGCGTGTCCCTGCGCATCGTGAGCTACAACGTCCGCTACTTCGGACATGCCCTCCGCGGCCTCGCCAGCACGCGAGGGAGCAAGCGGGGCATCGCAGAAGCGCTCGCCTCGCTCAATCCCGCGGCCGACATCATCTGCCTGCAGGAGGTGGAGACGCTCTCCCTGCGGAGCAGCCTGATGTTCCGCAGGTCCCACCAGACCGAGACCCAGCTCGAGTCGTTCATGGGGCAGCTCGAGCAGTCGTTCGAGAAGCGCCCGCCGCCGTTTCCCTACGACGCCTTCTACTTCCGCGCCCACGTCAACCGGATCGGGAACACGCCGTTGCAGAGCATGGGCCTCGCCATCCTGGTGCACCGCTACCGCATCAAGATCGACGCGCACAACTGCGAGAGCCCGCACAACATCACCTATCATCACGTGCTCCGGTGGAAGGACCGGAAGCAGACCCGCATCTGCGCGCACATGAAGTTGATCGCCCCCGGTGGGCGACCCTTCCATGTCTTCAACACCCACCTGTCGCTGCCGACGCCGTTCTCCCGGAAGTTCTGGACCGGGTCCCACCGGATGGGCTTCGGAGTGAACCAGCTGCAGGAGGCGAAGACGCTGGCCGCCTTCATCCAGCGCCACGCCGGGAGCGAGCCTTTCATCGTCTGCGGCGACTTCAACTCGCTGCCTCAGTCCCCGGTGTACCGCTACCTGACCGAGGACTGCGGCCTGGTGGGCGTCCAGAAGCAGCTCCGGCAGATCGACCGCGATCCGCGCGATTTTCCCACGGCGGGCTTCATGAACCTGAGAATGCACCTCGACCACCTCTTCTCCTCCGGCAACGTCAACTGGCGCGACCTGGAGGGGACCTGCCGCTTCGGCGACCGCTCCAGCCCGTTCTGGGGAAAGAGCGATCACATGCCGCTGATCGCGCGCTTCGACGTCTGAGCCCGATGTCTTCTCCCCCCAGACGCGAGCTCGCCGTCGTGCTGCTGGTCGCCGCCGTGCAGTTCGTCAACATCCTCGACTTCGTCATGGTGATGCCGATGGGCCCGGACTTCGCGGCCGCGCTCGGCATTCCATCGTCCCGGCTGGGCCTGATCGGCGGCAGTTACACGGCGGCTGCCGCGGTAGCGGGCCTGGTAGGCTCCCTCTTCCTGGACCGCTTCGACCGCCGACCTGCCCTCGGCGTCGCCATGCTCGGGCTGGTGCTGGGAACGGCGCTGGGCGGCCTCGCCACCGGCCTCGGCACCCTGATGATGGCGAGGATGGTGGCGGGCGCGTTTGGCGGCCCGGCGACGTCGCTCTCCCTTTCCATCGTGGCCGACGTGGTCCCGCCGGAGCGGCGGGGCCGCGCGATGGGGATCGTGATGGGCTCGTTCTCGATCGCCCAGGTGATCGGGGTCCCCGCCGGCCTCGAGCTCGCGCGGCGGTTCGGCTGGACCGCCCCATTCTTCGTGGTGGCCGGGATCGGCCTGCTCATCGCGCTGGTCGCCGTCTTCCTGCTCCCCTCGCTGCGCGGCCATCTCGCCGAACGACACGAGGAAGTGCCGGCCTCGCGGCTGTTCACGCAGCGCAACGTGCTCCTTTCCTGGGTGATGACCTTCGTGGTCATGGCAGCCGGGTTCGTGCTGATCCCCAACATCTCGGCCTACGTGCAGTACAACCTCGGCTATCCGCGCTCCCGGCTCGGCCTGCTGTACTTCATCGCCGGCCTGGTCAGCCTGGTCGGGCTGCAGCTCGCGGGACGCTTCACCGATCGGTTCGGCTCGTTCCGGGTGGGGACCCTGGGAACGGCGCTCTTGACCTTCGCCATCTTCGCGGGATTCGTGCTCTCCCCGCCCATTCTCCCGGTGGTGGGCATCTTCGTGACGTTCATGCTGGCGATGTCGTTCCGCAACGTCGCGTACACCACCCTGACCAGCAAGGTGCCGCGGATCGGCGAGCGCGCGCGCTTCATGTCCATCCAGTCCGCGGTGCAGCACGGCGCTTCCGCCGCCGGCGCCTTCTTCTCCGCGCGGCTGCTGACCGAGGTTCCCTCCGGAGCGCTGGTCGGCATGGAGCACGTCGCCTTCACCGCCATCGCGCTGACCCTCACGCTCCCGGCGTTCCTCTTCGCAGTGGAATCGGCGGTCCGGCGGCGCGCGGCACCACCCTTGGTGAGCGCGCCCGAGCTCCAGTAAGCGACCGTCCGCGGGAAATTTCTCCCCCGGAACCGCATCCCGCCTTACCCTGCCCAGGTGAGGTTCCGGTACGACGAGCAGATCGAGTCGCAGCCCGACGCGGTGCGGGCGGTGCTGGACCGCGCAGCCCCGCGGCTCGACCGATCGCGTCCCCTCCTCTTCTCGGGGCAGGGCAGCTCGCTCCACGCCGCGCGCGTCGCCGCCGCCTGGGCTGGGTACCCGGCGCGCGCAGTCGAGGCGCACGAGCTCGCGATGCGGGTGCCGATCCCGGCCGGGGCCCAGGTGGTCGCGATCTCGCACTCGGGTAGAGGCTTCACCGCGGCGGTGCTCGAAAAAGCCCGCTCGGCTGGAGCGCGGACGTTCGCGGTGTGCGGCGAAGGCGTCCGTGTCGAGGCGGACGTGCTCGTTCCCACCTGCGCTCCGGAGCGTGCGCAGACCCACAGCGTGTCGTACCTGACCGCCCTGGCCGCGCTCGGGCAGATGCTGGGGCTCGATCTCGAGGAGGCGCCGCGCCTGCTGCGGGATGCGCTGGCGGGGCCGCCGCCGCTCGACGAAGCGACCCGCCTGGCGGGCAAGGATCCGCTGCTCGTGGCCGGATTCGGACTCGATGCCGTCGCTGCCGCGGAGGCCGCGCTCAAGCTGAAGGAGGCGACGTTCAAGTGGGCCGAGGGCATGGCCGTGGAGCAGGCGCTCCACGGTCCCCAGGCGGCGCTGCGTGCGGGAATGGGTGCGGTGATCTTCCCTCCCGCGCAGGATGACTGCGGCCGGACCGGGCGGCTGCGGGAGCTGTGCCTGGAACTGGACGTGGAAGTGGTCGAGCTGCGGGTTGCCGGCTGCTCCGAGGCGCTGCGGCCTTTGCTGTCGATCATTCCCGCGCAGCGCCTGGCGGCGGAGATCGCGCGCTTGACGGGCGGTAATCCGGACCACTCGCGAAACACGCCCCAGCCTCCTCATTGAGGTGTGCATAGCGAGTGGGAGGGAAGCTGCGCAGGGAGCGAATCAGAGCTGTTCGCATCTACCACCGGGCCGTTTCGCACAACTCGTCCCGGAATCCCCCTATCGCTTCGCGAAGCGGTCGACCACCGCGGCCAGGATCTCCGCCGCCCGCGACAGCTCGGCTAGCGCCACGAACTCGCCGGTGCGGTGCGCGACCCGGATGTCCCCCGGCCCGAACACGCAAGCCTGCGCGCCGAGCTGGACGAGGTAGGGCAGCTCGGTCCCGAAGGGAATGGTGGCGGGAGCGTTGCCGGCCCGTGCCTGGAGGAACGCGACGATCTCCGAATCCGCCGGCACCAGCACTCCTCCGTCGAGACGCAGCAGCGCCACTTCCACGCGGATGCGGTCCGACGAGATCCGCGCGCACGCCTCTTCGAGCAGGCTCAAGGTCCGCCGCGCATCTTGCGAGGGAAGCGGACGCCACTCGACGGTGAGCTTGCAGAGCCCGGGAATGATGTTCTTCGCCTTGCCGCCGGCGATCAGCCCGACGTTGAGCGTGGTGTGCGGTGGGCCGAACAGCGGATCCGCGTCGGCCCGGAGCTCGTCGCCGATGCGCTCGATCTCCCGCAACACGCGGCCGGCCGCGAGGATCGCGGATGCGCCCGTCTCCGGGAAGGCGCTGTGGCCCTCGGCGCCGTGCACCGTGATCTCGGCGAGGCAGTAGCCCTTGTGGCCGATGACCGGGATCATCCGCGTGGGCTCCCCGACGACCGCGTGGCGCGGCCGCAGCGCACCCTCCTCCACCAGCTTCTGCGCGCCCAGACAGCCCACTTCCTCGTCGGCGGTGAAGACGAGCTGCAACGGCGAGGCTTGCGACCGGGATGCCGCGCACACCATGGCGGCGAGGAACGCCTTGGTATCGGCGGCGCCGCGGCCGTACAGCTTGCCGTCCTCCAGGGACGGCCGCAGCGCGCCTGCCCAATCCGGATCGAAAGGAACGCAATCGGTATGCCCCACCAGGGCGAGGCCGCCCTGCTCGCCCCCGCGCTGCGCGATCAGGTTGGCCTTCCGCACCCCGGCCGGGTCCGTCCAGGCTTGACGGCGCGTCGCGAAGCCGAGCCCGCGGACGTGCCGCTCGAGGACGTCGAGGACAGGCAGGTTGCTCTTCGCCGACGTCGAGTCGACCGCGACCAGCTCCCGGAGGACGGCGGCGGGATCGATCATCCCCAGAGCCTCCGCTTGGCCGCGCGAAAGCCGGGGAGCGCGCCCTCGAAGTCCAGGCGCAGCGGCTCGCCCCCCACCCAGGTCTCGCGGATCGCCGTGCGCTCCATCGCGAACACCACGTTGGCCATCAGATCCTCGGCATTCGCGCAGGCGATGGACGGGTCGTCGAGGTCGATGGCGATGAAATCCGCCGGGTCGCCTGGGCGAAGCGAACCCCCGGGCAGCCCCAAGGAGTGCATGCCTCCCTCGCTGGCCACGCCGTACAGCCTGGCTCCCAGACCGGAGACACCGGCCGGCTCGAGGTCGAGGATCGCTCGCTGCTCCTGCATCAGGCGCAGGTGGTACTCGAGCTGGCGCGCGTCCTCGAGCGGCGAGAGCTGCACCTCCGAGTCGCTTCCGATGCAGAGCCGTACCCCTGCCGCCAGCAGGAGATCGGCGCGCACCACGCCGTCGCCCAGGTTCCGCTCCGTGGTAGGGCAGGCGCAGACCGTGGCGCGCGCGCGGCCCAGCGCCGCGATGTCCCGCTCGCTGAGATGCACTGCGTGCACCGCCGTGGTGGTGTCGCGCAGGACGCCCAGCCGTTCCAGCAGCAGCGCCGGCGTGGTGCCGTGCTCTGCCTGGCACTGCTCGACTTCCCCTCGCTGCTCCGCGACGTGCAGGTGGAGCGGCCAGCCCCGCCGGAATGCCTCCTGGGAGATGTCGCGGATCCATTCCGCAGGGCAGGCGCGCACGCTGTGCGGCGCCGCGCCGACGGCCACGTGCCGGGAGAGCGCGTCGAGGTTCTTCAGGTACTCCTCCGCGGACCCCTCGATGAACCGCTTCTGGCGCGGGTTCTCCGGCACGCGGAATCCGCTCCGTGCGTAGGCGACCCGCAGCAGCACGATGCGAAGCCCGACCTCCCGCGCGGCGCGAGCGACGGCGAGATCGAGCTCATTGGGGTCGGCATACGGCTTTCCCGAGGCATCGCGATGCAGGTAGTGGAACTCGCCGACCGCGGTGATTCCGGCGCGCGCCATCTCCAGGAAACAGAACTTCGAGACGGCGTGGAGATCCTGAGGGGTCAGCCGTTCCGCCGCCGCGTACATGGCCTCGCGCCAGCTCCAGAAGTCGTCTTTCACGCGGGCGGCGGAGCCCTCATCGGTGGGGCGGCTGCGGTGCTCGGTCCGGCCGCGGATGGCGCGCTGGAAGGCGTGGCTGTGCGCCGCAACCATGCCGGGGAGCAGCGCCCGCCCGCGCAACGGGACCACCTCCGCGCCCACCGGAGGCTCTCCCACGCCCTGGACGATGCCGTCCTGCACCACCAGCGAGGCCCCCTGGAAAACGCGGCCGCCGGAAAAAAGGTAGTCGGGACGCAGGGCGCGCATGGGGGACGCCATGTAGCCTCATCTACGGAAAAAGGCCACATCGCAGGTCGGACGGGACTGGCTGTAGCATGCGCCGACCTGGTGGGGGTTCTGCACATGAAACCTCGGTCCTTGTGCGCGCTGGTGCTCGCGCTGGCGCTTCCGGCGCTCGCCCAGACCCAACCGCCGCTCGAGCCGCTCGTGCCCGGGAAGCCCTCGCAGCAGCAGCTTCCGCCCATCGAGCCGCTTTCGCGCCCCGGCCGCGGAAGTGCTCTGGTCGGCGTGCTGGTGCTGGGCGCCCTTCCCGACGGCGTGTCCTCGCAAGTGGTGCAAGGGCTGCGCGCCGTGCTGAAGCTCGCGCCGTCCGTCAAGGACTCCGTGGTCCTGGACGCGCCCCAACCCTGCACGAACGAGGCGTGCTGGATCCTGGCCGGGGCGGCGGCGAACGTGGACCAGGTGATCGTCGCCGCGTTCCAGGGCGGCGCGCTGCGGATGAAGGTGGTGAACGTCAAGACCCGCAAGCAGCTCGCCCAGGCGCAGCGGGATCGCGTCTCACCCAATCCCGAAGAAGCGACCGCCTGGGCCGAGGCACTGGCGTGCCAGCTGCTGGTGCCCGCGGGATGCACCGGGCAGGTGGTGGTGGACGCTCCCGAGGGAGTCGAGCTGTCCTTGGATGGGCTGCCCCTGAGGAGCGGCCAGTCGCGGATGGTGCCCGTCGGCGTGCACACGCTGCGCATCAAGGAGGGCGACGCGCTGTCCTCGCGGCCGCTGCCCGTGCTTCATGAGCGCACGAATTCGCTGGCGCTCGGCCCGCCGCCGGCCGCGCCGCCTGCCCCACCTCCCGTGGCGGCTCCGGCCGCCGCGGTTGCCGCCGCTCCAGCCGCCGAGCCGCGCAGGACCTGGACCAGGACCGCCGGATACGTGACCGCGGGCGCCGCCGTGGCTGCCGCCGCGACCGGCCTCTACTTCGGGGCGAAGAGCCGATCGGACCTCAACGCCGCCGAGTCCGCCTACCGCAACAATGGCGGCGCCTACCAGCCGAGCGACCTGAACACGCTGCAGTCCGGCAACTCGGCGGCGCACACCGCCAACGCACTCTTCATCGCCTCGGGCGTCCTGCTCGCGGCCGGCGCGGTCCTGACATTCGCCTTCTGACCCCATGCGCGCCACGCACATCCTCATCGTATGCGTCTCCCTGACTGCGTGCCGCACCTCGAGCCTCGGGGCGTGCGCGAGCGACAGCGACTGCTCCGGAGGCGCCGCCTGCGACCCGGCCCAGCGCGTTTGCGTGGCCACCGACGCCCCCGCGATCTCGAGCGTCGCCGTCACCACGTCCGCCGACTACACCGATCCGCAAGGGCGCGCTTTCTTCGACGCCCCGGGCTCGCCGCTGTCCGTGTCCGCCAGCATCGCGGGTCAGGCGGGAGTGGACGCGTCCAGCGTCTGCTTGAGGATCAGCGGCGAGACCGGCGCGTGCTTGCACCCCGGGACGGCCGGGAGCGGGGGCACGTACACGTTCTCCCTGCCGCGCCCGGCGGCGCCGTCGGACGGGACCACGCCGCTCCAGTTCACGATCACCGCGGCCAGCCCGGCCGGCCATGCCAACACTAGCGCCGCGCAAAGCGTGTACTTCGACAACCAGCCGCCGGCCGTCTCCGTGGCCGCCGACTCCACGCCCTACGCGCGCACGTTCCCCGACGGCGGGTCGGCGCCGATCAACGTCTCGGTCTCCATCATCGATCCCACCGGCGTCGTCTCGCCACAGCTGCTGTCGGGATCGGCGATTGTCGCCCCGGCCAGCTCGGACGGAGGGGTCTATGTCTTCCAGCTCGATCCGCGCGACGCGCCCGCAGGCGCCGAGGGTCCGTATGCGTTCCACGTCCGCGCGCTCGACCACCTGGGCCATGACGGCGGCGCGGACGCCACTCGGGTGGTGGACGACAAAGCGCCGGCGATCTCCGGTGTGCAGGTCTACAAAGACGTGCCGGACGGCGGCGGCGTGACCTATCCAGCTGCGGTGGCGAACACAGGGTGGACCGGCGCGACGTTCGTCTATTCCGACACGGTCCACGTGCAGGGAACGATCACCGACCAGAGCGGCATTGGATCGGCGACCCTTCGTCTCGACGGCATCGACTTCGACGGCGGCGTCTCGCTCGGGACGTCGCGCCCGCTCGGGTGCGCGCCGGGATCGTTCACCTGCCCGTTCGCGATCGACGTCGTCCTGAACGATGCCGGAAGCGCGTTCCACACCGGCGCGTCGACCTTCGATGCGGGGATGACGGTCGGCAACGTTCCCGCAGGAATGCTGCAGGTCACCATCCAGGCCCAGGACACGGCGGTGGCGTACGGCGGGACGGCCGCGCCCCATGCGGCGTCGAACGCCACGGCGGCACGGGCGACGCGGCTGTTGTGGCAGCAGACCCTCGCGGGAGCTGCCGTCTCGGGACTGGCGGTTCATCCGAGTGGAGACGTGATCGTGACGATGGACGGCGGCACCGGTGCCACGGTGCACGCGCTGGCACCGGATCAGCCGGTCACGCGCTGGAGCGTCACTCTGGCAGCCTCGCTGCCGGCGGACGGAGTGACCGGCACCGCGGCCATCGGCGCCGGCGACGCGACCAGTGCGCGCGTCTACGTGGCGAGCTCGTTCGGCGACCTGTATGCGATCAACGCGAACGGCACCGCAGCCTGGACCAGGGTCACGACCTCCAGCAATTTTGCCGTGGGACCTGCGGTCATGCAGTTGGACGGGGGAGTCGACCAGATCGTCGTCCCGGACGGCGTGGGCGGCGGAAACTCCCAGCTCTGGCGTGGAACCTCGGCCACCGACGTGACGTCGGTCGCGAGCGACAACCGCGACTTCCAAGCGGCACCGCTGATCCTCAACGGCAGCGTCTACTTCGCGACCCAGAACATGGCGGGAACCACCACTCATCTGACCAAGCACTCGATCAACCCCGACGGCACTTTCGGCACCGTCACCACGCCCACCACGAACGGCGGCGCCCCTTGGTTCGGCCTCCTCACGGACGGGACGAACCTCTACGCGGCGACCCGGCCCGCAACCGGCGCCGGTGTGTTCACCGGCCTCGACCCCTCGCTCACTCCACTCCCGGGCTGGACGAGCACCGCGATCGCCTCCGCGCTGACGGCGGAACCGACCTTCGGGATCGATGGCAAGCTCTACGGCGCGAACCTCGCGGGCAATGTGCTGACGTTCTCTCCCGCGACCGGCGACGCGAGCCCCTTCCTCACGCTTGGGAGCGCGACCCCGGGCCTGACTTCCTTGCAGGGCTCCGACGGGCACATCTACGTCCCCCGGCGCACGAGCCTCTTCTCCGCCTACGAGGGCAACCAGCTCTCCTGGACGTTCGATCCGCCCAACGCCATCCTGCGATTCGCGACCATGGATTGCGCCGGTCGCCTGTTTACCGCCGCCGGCGCCACTGTGTACGCCTTCCTGAGCGATGACCGCGGGCTCGCCGACACGCCTTGGCCCTCGCTGCGCCGCGACTCGCGCAACACGGGCAACGCCGGCGCGACGAGGTATGGCATGCGGACCCTCTCGGGCTGCACGCAGTAAAGTTGCCCGCCGGGCGCGGCGTGGCATTGCTGCGCCATGCGCGCCATCGACGCGTCGGTGCTCCAGGGAAGCGAGCTGTACCGCGAGGTCATCCTCGACAAGCTCGCGCACGCGCGCGAGTCGGTGCTGATCGCCACGGCGAACGTCAAGGACATGCAGGTCGAGCGCGGCGGGAAATTCGGCTCCGTGCTCTCGCTCTTCTCGGAGCTCGCCGGCCGCGGCGTCGAGCTCCGCCTGCTTCACGCGGAGCTGCCCTCGCGCCCCTTCCGCGCCTCCTTCGAAAAGCGCCGGCGACTGACCGCGGGCGGTCTGTCGCTGAAGATCTGTCCCCGCGTGCACTTCAAGGCGGTGGTCGTCGACGGGGCCTGGGTCTACTTCGGCAGCGCGAACCTCACCGGCGCCGGCCTCGGCGCGAAGGGCGAGGGCAAGCGCAACTTCGAGCTGGGCCTCTGCACCGAGGACTTCGAGACCGTCGACCGGATCAAGGCCCTCTTCGAGGCGGTCTGGAGCGGCGCGGAGTGTGCGGCGTGCAGGCTCCGGAGCGTCTGCCCGGATCCGATCGGACAGCCAGCGCCCCGCTCGCTGGTGCGCCTCGGCCGCGCGCGCCGGCTGCGGCGCTGAGCTATACTGAACGCCCGTATGGGTCGAACCGGAAGCGCAGACCTTCCCCTCCACGGAGGCCGGGTGCCGGAGTGGCTGGCCTCGCGCATGGCCCGCCTCGGCTCGGTGATGGTGGAGGCGCTGGTTCTCGAGGAAGGCCCGCACGGCGTCCTGCGGCGCCTGGCGCATCCGTTCTGGTTCCAGGCGCTCGGGTGCGTGATGGGGATGGACTGGCACTCGAGCGGGATCACCACCAGCGTGCTCGGGGCCCTCAAGCGGGGACTTCTCGGGCGCGAGCGCGAGCTGGGGCTGACCGTATGCGGCGGCCGCGGGCGGCAGTCGCGCAAGACGCCGGGCGAGCTGGTGCAATTCGGCGAGCGCAGCGGCCTGGACGGCGAAGCGCTGGCCCGGACCAGCCGGCTGGTGGCGAAGGTGGACAGCGCGCTCGTGCAGGATGGGTTCGACTTGTACCTGCACGGCTTCGTGGTCGCGAACGACGGCGCTTGGACCGTCGTGCAGCAAGGCATGAACACGGGCCGCCGTCAGGCGCGCCGCTATCACTGGCTGTCGGAAGGCGTCCGCAGCTTCGTGGAGGAGCCGCACGCCGCCATCGAGGGCAGGCCCTTGGGTGAAGTCGTGAACCTGACCGACCGGCGCGCCGCCGCGTCGCGGGAGGCCACCCTCGAGCTTTCGCGCGAGCCGGAGCGCGTGCTGCGCGAGCTGCCGCGCCTGCGGATGCCGGCCCACCATGACGTCCGCAAGAGCGACGTCTTCCTCCGGCGGCTCCACGGCACGCTCGCAGCGGCCCGGGACGCCGGGCCGCGAGACTTTCCCGAGCTTCTGCTGCAGCCGGGCGTCGGCGCGCGCACGGTCGAGGCGCTCGC